>Ga0208274_1000708_pt1 | contig 16866 bp, 18 predicted proteins | sample ETNtaG_22_FD_185755 | JGI IMG/M metagenome (GOLD analysis project Ga0208274, IMG submission 185755) | Marine microbial and viral communities from oxygen minimum zone, Eastern Pacific Ocean - ETNP201306SV43 (SPAdes) (version 2) | ecosystem: Environmental > Aquatic > Marine > Oceanic ... | reverse complement strand
TCTCATTTAACACGTTGGTGGTTAAAGCAAAAAACCTTTTTTAAAAATATTTTATCCATACACTTACTTTTTACTACGAATTTTAACCAATACCGTCCCTTCCTGGAAGAATTCGGTTCAAGTGAATTTTTACCTAGTATCCAGATCCTGCCGCACCCGAATGATTTTGAGGTTGGCACTTATGACTACGTGCTAATCAGTCTCATTTCCTGATTCAGAGAGAAACCAAAAGTAAAATGCCACTTTTCCACAACGTGTTTGGCTGTAATGGAGTCACAAGATTTTAATTTCCGGGAGATTCTAGCAATAACTGACCCACAAACGGTAGTTGAAGATCTGAAATTGTTTCTTGACTCATTTCGATTTACCTATTACTTTTAAAGGACAATTGATCGAATATATTAGATATTGTAGCTTATTATCATGAATTTTAATGTTGTAGCACTGAAAAGTTTTAACTACTTTAAAATGGCTAATCCATCTATGATTCATAATATCTGGAGGGCAAACTGAATGATCTGAACAAAATGAATCCAGACTCCAATCGATTCAAACAACTCGAATCCCTAGCCAAAAAACTAGGGCAAGCCTGGACTGAAAACACCATGATTGAAGGGCCAAATGATTTTGAAATACCACATTCCAGAGCAGAGGCTTATTTTGTCCAAGATCATATGGCAAAGTTTATTGGTAAGGCTATTTCAGGCTGGAAAGTAGGAGCGACTAGTGCCAAAATGCGTGAACTGGATGGGCATGATGATGTCATACCAGGAAGAATCTTCTCACCAGTTACCTTCTTAGGTCCCATACAAAAGCTTCATATTAATCAATTTCCCAACGCTCGTGTAGAAACTGAGTTCGCTTTCCGGCTCAATGAAGACATTCCGATTCGGGACCAAAACTGGACAGTGTCGGATATGGAAAACAAAGTAAGTATGCATCCTGCTGTTGAAATAATTGGAAACCGTCATCAGCTAGATAATGCGACCAAAGCAGAAAAATCCCTTATGACCATTGCAGACAATGGTGGTGGAATAGGATTCGTCTTTGGATCAGCCTTTCATGACTGGAAAAATCTCAATTTCCGTAACCATTCCATATGTCTCCAGGTGGACGATAATCCGGCTGCAGAAAACTTTTTGGGAGATATGCGTTGTCAACCTTTGGAAGCAATGGCTAACCTGGTCAACCACCTTTCCAGCAGGGATATTTCATTGAGGAAAGGTGACTTCGTTTCAACTGGTGCTGCTACAGTGCCCCAGCCATTTATAAAGGGTTCTTGTGTGAATGCAAATTTCGGGATCATCGGTAACATTCAACTCACCTTCGTCTGAGCCTTACCTATTAAAAAAATGAAGAAAAAAAATACAGACATTGCTATTGTCGGTGCAGGCGGCATGGGTGCTCTTTTCGGTTCGATTCTATCAGAGAATGGACTTGATGTCGTGCTCATAGATCCCAACCGTGAACACGTTGAATCTATTGAATCAAATGGTTTGAAGATAGAGGGTTTTGGAGGAAATCGTACCGTCCGAATTCCTGCGATTTCTGATGCCTCGGAACTTGAATCGGCAAACCTCCTTTTTTTCCAGTGCAAGGCCCAGGGTACACGTGATGCCTCCAGATCAATTCGTCATCTCCTCCATGAAAACAGTGTTTGTATCAGCTTCCAGAATGGATTGGGTAATGAAGAAGTCATTGCAGAGGAAGTTGGCGCAGATAAAGTCCTCGGGGGTCTGACGGCAATGGCAGGCCTGCTTCTGGGTCCTGGAAGAATCCGTGATTTTTCAAGAGTGCCATCATACATTGGGGAGATGCATGGAGGTACATCGGAACGGGTTGCCAGCATTGCAGAAAAGCTCACTTGTTCCGGACTTGAAACTCATACCTCAGAAGACATCTTTCAAGAGATATGGAAAAAGCTGCTGGGAAACATTTCGATGAGTGCCGTTTCCGGATTGACCAATCTAACCTCCGCAATGATTATGAGCATTCCAGAATTGAAACCTGTCTGCCTCCAGGCCATGGAGGAAGCATTTAAAGTTGCGGTAGCATCTGGAATCTCACTTGACCGTGAAGCGGTTCTGCGTGGTATGGAACTAATTTCTCAGTCGGGAGGAACGGGAGACAACAAGTCATCTTTGTGTGTTGACCTCTTGAACCACAGGGAAACGGAAGTTGATTCAATCTATGGTGGAGTGATCAAATTAGCAGAAGAAAAAGGAATCGGGACTCCAACCCTGAAGGTCTTGCATGCCCTGGTTAAAGGGGTAGAACAAAATTTTACAAGAGACATTTGATGAAACCATTCAAAAACAAAACAGCTTTTGTTACAGGCGCATCAAAAGGAATCGGATATGCTTGTGCTTTGCGTCTAGCTGAAGGTGGTGCTAACGTTTTCCTTTCCTCCTCCAATGAGGAAAGACTCAGGAAAGCATCCCAAGAAATTAACAAAAAAACAGGAGTTGAGGTAGGATTTCATGCTTCTGATCTAAGGCAGTTGAATGGCTGTATTGAAGCAGCAGAAACTTTAATAGATACTTTTGGAGGCTTTGACATCCTGATTAATTCTGCCGGTGCAACCAAAGGGGGTATATTCCCTGATCAGCCTGATGAGGAGATGGTAGATGGGTTTGCTTTGAAATTCTTTTCTGCAGTAAGGCTTTGCCGGCTGCTCTGGCCTGAATTAAAAAAGTCAAACGGCTGCGTTGTTAACATCGTGGGGGGTTTTGCCCGTACTCCAGCAAGTGATTTCATAGTTGGTGGAGTTGTTAATGCTGCACTGGCTAATTTTTCAAAAGCACTGGCCAACCAGGGATTGAAGGACGATGTCAATGTGAACTGGATTCATCCTGGGTTAACAGAAACGGAGCGACTTCAAACTACATTCGGAACACGTGCAGATCAGCAGAACCGTTCAGTTGAAGAGATTCGAGAAGAAATGGTCATTGCAGAAGGTATACGAAGATTGGGAAAACCGGAAGATGTTGCTGAATTGGTGGCGTTTCTCTGCAGTTCTCAGGCTCGGCATATTCATGGAACTGGAATCTCTGTAGATGGAGGAGGAAGCAAGGGATATTACTGATGAATTTTGACCTTACCCATGAGCAGAGGATGTTGGTTCAGACTATCCGAGATTTCATTGTAGCGGAACTGCTGCCTCTTGAAAAGGAGGTAGAAGAATCGGGAAGCCTTGATCCGGAAAAAGCAAAGGAGATTCAGCAGAAATCCATGAAACTCGGACTTTACGCACTAAACGTTCCTGAATCCTTCGGTGGAGCCGGACTCTCCACCTTGGACTGGATGCTTGCCGAGGAGCAGTTTGGACACACTTCTGATATTCTTGTACGCAGGGCTTTCGGTAATGTTTATGATCTGCTTTTCAAGGGAACTGAGGAACAGGTGGAACGCTGGTTGTTGCCCAGTGTGCTTGGTGAGAGGGTTTTCTCTATTGCCTTCACCGAGCCAGAAGCCGGGTCCGATGTGGCGGCGATAAGAACCAGGGCAGAACGTAGTTCAACAGGATGGACGATCAACGGGAAAAAGCATTTCATTTCAGATGGTGAGTATTCGGATTTCTTCATCATCACTGCCAAAACTGATCCTGATGCAGGACACCAGGGCATATCTACCTTCATCATCGACAAGGAGACACCTGGACTGTTAGTGGGCAGAGATCAACCCATGATGGGTCTACGAGGGACCAGCCATGTGGAACTATTCTTCGATGACGTCAAGTTGGGACCAGAAGCCCTTCTCGGCAGGGAAGGAGAGGGGTTTAAACTGGCTCTTGAAACACTCGGACGGGTTCGGTTAGCACAAATTGGAGCAAGAGCAGTTGGGAAAGCGACCAGAATTCTTGATTTGACTGTAGAATATGCCAGACAGAGAAGTCAGTTTGGTAACAGAATCGATCAGTTCCAGATGATTCAGCAGATGCTCGCAGACAGTGCGATCGAGATCAATTCTGCGAGACTGGCCCTGCTTCAAACAGCCTGGGAAGCAGATCATGACAGGAATGTGTCCGCTCGGATATCAATGATCAAAGTCCAGGCAGCGGAAACCCTCTGCCGAGTAGCAGACCGTGCCGTTCAAATCTATGGAGGTCTGGGATACTGTAGGGACCTGCCCATAGAACGTTACTATCGTGATGCCAGAATCTACCGGATCTATGATGGGACCTCAGAAATACATCGGATGGTGGTTGCCCGTGCCATTTCCAAAGGAGATCTAAATCTCTACAACCTTAATTTTGCTTCGTGAGGATCTTTTAATGAAAGTCCAATTTATCAATGCTAATCAAGCAGCTGGAATGATTCAAGATGGTTCCAATGTTGGACTGATAGGTGGTGGAAGTGGTTTAGTTGAAGCAACTCTTTTGCATGAATATATCGAGAAACGCTTTCTTGATACAGGTACACCAAAAGAATTGACTTGCATCCATGCTCTGGGTATTGGAGACCGTGAAGACCGTGGTATGAACAGGTTTGCCCACAAGGGAATGGTACGCCGAGTGATTGGCGGGCACTGGGTCTGGTCTCCAAAAATGCAGCAGTTGGCCAGGGAAAACAGTATTGAAGCCTACGTCCTGCCTGGTGGTGTGATCATGCAACTAATGCGTGAAGTTGCAGCAAAACGTCCTGGATTGATCACTCATGTCGGGCTTGGCACCTTCGTTGATCCTCTGCAAGATGGTGGCAGAATGAATGAAGCGGCAGTCGATCCCTTGGTTGAACGCATTACCATCGACGGTAAAGACTATCTCCGCTACCTTCCAATTCCTATTGATGTGGCTCTTCTTAAGGGGTCGTACGCAGATGAAGAGGGTAACATCAGTCTAGACGAGGAACCTGCCAACCTGGACATCTATGCTATGGCTGCAGCCGCCCATAATTCAGGTGGAAAAGTTATTTTTCAGGTCAGAAAGAAAGTAGCAGCGGGGGCCATTCCGGCCCGATCAGTAAGGATTCCCTCAGCTATTGTGGATGCAGTAGTCGTAGACCCCGAACAGCGTCAGAGTTATGATCTTATTTATGACCCATCCATTTCAGGTGAAAGAAGGAATGAGACACTCCAACAGGATTTTCCTGAATTTTCGCTGAGACTGGTCATTGCCCAAAGAGCATATCAGGAATTGAAAGAAGGTTCTGTGATAAATTATGGGTTTGGTATTCCTGATCAGGTAGCAGCTATCGTCGCTGCAGAAAAACGCCAGGATTCATATTACCAGACCATTGAACATGGTACTTACGGAGGAAGCCTGCTCAGTGGGAACCTTTTTGGATTCGCAAGGAATCCCAGCTGTATGATTGATGCTCCTTCTCAATTTGATTTCTATTCAGGTGGTGGACTCGATACAGCATTTCTTGGTTTTGGCCAAATAGACCGTGAGGGAAATGTCAACGTTTCAAAGTTAGCAGGTGTAACTGTGGGACCAGGTGGATTCATCGACATCGCTCAGAATGCCCGTAAAGTTGTATTCTGCGGTACCTTTGACACCAAAGGGGGAGAGATCAAAACAGGTCATGGGAAACTGGAGATGATCAAGCCCGGTAAAGTATGTAAATTTGTTGAATCAGTTGATCAGATTACCTTTTCAGGAAAGCAGGCTCTTGTTCAGGGGCAGGTGGTTCTTTATGTCACTGAAAGAGCAGTCTTCAGTCTCAGTAAAGGAGGACTTGAACTGGTGGAAATTGCTCCGGGAGTTGAAATGGAAATAGACGTGATTGACCAAATGGAATTCAAACCACTGATTTCAGAATCAATTGGTACCATGAATCCCAAATTTTTCGTTGATGAAAAGCATGCATAAAACAAAACTGGCATTGGTTGGGGCAGGTAATATTGGACAGCGACACCTGAAGGCTATTTCTCAGGTTGAGGAAGCAGAACTAACGGCTATCGTTGATAATCTGCCTCAGGCCAAGTCCATAGCTGTGGAAATGAACGTTCCCTTCTTTCATACAACCGAAGAGATGCTCCGGATCCAGAAACCGGAAGGGGTCATAGTCTGCACTCCCACTGAAATACATTTGAAGCCTGTTTTGTCATCACTTAATGCAGGAGCTCATGTACTTGTTGAAAAGCCCATTACTTCAACTATGGAAGAAGCACAAGAGATCATCACAACATCTCAAACGGCATCTAGAGAGGTCTTGGTGGGGCATCATCGCCGTTATTATAGTACTATCCAGAAAACCAGGGAAATGATTCATGAAGGGGCAATTGGAAAACTAGTTGGTATCAACGGGATGTGGACTACCAGAAAAGCTGATTCATACTATGAACCCTCATGGCGTCAATTACGAAGTTCAGGTCCTGTGCTGATCAATCTTATTCATGAAATTGATTCGCTTAGATATATCTGCGGTGAAATAAATTCTCTTTCGGCCAAGGTGACTAATGGCCTCCGTGATCATCCCAAGGAAGAAACAGTTGCTGTCTTGATGGAATTTGAAGGAGGAGCTTTGGGGACTTTTTTCCTTTCGGATGTTACTCCTTCTCCCTGGACATGGGAGCATGCCACCGGTGAAAATCCAAATTTTCCGAAGAGCTCTCAGAATATCTATCGTTTTACAGGATCTGAGGCATCACTTGAATTTCCTAACCTGGTACTTTGGAAGCATGAAAATGGGAATTCAGACTGGCATCATAAAATGTATCCTCAACAGATCGATATAGAGCTTGAAGACGCTTATGTTTCTCAGTGCACCCATTTCTGTGCAGTGATCTGTGGAAGGGAAGAACCTCGCATCACTGCTTCAGACGCTACAAAGACGCTGGGAGCAACATTGGCAGTTTTTGATGCCTCAGAAAATGGAATGGAGGTTCGGTTTTGATTGAGGATCAGGTCATTTTAGTGGTATGCATAGGGCCAGTCATGCATGTGACCCTGAGTCGACCTGAAGTTCTCAATGCTCTCAATTCAGATGCTCATTTTTTTCTGGAAGAAGCTTCAAGTTAAATTACCCGGAGCATGCTACAATGCTTTACAGCTATGATACCCGTGAAGGAAGCGAGACCTTTCTTGAAAAACGAACCCCGCTTTGGCGGGGGAGATAAAATGAGATTTCAGTCAAGGAGAATGCATGGTCGATTTTTACGTTGAAAAAGGACAAACTTCTAGTTTTACCAAAACAGTTTCTGAGAGTGATGTTTTCCTGTTTGCAGGAATCACAGGTGATTTTTCACCGAACCATGTGAATAAAGCCTACATGGAAAAATCACCCTATGGAAAACTGATGGCTCATGGGGCCCTGATGGTTGGATTCATGTCTACTGTTTCTACTATGGCCATTGCACATACACGAGATGCAGAGGAAAATCCTGTCTCTGTTGGTTACGACAAGGTCCGTTTTCTGAAGCCTGTTTTTTTGGGTGATACCATAACGGTGAACTATACCATTGCAGAAATAGAGTTGGAAAGGAAACGCTCCTATGCAGACATTGAGATTTACAATCAGGATGGAGAACTGGTTGCTGTAGGGAAACACATTCTGCAGTGGATACCCAATCCTAGTAAAAAGCGGAGGGTTGATGGGGTTTGATATTGAAGGTCATAAATTCATTGTTACCGGCGCAGCGAATGGTATTGGCCTGGCGATCAGTCGGAGGCTTTCAGAACTGGGGGCAAAAGTCTCTGGGTGGGATCTATATGATGATGCAATGGCCAGTGACCCAGCATTTACCCATAGTGTCAAAGTAGACGTCACAGATGAAAATAGTATTCAGGCAGCCGTTAAAGAATCCATTCAAAAACTTGGAGGACTTCAAGGTCTGATTGCTAACGCAGGCATCAATGGACCGACGAAACCCACTTGGGAATATTCAAAGAAGGAATGGGAACATGTGATGAGTGTTGATTTGACAGGAGTGTTCCTTTCTACCAGAGCAGTGCTGCATCATTTGAGAAAACATGGTTATGGTAGGCTGATCATAATATCCTCAGTGGCTGGAAAGGAAGGTAATCCCAGTGCATCACCTTATGGAGCGGCCAAGGCAGGTGTGATTGGTTATGCTAAAGGGCTTGCACGGGAGTTACTCCCTGCAGATATAACGGTTAATTGTCTTGCTCCGGCTATCACAGAGACAGATCTGCTTCAGGAAATGACCGATGAGTACATCGAAGACAAGAAGTCCAGGATACCAATGGGCCGTTTTTGTACGACTGCTGAAATAGCAGACATGACTGCATGGGTAGCCAGTCCACACTGTTCTTTCACGACTGGACAGGTCTTCGATCTCACTGGTGGAAGGGCGACCTACTGATGTATTCGTCTGTTTCCTTAATAGAACTCTGCATCCATCAGGTTTGTGTATGGAAGCAGAGTAGTTTTGTAGAATCTCTCGATTGTTTTGCGAGGAACGGTGTGACCAGCACAGCATTATGGAAGCCTCTGGTCGATGATGCTGGAGTGAAGCAGGCTAAAAAAAATCTCAGGGATTCAGGCGTTTCTGCAATATCTATGTGCCCTCTGGTTTTGCTAGAACCGCAAAACGAACATGACAGCGTTTTAAGAGCAAAGCAGCATCTTCAATTTTTAGAAGAAGCAGCAGAGCTCGAAGTGAAATCAGTGATCGTGATCACAGGAGGACTCTCACCAGAAAGCAGGGATCTTAACGGCCAGCGACAAAAGGTTTTGGAAGAACTTGAACTATTGATTGGACAGGCCGAAGGTACCGGACTTAAATTAGCCATTGAACCACTACACCCAATGGTCTGCGGCACGCGGACCGTCATTTCAAGCCTTTCTGAAGCAAACGATATTCTTGATAAGCTCAAACGTGATGACGTAATGGGCATTGCCGTGGATACCTATGCGCTTTGGTGGGATGCAAGGTTAAAGGAAGAGATACAGAGAGCCGGCAGTCGCTTGCTCAATTTCCACGTTTCCGATTGGCTGCATGAAACACGAGATGTTCGTTTGGACCGAGGGATGCCTGGTGATGGACAGATCGACAATGCCCTGATCCGTTCATGGATGAGGGAAGCAGGCTACAAGGGAGCAGTTGAAGTTGAGATTCTTTCCGCACTGGATTGGTGGCGCAAACCTGCTGATACAGTTGTTCGTAAAATCTGTGAGAGAATTTCTTTTCTCTGATTACAGATAGGAATACTCAGATTCTGAATGGATCTTTATTTTTTTAGATGTTCAAAAAAATTTTCCCCTGAAATGAGATGAATGTGAATTCCTTGTTTTCCATGAAAACTAGAAATTTCCATAAAGACTGACGTACCTGGAAATGAACCACTGCCAGAAAATTTATCAATTGCAATTTCTTTAAAAGGTATAAAATTAGTCAAGTCAAGCTTTATTTAAACAATTGTTTAAATTTTATAATATTCATTCTAAAACCAGCTTCGAAATCATCATTCCCGGGATGATAAACGCTTTCTAAGGATACAACTCCTTGATAATTATCGGCTTGAAGAGCATCTGCCATAGGTTGGAATTGGTTTGCCAACTGACCTTTGCCCATTTCGCGTACTTCCAGATACGCCTTTGGCGTGTCTGCATAAACGTCTTTAATATGGATGTGGCCAAGGTAACCTTTCCTCAGCAATTCATATCCGTCTGGATATGCTGTTTCGTGACACCAGCAGTTATTGGCAGGATCCCACAAAACTTTGAGTGTGTCCTTGGCATCCAGGTCGTCGATCAGTTTGCGGGCCGTCCATGAGGAATTGATCATCGTGCCATTCCCGGTTTCAATCACCAGCTGAAGTTTTTCTTTTTTTGCAAGTTCTACTGCCGGAGAAATGAGAGGAGGAAGAGCATCCCAGGCTCCTTTAGCTACATTCCATTTTTCCGCCCCATTGGCTCCAAAGAGGACCTGCTCTTTTTTTGGTGAAAGTATTCTCACGCGGGGTGAACCTAATTCGTGGGCAATCTCCATGCAGCGTTTCAGGCGATCCATGTGCTGTGTGTGAAGTTCATCTCCTGGTTTCGAGGTCATTCGCATACCCGCGAAAATGTGATGGCAAATGTTGGAGACCTGCTTTCCATACTGTTTTAATAGTTTTTTGGCTCGGGACACTTCAGCTGTTTCTAGAAATCCGATTTCCTTATCCCAGACAAATTGAAGTTCAGCATATTCCAATCCGAATTCATCCATAACCTTAAGTGCATGTTCAAAGTCACGGCTTATTCCGTCAGTAATCACTCCTATTTTCATAAAGATCTCTCCTTTTTCGATTAACGCTTTAATTGTGCATCGATAATTTCCTCGATCACACGGGTCACTGCCCAATTGTCTCCATCAGGATATTTAGCTGCACCTGCCTGGAAAAGTTGAAAAGCTGTACTTGCAGTGAATAGAGGAACTCCCAATTCACGACTCATGTCGAGAACAATCGAGAGATCCTTGTACATTGTGGATATATGACTGCCTGTACCTTCAAACTTCCGATCAATTATTTTTTCTATTGCATTGTTGACTACCCCGCAGCCTGCACCAGAGCTGCTGAAAACATCATAGAGTACTTGACCATTCACTCCGGCCTTTGCTGCCAGAGCAGAAGCCTCAAAGGTGGCACTAAAAATTGAGCCAATGAGTGATTGAAGGCAGGCCTTCACCGTCTGCCCCATTCCTGGTTCAGTTCCCACTCGATGTATGTTTTTGCTGACAGCTTGCATGACTGTTGCGAATTCATCCAGCACCGAGTTTTCTCCAGAAGCCATCATTGTTAGAGTCCCCTCCTGCGCACCAGGATACCCGCCACTGACCGGAGAATCGATCAGGTGTAGTCCCGAATCCTTTAGAGACTCTGACAGATTCCTGACCTCATTGTCCCTGATGGTCGCTGTCAGGATGATAGCAGATCCAGGTTTGAGAGTTGAAAGAAGCCCGTCCTTGTTCAAAACCACTTCCATCATCTGGGATCCATTCATGACCATAACAAATACCGCATCAGTATCCTTTCCCACTTCTGCAGGATTTGAAGTGAGCTTTCCACCCATTTCTGCAAAGGTTTTCATGCGGGATTCGCTCAAGTCAAATCCCTTAACAGGGAATCCGTTCTTAATAAGATTCTTGGCTAGGCCACTGCCCATGTCGCCCAGACCTATTACACCGGTATTTTTCATTTTTTATCCAGGTGTGTCATAAATATTTCTAGTTCATCTGGTTCAATATCTGGCGTTTCTTTTTTCGAAGGAAAATTATCGTTTAAAATATCTTTCTTGAATTCTTTTAAGGCTTTAATCCTTTCATCATAGACGGGAATCGAACCCGCAGCTACGTAAGTATTAAAAAATATTGACAAACTATCCTGTAAAAACTCGTCGAATTTCCTCATCAGCCATTTCTTTACCCAAATATGCTTCTACAACTGAGTGATTACTCTTAACCTCCTCAGGAGTCCCTTCGGCAATTTTCTCGCCATGATCCAGAACAGAAATCCGTTCACACGTGTCCATAACTAATTTGAGGACATGCTCCACCACAACTACTGTTAATTGATAACGCTGTTTGAGGGTGAGAATAGTTTCCATCAGATTGTCAATATTTACTGGTGACAGTCCTGCACCAGGCTCATCAAGTAGTAATAATTTAGGTTTCATAGCAATCGCCCTACCCAAAGAAAGCAACTTTTTCTGGCCTCCAGAAAGTTCACTTGCCGGAATGTAGGCATATTCTACCAGTCCGAGAAACTCCAGCAATTCTATCATCTCCTGACGAATTTTATTTTCCGCCTTACGGACTTTTGTACCTCTGAAAATCGGAGAAAGAATTCCATATGGTGAATGACAATGATAGCCTACCATCACATTTTCCAAAACGGTCATATCTAAAAATAGGCGTAACAACTGAAAAGTTCTGGATACTCCCAATGCAGCAATTTGGTGAGCTGATTGAGTAGTGATATCTTGTCCAGCAAAATTAATATTGCTTCCAGAATCAGGCTTATAAATACCTGTAATCAGGTTGAAGAATGTCGATTTACCTGATCCGTTAGGTCCTATCAGGCCATGTACTGTTCCTTGCTCAATCTGAACATTAACATCCCAAACAGCACGAAGACCCCCAAAGCTTTTACTGAGATTTTTTGTTTCAAGCAATACCAATTTCTTTATCCTCATGCTTTTTGATAAATTTTTTCTTGACTATCATACGCTCGATCATCCCGCCAATACCTCGTGGCATGAAGACTACAAGAAGAACCATGGATATCCCAAAAATCAAAGGCTGGTAAAAGTAGTAATCCTTAGTCTGGTCGTAGATAATAGTAACCACTATGGCCCCGATAACCCCTCCCCAAATATTGCCAATTCCACCCAGCACCACCATGAGCAGCAAAGTGATCATTTCGATGATGGTGAAATTATTGTGGTGGATATAGCCCGGAGGCATATGGGCAAACAAAGCTCCTCCTAATCCTGCATAGATGGCGCTGATAACAAAGGCAAGCAACTTATACATTGTGACGTTGATCCCTACAACAGACGCAGCAATGGGATCCTCGCGGATTGCCTGAAATGCTCGTCCCGTTGCGGAACGAAGTATTGCAAAGGAAAGGTAAATCCCCAATAATGCAACAGTCATAACGAGGTAGTAGTAACGTTCAAAGCTATCAAAAACAAAATCTCCTATGACTGGGGCCGGAATAAGCATGATTCCAGTGCTGGAACCAAGTGCTGGTGTTACAGCAATCATGATTCGTACTGATTCACCAAGTCCTAGAGTCGCCAAGGCTAGATAAGCTCCTTCAAGACGTACGGACGGCAGCCCGACAATGATTCCGGCAAATCCTGTGATCAGCATAGCTAAAGGAGCACTCACCCAGAAGGACAGACCATAGTTAAGTGCCAGCAAAGCTGAACTCACAGCTCCAATAGCGTAAAGACCTATATGTCCTACTGTGACTTGACCGCAAAAACCTTTTACAATATTTAAACCTACACAAAGCAGGATGAAAAGACAGGCTCGATTGGCCAAGTCGATGTAGTAATCGCTTATACTAAATTCCAGCAATTTAGGCAACGGCAGCAAGACCAGATACGCAAGTAACCATGGCAGTAAACGATGCACTCTGGTCAAGGCGGAAATTGAATTATTGATCCGAGCCAACAATTCTATCATTAGAGTTTAATTTAGTTAAAAAGGACGAGTTTCCCGGAAGGTTGCCCCTCCGGGAGTGTTTGATTAAAGACCGAAATCAATAGGCATGGTAACCCTTGCTAGCACCTCAGTCTCAAACTGTTCCCCGCCCTTGGTGTAACCAATCAAGACGGCAGTTCTGTTGCCATCTCTGCATACAGGAGAGGAATCAAGGCAGAAACTAATTGGTCCAGAGGCCAGTCCTTGGTAGTTTCGTATTCCAGCAATTGCATTACGAATAGCAATTCTATCATCTGCAAGTGAGCTGCCAGTCAACTTTAACTTTGCATTGCCCAGTGCAATTTCCACGATACGGATCAAGTCGTAGGCTTGTGAGAAGTCATGATCTGGAGCATGAATGCCATAGCGCTCACGTACCATTTCGTTGAAAAGTCTAGCTATAGGCCGCTTGTCCGCCGCAGCATAAGCAGCTGTAAAGAACACGTTTTTTGCTGCATCACCTGCAATCTTAGGAACTGGAGCGTTGGATGCAGATGAGGAACCTATACGCCTCACTCTTTCATCTATCCCTGCTTCATAGGATTGGATAAGGGCACGAGCCATAGTTTCAGCTAGAGCAGCAATCATAATACCGTCTACGTTATTAGTCTTAATCTTTTGCATGTGTGTGCGGAAATCAACTTCTTTTTCCTGCACTTGAGCAACATAAGCAGGCTCTGCACCATGCTGGCTTTTCATCTGGGCCTGCATAGCGTTGCAATCGTTTTGAGACGCCGCGTCTGCAGCACAGATGTAGGCAATACGTTTTCCAATGTTTTCACCCACATATTTGGCGTTCACACCAGCGTAAAATCGACCAGAAACAGGAACCCTGAATACCCAGGCACTGCCTAACTTAGTGATTTTTGCATTTGTAGAGTGTGGAACGATTTGCGGCACCTTTGCCTTCGCTGTCACAGCCACGATTGGCAGTGTGACAGAAGAACAACTAGATCCGATAAGTAAATGAACTTTTTTCTGAGAAACCAGCTTGTTCGCGTTAGCAACACCTTTATCCGACTTACACTCATCGTTCATCAAGGTCGCTACTATCTTATTCCCGTTGATGCCACCAGCCTTATTGATGATGTCGATTTCATCCATCATCATCCGGCCATACTTCTGACCATTTTCACTCACCATCCTCATGGTGATACCAATGCGGATTTCTCCTGCATACACTACCGTCGACACAAACATGAAGCTCAAAGCAACGGCACCTAAACATATTTTACTTTTTTTAAACATAATTTTACCTCTGATTAGATTATTAAAATTAATGAGTTAACAATGTATGATTAATCTCACACTTTTAAAATTGTGATTCATTTTTTCTCCTTTTTAAGGTTTTAAAAAATTGGATTCTTTGGCATAACTAAGTGTCATGCCTTCACTTTTGCGATGACCCCAAACAGTCCAGATGGTCTAAATATCAAGACAAGGATCAACAGCAAAAAGGCGTATATGTCTTTGTGGCTGGGAGAAATGTAGGCTGCCCCTAAATTTTCAAAAATACCCACTAAAATCCCTCCAATCAAGGCCCCTGGCAAACTTCCAAATCCTCCAACCACTGCAGCTGCGAAAGCCTTCATCAACATCAAGTACCCCATTTCAACTTGAACTGATTGCATAGGGCCAATCAAAACACCTGCAGCTGCAGCTAAAGCACAGCCCAGACCAAAAATTAGGGAAATGACTAAGGGAACGTTGATACCCATCAGATAAGCTATATCCTTATTGTGAGCAACTGCTCGCACTGCCAAACCAAGCTTTGTGCGGCGGATAAAATAGTTCAGCAACACCATCAGCAACATCGACACAACTGCAGTCAACACATAACTTTGTGGGATGGAAATATCTCCCAACTGCAGAGGCATACCCAGATTGACAGGGAATGGTTCTGCACCTGCTCCCCAGATTAGAAAAGCGACATTCATCAGTGCGACGGACATTCCAAAACCGCATATAATCATTCCCATGCCCGCGACCGTGTAACCACCTCCAGCTTGGGTGAGCCGGCGATAAAAAACCCTCTCAATACCCATCCCCAGAAGGGCAGCAAAAATCATTGCACCTATAATTGCAAAAGGATATGGCACCCCTAATTCTTGAGACAAAAATAGTCCAATAAAAGCTCCAAACATGTAAATTTCTCCATGGGCAAAATGCACTATGTCCAAACCTGAATAAATCAGTGAGATGCCGAGTGCTACGATACCATAAACTACGCCTATCGTGATGCCGAAAATGATAAATGCTAACAGAGAATTAAAATCAAAGTCCATTGTCATTGTCTCCATAATGTTTCATGCGTTCAATTCCTTTGAAGTATCTGCTACTGTACCTCCTAGAAAAAATTCCTTAATTGCAGGATCATTAATCAATTCTTCCGACTTACCTTCGATCATAATACGACCGTCCCTTATAATGTAGGCATACTGGGCAAGTAAGAGTGCCATTCTTACATTCTGCTCAACCACTAAAATTGTTACACCTGTCTGGCTGATCTTGTAAATGTTTGCAAAAATTTGAAGAACAACCTTTGGGGCAAGCGCAGCACTTGGTTCGTCCAACATAAGCATCTTGGGCTTCGCCATCAATCCTCGCCCAGTAACAAGCATCTGCACCTCACCACCGCTAAGTGTCCCGGAAAGCATATTCCTTCGATTCTTTAGTGCTGGGAAAAAAGAGTAAACTCCCTCAAGGTCATACTTTATTTCAGCCTTGTCACTACGCGTAAAAGCCCCAAGCATGAGGTTTTCCTCTACTGTCATAGCCGGGTAAGCTTCTTTAGACTGGGTAACCTGAACGAGACCAGAACGTACGATGTGATGAGGTTTACTGTCCGTGATAACTTTTTTATCAAATTCAATACTGCCCTCCATGACTGGTAGCAATCCTGAGATGGTCTTAAGCAGTGTAGACTTTCCAGTTCCATTTCCTCCAAGGAGGGCAACGATGGTTCCTTGAGAAACATTTAGGTTTATGCCCCGCAGAATCTTCAAACGCCCATAACCAGCGTGTACTTCTTTTATCTTAAGCAAATATACCTTTCGTATCTAAACCCTTATGACTCCATTACCGTGAGCAGTTTAATATTAAAGTGGGCACTTTTGATCAGCAGACTAAAGTTCGTGTTCCTTTGACAAATTGTGTGTAGCAACAAAGAATGTGTCTTGAAACACCTATCTATCCGAGTCGCCAAGCAAGCCTGCCCGGTGATGATCAAATTTATACGGATGAACAATCAATCTAATGGCAATAAATTACAATTGCAACCTTTTTTTGTAAAAATAAATATTTTTTGTTTTTTTTAAAAACGTATTTATAACTTATTCTGTATTTTCAATAAGTTATTGCTTAATTTAAAAGGATTATTTTTTATCTATGACATCGGGAGTATACTATTGAATAATAATTTGTAAAGTCTTTTTATTAATCTGCATTTAATATTTTCAATCTGATTAAAGTGAAAAAGAATGACCATTAATATCCAATTATTAATCTTAAATTAAGACTTGAATCACCTAAAAACATAAACTAATACTAAATTTGTTAAATAATAATTAGGTTTTAATACCTTCAATTAAACTTCCCCTCCATCAGCCTTTAGGGATAAATGGCACATGCAGAATACTGGTGTTTAGTGTCACAACAATCTTTTTGAATGAGCACAAGCTGCCTCCTATAGAGCTCTTCCAAACACTACAATACAACGTTTTAATATGTTTTTTTATAGTCATAGTACTTCATCTTGCTAGATTT
>Ga0208274_1000706_pt1 | contig 16906 bp, 16 predicted proteins | sample ETNtaG_22_FD_185755 | JGI IMG/M metagenome (GOLD analysis project Ga0208274, IMG submission 185755) | Marine microbial and viral communities from oxygen minimum zone, Eastern Pacific Ocean - ETNP201306SV43 (SPAdes) (version 2) | ecosystem: Environmental > Aquatic > Marine > Oceanic ... | reverse complement strand
TTGGCAGAAATTCTTCAACTATCTTCAGTTCTGCATTGCAGGAATCTATCTCGTTTTGAATTTGCAAACGTTCGTATTCTTCAATAGCCTTCTTCAACTTCTTTGCATATCCTCTTACAACGTCTATGGATTTAAAATCTTTACCGGATTTTTCAACATTTATGATATCCGCCAATATCATCCTTAATACGGACGTTTTCTGCTTGTCACCGGACTTCATTGCATCCTTTAACTCTTTTGTTATTCTTTCTTTCATAATTCCTTTATGTACTATACTTTACGAACCAAATGTCCACAGTGCGGGCAATAGTTTGGGTTACCAAAATATGGTTTGCCACAATGCTCACAGGATGCTGATATTACAGGACGCTTTGCACGCTTCGCTTTCATTACTAAGTAAATTGGCAAAAATATTATCATAAGCATAAACACGCCCAGCATCCAGCCTATGGATGCAGACGTGCTATAGTTATTCTTTTTTGCGTCCGTATAAACCCATATAGCAACACCAGCTGCAATAAATAATGCTATTTGTTGAGTACTCATTTATTTCAATTATATAGAAGTTTCGAGACTTCAGATCTTACTCTTGCCACGACATCTTTTGACAACGCCCTGTCTTCATTCTCTACCTTCGGGAATTCAAGCGGCTTACCAAATCTAAAACCGATGTCCCTGTGTTCAGGATTGCTGAGAATACTGCTTTTCGGCAAATATCCTCTACTCCCTATAATAGCCGTTGGAATTACCTTCCTGCCTGATTTCAGGATAACCATTGAAATACCCCTCTTAAAACGTCCTAGCTCTCCATTTTCACTTCTTGTGCCTTCAGGAAAGAAGATTATTGACTTGCCTCCATCAAGCTTCTTGATTACTTCATTCAAGGTTCCATAAGCATTTCTTTCGTCACTTCTACGAATACCAATATGGCCTGAAGTCTTCATGTATTTTCCAAGTACTGGTATTTTGAAAAGAATGTCCTTGGAAATAAAGCTGAAATTTCTGGGTATAGCGGCTATTGAAAGTTTTACATCTATAAAACTCTGATGATTCAAAACAAATATTACCGGTTCGCTGTCCGGAATATTTTCCAGGCCTTTTACATCTAAGTTTATCCCCAAAAGCCTGAAGGAAATCCTTGTAAACTTACGTTCTATAGCATTATACGTATTTTCCTTATCCGTAACACCAATTGTGGAAATAAGCGAAAACAGATAACCTATAGACCAAAGCGAAACATTTATAATCCACGCATATATAGTATAAAACACCCGAATAATCTTCTTCATCTAAGCCCTTTTGAAGACTACTTCACCTATTTCTTCGATTTAATGACGAAAAATGGTATCAAAAACACCTGTTATATTCAAGGCTTTTGTAGCAATGTCGTGCCGTCACCTTTTGAAATTTATTTAATTGACAATATTTTCTGTTTCTATTCTAATCTTAACTTATATTGTAATAGGTACTTGAACATCATTATGAAAACCAATCCGAAACTATCAATAGTAATACCTGTCTATAATGAAAAGGATACTATTGATGAAATCGTAAGAAGAGTACAAAATGTGGAATTTGAAAAAGAGATAATCATAGTTGACGATTGTTCAAATGACGGAACAAGAGAAGAAATTAAAAGAATAAGCGGAAACAATATTAAGAAACTGTTCCATGAAGAGAACAAAGGTAAGGGCGCTGCTTTGAGAACAGGATTCCAGCATGTTTCTGGAGATATTGTCATAATTCAAGACGCAGACCTAGAATATAATCCCAAAGAGTATTCCACTCTAATTGAGCCAATCCTGGATGGAAGAGCCGACGCTGTATTCGGCTCTCGTTTCCTGGGCGGACCTCACAGAGTATTGTTTTTCTGGCACTATCTTGGCAACAAATTTTTAACTACATTATCAAACATGTTGACAAACCTGAACCTGACAGACATGGAAACATGCTATAAGGTCTTTAAGGCAGAAGTAATAAAGAATATTAATATCAGATCAAATCGCTTTGGTTTTGAGCCTGAAATAACTGCAAAATTGGCTAAAAGAAAATGTGTAATATATGAACTACCAGTATCCTATAGTGGAAGGGATTACACTGAAGGCAAGAAAATAGGATGGAAAGATGGTGTTGTAGCTTTGTACTGTATAATAAGATTTAGACTATTCGATTAAAACAGGTGTGTATTCAATAAAATTTCCGGGAAAATGCGTTGGGATATTCTTAAAGTAATAAAGATGTGTTATACAATTGCAGTCTGAAGAACCAAACTTTTTTACAATTGCGGTTGCGCCAGCGACTTTGCCTATCACGCGATTTAATTTACATTCATCCTTCCTGTTCCCAATATACCTGAGTATCTCTATAATCTTTGCACAGGAGAGAAGGTAATCAATATGCCAGTGAAATTTCTTAATCTTTGAAAGGTGTCTATTTATCCTTTTTTCAAGGCCATTTTGGGCACTTCCCGTGTAAACATAAAAACCCCTGGGAAAAATAAATGTACCAAGCCGGCCTATCTTGATTTCCTTATCTTTGGAAAGTTTTATAATTAGATTATAAATGCCTCCTTTTTGTATAGGTTCTTTAACCTTCACACACTTAATACCCTGTTACTCATAGGAAGTTTTATAAACGAAAAATGTTTTTACCCTTAAATCCTTTCAAAGCGTTTCTTGTGTCAACGATCAGTTTAGATTCCTTAACTATTGTATTATAATCAAAAACGCTATGATCAGTTACAATGACGGAACAGTCTATCTTATCAAGAAAGTTATTTGAAGGTTTTTTGGTTTTGAGTAAAACACCATCAAATTCGATATCTTTGATGTATGGATCTGTATAACTCATTATAGCCCCTTTTGAGTTAAGTATGCTTAATATGTCGAAGGCCGGTGATTCCCTGGAATCCGTTACATCTTTTTTGTAGGCAACACCGAAGATATGTATACGTGAGCCACCGATACTCTTTTTGTGACTATTCAATGCATCAGCTACTCTGTTGACCACAAATCGCGGCATATTACTATTAACTTGATCAGCAAGGTTTATGAATCTTGACTCAAAACCGGTCTTTTTGGCAACCCACGAAAGAAAAAGTGGGTCCACAGGAATACAGTGCCCCCCTAAGCCCGGACCGGGATAAAAAGCCATATAGCCAAAAGGCTTGGTCCCGGCAACTTCAATAACTTCCCAAACATCTATACCTAAACGTTCACACATCTGAGCTGTTTCATTAACAAGTGCGATATTAACACTTCTGAAAGTATTCTCTAATATTTTAACCATTTCCGCTACTTTTGTCGACGAAACAGGTATTACTGTATCCATAATCTGGCTGTATAAAAGATTTGCCATCCCTGCACATTTTTTTGTTATACCGCCTACTACCTTTGGAATATTCTTTGTGTTATACAGCTTGTTACCCGGATCTATACGTTCAGGTGAAAAGGCTAAAAAGAAATCTTTACCTGCTTTTAATCCACTTTCTTCAAGTTTAGGCTTAATTATCTCCTCTGTTGTTCCGGGATAAGTTGTGCTTTCTAAGATTATTAATTGTCCTTTACTAATGTATTTTTTAACTGCGTCTGTAGCAGAAATTATAAACGAAATATCGGGGTCTTTGGTCTTTGTCAAGGGAGTTGGAACACAAATACTTAGTGAATCCAGACTCTTAATAACACTGAAATTGGTAGTAGCCCTCAACTTCCGGTTCTTGACAAGATTACTAACAATGCTTCCCTTAACATCAGTAATATAGGATTTCCCCTTATTAATCTGCCGCACTCTCTTGGGATCATTATCAATACCGGTAACATTGAACCCTTCTCTTGCAAATTCTACTGCAAGAGGCAGTCCCACATAACCAAGTCCTATTATGCCAATCTTCGCCTTCTTTGTTTTTAACTTTTCCTTTAACATAATTAATTGTATCCTTAATGCTGTTAATTTATAAACACCATAACTAAAAATGTCAACATGCAAACATTTTTTCAAGAACTATATATTGCGTCTTGACTTTAAAAAAGAAGACACGTAAAATCGCATAATTGATAAGAACATAACTATCAACACTTTCAACATAACAAATCTGCAAGTTATCTTTACAAAATAAGACCTATTATCCTCATCTCAATGAGTTTACCGGAGGTGTAAAATGCCAAGAAAGTTTATATCTCAACTTAACGGCGGCACTACTATTGACGATATATTTTTAGTTCAAAACAAAGAATTGAGGACAACAAAGAACGGAAGTTTATATATCCAGGCACAGCTGTCTGACCGTACGGGAACTATTGATGCCAGGATGTGGGATGCCGGCAAATCATTCTTTGAATCTCTCGGCAATGATACTTTTTTGAAGGTTAAAGGCAGGACGGAAATTTACCAGAATAAAATACAATTAATCATGAAAAGCATTTCAAAAACAAATCAGGACGATATTAAATTTGAGGATTACCTGCCGAGTACCGAGAAAGACGTAAACGAAATGTTTTCTGAATTAAAAAAGATTGCCGGTTCTATCAAACAACCTTATTTGCTAAAACTTCTCAACCTTTTCTTCAGCGACAAAGATTTTTGCAGGGATTTCTGTTCAGCGCCGGCGGCCGTACAATACCACCATGCTTTTCTGGGAGGCGTGTTAGAACACACTTTATCAGTTGCAAAACTGGGAGAAAAAATCGCTCCGCTCTATCCGGATTTAAATAAGGATTTGTTAATCTGCGGGATAATACTACACGATATCGGTAAGATAAGTGAACTTTGTTATGAAAAGAACTTCCAATATTCAGACGAAGGACAACTCATAGGGCATCTGATATCGGGCGTACTTATGGTTGAGGAAAAAGCGAAACAAATAGATGGTTTTCCAAAAACTCTGTTAGATCTGTTAAGACACCTGATTCTGAGCCACCATGGAGAATATGAATGGGGGTCTCCAAAACTCCCAATGACAGTAGAGGCCCTTGTACTCCATTACCTGGACAATATCGATGCAAAAATACATGCATTTAACAAGGCAATTACAAACGATAAGGATTCCAGCAATAATTGGACAGGATATAATAAAATGTTCGACAGAAGGTTATTTAAAAAATCTCATGAAAGTAATTACTGAAAATATTCAACTTTCTTTAGATGTTAATTCAGCCTCTATGCGCTCATTAATCTTTTTCATAAATTCGACATAATCTGTTTGTGCTTTTAGAAATTTCTGTATTGACTGGTTAGATGCCACTTGTTCCTTTAATTGTTGAAGCTCCTTTTTATCTTCAACCTCTACGGGCTTCATATTTTTTTCTAATTCATAAATCTTTTTGCTCTGTTTCTCCAGTTTCTCTGAGATTTCCTTTGCTACACTGTCTTTTTTTAGCTGTTCTTCAGCTTCCCTGAACTCCTTATAACCATTATAATTCGCTATGGCTGCGCCTAATTTTGAAGCTATCTCTAAAGTCTCTTCCATGCTTTCCTTTCATGAAAAATTAGAAAATCCGCATTTAATAACAAGATAAATTATATTCCCAAATCTCTTTTAATCAAGGATTAGTTTAAGAATGATTGATGCAGAAAAAATTATTAAGTTAATATGCGGCAGAAAATATAGCCCCATGAACGCATCAGAGCTTGCCGAACACTTCAAGATAGACGATTCAGAATCCAAACAATTTCGTACCCTCTTAAGAGAACTTGAACTAAAAGGAGAAATTGTCCGGATCAAAAAGGAACAATACGCAAACCCAAAAAAAGCCAACTTGTTGGTAGGCAAACTCGACGCCAATCAAAAAGGCTTTGGATTCGTAGTTCCTGTTAAGGACGGCATATCTGATGATATTTATGTAGATGCAGAAGGTCTGGGGAGTGCCATGCACGGTGATATAGTTGTAGTCAGGCTGCCTTCTACGAAAAAGAAGAAAAAGGGAAGGAGAAAGAAGAGGGAAAGGGAAAGAAATGTAGGAAAGATAATAGACGTATTACACCGTGAAAACGAAACAGTAGTTGGCACACTCAAAAAAAGCAGACACTTCAACTACATAGCGCCCGATAATTCAAAATTGCCCAGAGACATTTATGTCTCAATGGAAGACACTAAAGAGTCAGAACACGGCGATAAAGTTGTCGTCAAGATCGACCAGTGGCCGACCAGACACCTCAATGCAGAGGGAACCATAATAGAAGTATTAGGAAGAGACGGCGAGCCTGCCGTTGACATCAAGTCTATCATACACCAGTTTAAACTCCCCTTTAAATTTGATAAAAATATTCTTGCTGAAACACAGGATTTACCCCTGTCTATCAGTCCTGACGAAATCAGCACAAGATTAGACCTTCGAGACGAATTGATAATTACAATAGACCCTGAAGATGCAAAAGACTTTGATGACGCAATCTCTTTGACGAAAGACAAAAAGGGAAACTGGCTCCTCGGTGTCCACGTAGCTGATGTCTCTTATTATGTTGAGCAGGATTCCGCCGTAGACGTGGAGGGGCGAAAGAGAGGCACCAGTGTATACCTCCCCGGTACTGTCATACCTATGCTTCCGGAAGTATTATCAAATGGCATTTGCAGTCTTAAAGAGGGGGAAGATAGGCTGACAAAGGGAGTTTTCTTTACTTATACACCTGATGGCAGGTTATTACGTTCCGAGATCAAGCATTCAGTTATAAATGTAAAGAAAAGATTAACCTACCATAATGCTACAAGAATATTAATGGAAAGTGATGAAGGAGACACAAGCCCTGTAACAAACCTGCTGTTTGAGGCAAGCACACTAGCAAAGTTACTGTACAAAAAACGTATGAAAGAAGGTGCGTTGGAACTGAACCTGCCCGAGATTAATATAAGGGTTGGTGAAGACGGTAAGATCGACACGATAGAGAAAGTCAAAAGAGATATTTCACACATAATTATCGAAGAGTTTATGGTTGCAGCAAACCAGGCTGTAGCAACATTCATGCACCTGAACAGTCTCCCGTCAATAAGTCGCAGCCACCCTGAACCAGATGAAGGCGAGATGCTTGATTTTGCAGAATTTATTTTCAATTGTAAGAACAAGAGAATCAACCCTTTTGACAAAAAACGACTACAGGCATTCCTGGATGAAATATCTGATCATCCTGAAAGTTACATAATAAATCTGATGTTGCTCCGGTCTCTGAGAAAGGCCGAGTATTCTGCTACAGAGGAATCTCATTTTGCACTTGGGCTGGAACACTATGCGCACTTCACATCCCCCATACGCCGTTATCCCGATCTGATTGTGCACAGGATTTTAGACCTGTTCTTCCAGGGTCAACTAAAGTCCAAGAGGGCCAAGGCCACATGGAATGAGAAGATTACAGGTTGGGCAAGCCACTGTTCGACTACCGAAAAGAGGGCAGAGGAGGCCGAACGGGAAATAATTAAACTCAAGCTGCTCAGACATCTCGAAGAACATGCCGACAAGGTGATGAAGGGCGTTATTACCGGTATTCAGGAATACGGACTCTTTGTACAAATAGATGAGTTCCAGCTGGATGGCCTTGTCCACATCCGGACACTCACGGATGATTTCTATAAACTCGACAAGAAAAAGCTTTCCCTGGTCGGGGACAGGAGAGGCAAGGTTTACGGCTTTGGAGATGTAGTCAACGTCAAGATCACAAAAATTGACCTGTTAAAAAGAGAAGTTGATTTTGTGATAGAGACGGGAAAAAAGCGAATGTCTAGCATGGAGTATCGGATGATGAAAGAAAAAAGATAATTCACCTTTTACTACAGGTTTTTCACTGAATTACCCGTCCGAACGCCCGTCCGCCTCGGCGGAGATCGTATCCGAGCGGGCACGGATTGTTAAAAAATTCTGTTTCTGTGTGGTTAAATCGTAAATTCCAAATCGTAATTCGTAAATCAATACTTACCTTACTCCATGTGAATTACTACTTTTTCCCTTCAATTTCTCGTATATTTTTGATTCCCTCTCTGCCTTTTTGTATAAACCGGCTTTTTTGTATACCACACTAAGTTGCTGGCGAATCCGTGAATCCTTGGGCATTAATTCAACTGCTTTATTTAATTCACTTATTGCATCCTTGAACATTTTACTGCCTTCATAAGCCATCCCAAGCTTGTAGTGGACACCAGACCTCTTTTTTGTCTGAGTCTCAGGAAGCAGCTTCAGGGCAGCCTTGTATTCTGCTATGGCCTTTTCAAACATATCCTGCCTGTAATAAGCCAGGCCAAGATTATAATGGGCCTCTGACATATCGGGGTCAATATCTACTGCCATCCAGAACTCATCTACGGCTTCATCGTACATCCTCTTCTTTGAATACAACGTACCGAGGCTGTAATGTGCACGAGCATTCTCCGGCTCCATTTCTATCAACTTCCTGTATGCGTCAATAGCATCGTTAATCATCCCTTTTTCAGCATAAGCGCTTCCTAATTCACTGTAATTTTGCGTTTTCGTAAGTTCGTAGTCGATTTTCTCACTGTATTTTTCTACACATTCATTGAATATTTCCGGACTGATTCTGGTAGAAATGGAGAATTCAGCCTTCGCCTTTTTATCCATACCTCCTCTTTTATATGCACGGCCCAGATTAAAATGGGCTTCCGCATTGGATGGGTTAAGTTTCACAGCTTTTTTAAGAGCGTCAATTGCATAGTTATGCTGGCCATTATTAATGTAGTTAACTCCAAGTTTGTTGTAGTGGTCGTCATTTCTACGCGAACAGCCGAGAAGCATACAAAAGATCACCGCAATAAAAAGACAACTTCTTGTAAATTTTCTGTATTTATTCTGCATGTTTGTAATAAAATTTTGTTTAAAAAAACTAAACTTCAAGTATTATAAAATCATGTTCAATTTGCATCAAGTAAATAAAGTATTTGCAGTAGCATCAATACGCAATATATTCCCTGGATTATTAGACATCTTGTACCCACGACACTGTTTTGCCTGTGACAAGAGTCTTCATGAAGAGAAAAACAGTTATATATGTGAGGACTGCCTGGAAAAGACAAAAGAAAGTGAAGCCAAACGCTGCGTGAAATGTGGCTTTGAATTAGGGCCGGGTATAACTTCTTCCGGTAAAGGATGTCCTGAATGTGAAAATACGAGTTTAAGATTTAAAAAAAGTTTCTTTGTTTCAGATAATAAGGGACCTCTTAGAAATCTAATCCATCAGTTTAAGTATCATAAACATGTATGTCTTACAAAGCCTTTAGGAGATTTATTAATAGGCCTCTTACAGCAAGACATAATTCCCGAAATAGACGTAGTTGTACCGGTACCACTTCATTGGAAGAAAAAGCAGGAAAGGGGTTTTAACCAATCGGAACTGATGGCTAAAAAGATATGCAGGAAATTATCTTTGCCAATTTCTATAAACAATCTGCACCGTGTTAAGAATACGTTGTCACAAACCCAGCTCTCGCGTTTACAGCGGCAAAAAAACGTTAATGGCGCCTTTAAGGTTAAAACTCCCGATATATTTCTTGAAAAGAATGTACTCCTGGTAGACGATGTTTTAACAACGGGGATAACTGCCTCAGAATGTGCGAGGAATTTGAAAAATGCAGGCGCAAAAGAAGTATATCTACTGGCACTTGCAAGATCAAGACTGTAAACAGATCTTTCAAAATTATCTTAAAACTTCTTCTATTAGAAAATGCCATTAATCGCTTGACTACATTAGGCAAAAAAAGTATCATTAATTCTCGATTTTTCATATATTTAGGGCGATATTACTAATATATTTTACAGTAAGGAAAGGAAACAAAATTTGGAAATTATTATTCATGCAAGACATCTGGACGCCACAGAAGCAATTAAAAACTACGTAAACAAAAAAGCTTCAAAACTTACTAAATATTCCAATAAAATAAACAAAATACAATTTACTTTAAAGATAGAAGGCACAAATCACATAGTAGAAGCAGTGTGTTCAGCTGCAAGGGCAACGCTTGTCGCAGAGACAGCAAATTCTGATATGTATGCCGCTATAGACCTTGTAATGGACAAACTGGAAAAACAGATTGTTCGACAGAAAGAAAAACTGAAACAACCCAGAAGATATAAAAAGGGTGAGATAACAATGGAGGAAGCGGAAGAGTAAGACACAACATCAACTCATGCAGATTCCCAGGTAGTAACATTTCATCTAAATATTACATTTTCACAATTAAGTTTTATTTATTTCAATTAATTTTTTAATAAAGATTGCCAATGAAGATAATGGATTTTATAGGGGAGAACGCCGTAATAGACGATTTGCAATCCACCGATAAAGAATCGGTCATACGGGAAATGGTAGACGTATTGAAGAATTTAGACATGATTAGCGAAAATGAAGTAGATGATATAATGGAAGCACTCATAAAAAGAGAGAAAGTGGGAAGCACAGGAATAGGTAAAGGAGTTGCGGTTCCTCATACTAAACATCAGAGTATCAAAGAAATAACAGGTGCATTTGCACGCTCAAAAAATGGGGTAGAATTTGATGCACTTGACGGTGAGCCGGTTTACCTGTTTTTTCTGTTACTATCACCAAGTGATTCAGCGGATGTACATCTTGCTGCATTGGAAAAGATTTCGTCAGTAATCAGGAACCCGGATTTTCGCAATTTTATAAGAAACGCGTCTAATAAATCAGAAATGGTTGATATCTTAAAGGAAGTCGATGAGGCTAAGACTTAATAGAAAAAATCTTTTATTAACTAAACTAACCAATGCTTATAGAACGCAGGGTAAAGATATTAAATATAAATGGTTTACATGCAAGGCCTGCGACACGTTTTGCGGAAATGGCTAATAAATTCAACTCAGATATTTTTGTCAGAACAGAAGAAAAAGAAGAAGTAAACGGAAAGAGTATTATTGACCTTCTAACGCTAGGTGCAAAAAGAGGAACAGAAATATTAATAACTGCAGATGGCGAAGACGAAGAAATAGCCTTAGATGTATTAGAAGGCCTCGTCAATGACAGGTTTAATGAGGACAATATGGAGACAAGAAAAGGGATTGCTGTAGCACCGGGTGTGGTAATAAAAGAAGCGTTCGTTTTGGAAAGCGAAGGCTATCGAATACCACGTCACCTCATCAAAGAAGACGAAATTGACAAAGAAATATCCAGGCTGGAGGAAGCAACATCATCCGCATGGAAAGAAATAGAGAAGCTGGAAGAAAGTGTTTCAAAGAATTTAGGTTCACAAATCGGTTCTATCTTCGCAACCCATAAATTAATGCTTCAAGACAAGCAATTAATGCGGGAGTTCAGCGAAAGGGTACAGGATAACAACCTCAGCGCCGAATATGCGGTGACATTAGTCTTGCGTGTATACATAAGAAAGTTTGAAAATGTTGATGATCCGTATCTCTCTGCAAGAGTCGGAGATATATATGATATTGAGAAAAGGCTCTTAAGAAATTTACTGGGAGAAAAAAGGGAAGAACTCAAAAACCTTACGGAAGAAGTTATTGTTGTTGCGCATGATCTCAGCCCTTCTCAAATAGCGTCTTTAGACACCACAAGAGTAAGAGGTTTTGTTACTGATATTGGCAGCAGAAATTCTCATTCCGCGATAGTAGCAAGGGCCCTGGGAATACCCGCTGTAGTGGGACTGGGCACTGCCACAGTAGACATATTTGGCGGAGACCGTGTTATTATAGACGGTAACCGCGGGGTTGTAATTGTCAGGCCGGACGAAAAAACCATTAAAGAATATCAATCAATAGAGAAAGACTTCTACGTCTTCGAAGAAAAACTTTCTTCTGAATTTAAAGATCTGCCAGCCGTAACTTTAGATGGCAGGGAAGTATCGATTTTGGGTAATATCGAATTTCCACGCGATATAGGTCCAAGCGTAAGCCAGGGTGCGACAGGGATAGGCTTATACAGAACGGAATTCCTGTATCTTGGCTCCAAAGATACACCAACAGAGGAAGACCACTTTAACGCATATACGCAATCAATACAAGAATTGGGCAACAAGCCGATAATTATCAGGACCGTTGATTTAGGCGGCGACAAATTCTTCCTTGCAAATAACAACAAAGAGATTAATCCTTTTTTAGGTTGCCGCTCCATCCGTTATTGCCTGGAAAATCCAAAAATATTCAAGTCTCAGCTCAGGGCCATATTAAGGGCTTCTGCTACCGGTAATGTAAAAATTCTATTTCCCATGATCTCCTCTCTGCAGGAACTGCGACAGGCAAAGGATTTTGTCAAGGAAGTAATGGAAGAGATGAATCAAGAAGGAATAGATTTTGACGAAAAGATAGAAATTGGAATTATGATTGAAGTTCCGTCTGCCGCGATGGTAGCAGACGACTTAGCGAAAGAAGTTGATTTCTTTAGTATAGGTACTAATGACCTTATCCAATACACTCTAGCCGTAGACAGAAGTAATGACAAGGTTGCCCACCTGTATTCTCCAGCCCACCCTGCGATTTTAAGATTGTTAAAAATGATCATAAAGGCTGCTGAAGAAAATAACATAAAAATTGGAATATGCGGTGAAATGGGTGGAGAGATTGAATACACTATCCTATTGTTAGGATTGGGCTTAAGGGAGTTCAGTGTTGCCCCTGCCATGATAATACCGGAAGTAAAGAAGATTATTAGATCCGTAACATACGAAAGAGCAAAGGAAGTAGCAGAAACCGCCTGTTCATACAACGATCCCGCAGAAACTACAGAGTATCTCCGGAATATTGCGCGTGAAATCATACCCGAATTGATATATTAAGACCAAAGTTAATTTATCATTCCGCATAGTCCGACTTCAATAATCTTGCATTCTTTCATCTTCTTTGTCAGTATTTCATAACAATAATCTCTCAATTCAGGTCAAAATTGAAAATAGAGTTGACAGATTATAGTATTATTACTAAGATTACTCTAAGTCTAATAAACTTAAGAGGTTGATAAATATTTAATAAATAGATTTTTTTGCTGATATCTTGAGGATTCAAGTTAAATTTATAAAACAAGGGAGCTTGAGATTTATCTCTCATCTTAACTTAATGAAACTCTTCGAAAGGGCAATTCGTAGAGCGAGAATTTCTGTCAAAATGTCTGAAGGGTTTAACCCAAAACCTAAAATTGCCTACCCTTTAGCTTTACCAGTTGGAATCAAAGGTATCGACGAGAAATTGGAGATGGAACTTTGTGAAAGTATGTTCGCCAAGGCGAATCTGCCTCAGGCACGGCAGGTTTCTGAAATAGAAACAAGGCTGAAAAGACAACTTCCAGAAAACATACAAATTATCTCCGCCGTACCGGTTTCCAGCCAGGTAAAATCTTCTGTAAAAGATGTAACTTACGTGGTAAAGCCAAAGAAGGGTAAAATGCCGGAAGCAGGAAAAACGGAAGAATTGCTATTCAAAGATGTGATAAATACTCAGAGAAAGGGGAAGAAACTTGCCTTTAACATTCGTCCATCAATAAACAGTATTACTACTGATTCACAATCTATTGATTTGGACCTGAAGATGACACCTGAAGGCATGGCTCGACCCGAAGAAGTATTATCACACTTAGGATTGCAAGCCGGCAAAGACTACGAAATTTCAGAAATAGTTAGAAAAAGAGTAAATCTAAACTCCTCTCCTAAAGCAGCCTGTTAATACAAGCAAAAGGAATGTGATGAAGAAGAGGATGTTGATAAATGTTGTAGAACCTGAGGAAAGTAGAATCGCCATATTGGAAGATGGGGTTCTTGAAGAATTATATATTGAAAGGTTCTCTCGAGAGCAAATTGCAGGCAATATATATAAGGGCCGTATTGTCAATGTAGAACCGAGTATAGAAGCTGCATTTGTAAATATCGGAATATCGAGAAACGGGTTCCTTCATGTTTCAGACGTTAAGAATTCTCGTCGCAATGGTGAGGAACAATCAGATAGCGACAGCACAACAAGAACAAAAGGAAATAAGTCAAGGATCAAGACGTTAATAAACCCCGACCAGGAGGTACTTGTACAGGTCATCAAAGAGGGAATTGGTGACAAAGGGCCAAGTTTAACGGCAAATGTCAGTATTCCGGGCAGATTCCTGGTACTGATGCCGGATTCTAATCTTTTAGGTGTTTCACGAAAGATTATCGATGAAGTCGAAAGGGCAAGACTTAAAGAGATTATTGAAGAATTAAAACCACCGCCAAATTTAGGCCTGATCGTAAGAACCGCAGGAGTAAACCAGACAAAACGTGAACTTTCCAGAGATTTCAACTATCTTAGAAAATTGTGGAAAGTTATAGAAAAGAAAGAAAAAAAAGCCGAAATACCATCTGTAATATACCAGGAAAGTGACTTAGTAATTCGTACAATTCGGGATATATTCTCAATAGACATTGATGAAATAATCATTGATTCCGAAGCAGTCTTTAAAAAGATAAGATATTTCCTGCGTTTAATAATGCCCAGTTGCGTACGAAAGCTAAAACTTTATAAAGAAAACGAACCATTATTCCATAAATATAATATTGAAAAAGAAATTGAAAAAATTAATAAAAGGGAAGTCCGCCTTCCAAGAGGAGGCTCCATTGTAATCGAACAAACTGAAGCTCTGGTAGCAATAGACGTAAACAGTGGTAAATATAGAGAGGAAAGCGATCCGGAAAAAACCGCCTTCAAGACAAACCTGAAAGCAGCGAAAGAAATTGCACGCCAAGTCAGGTTAAGGGATATCGGCGGAGTCATAATAGTTGACTTCATTGATATGAAAGAAGAGGGCCATATGAGAGCGGTTGAAAAGGTGATGGAAGAAGCTCTAAAAAGAGACCGCGCCAGAAAAAAGATGTTAAAAATATCTAAATTTGGTATTATCCAGATGACGCGGCAGAGGATCAGGCCGAGTCTCAAGTCTGTAATTTATGAAAGTTGTAAGAATTGTGAAGGTACCGGAGAAATTAAGACAATAGAAAGTACTTGTCTGGATTTAATGAGACAGATAAAATCGATAGTAAATAATCCGCAAATCAAGAAAATAGAAATTACTTCCAATGATGTAGTTGCAGGTTATCTACTAAATAATAAAAGGAAACGACTTGCAGAACTTGAGGAGAAATTTTCAAAGGATATTATAATCAAAGGCGTAATCGGTCATAAAACAGGTGAAACAACAATCCATAGCATTGATAGCGAAGGAAACCGTGTTGCGGCTAAATAAATTCTTTTAAATGTAAACCGTTCAACCATTCACGTGAATGACATTATGGGACGGAATGAAATAAGTTGACTTAAAATACTCACTAATGAGAGAATGCTAAAAGGAGAAAAGTAATGTATGCCGTAATAAAAGAAGGTGGAAAACAATACAAGGTTGAACCGGGCAAAAGTATAGAGATAGACTTAAAAGAAAATGTCAAAAAAGGTGATACGCTGGAACTAACAGATGTATTAATGGTCTCGAAAGAGGGAAAAACACAAATAGGAACACCTACTGTTGAGAATGCAAAAGTAATATCTGAAGTTCAAAGTCATATAAAAGGCAAAAAACTGGTAGTAATGAAATTCCGTCGCCGTAAAGACTCCAGGACAAAACGGGGACATAGACAGAAATATACAAAAATTAAGATTAAAGAAATTGTTTCCTGATGTTTCAGTTAAAATATAATCTTTTTGGTAAAAAAGGAGTTAAAAATGGCTCATAAAAAAGGACAAAGCTCGACCAGGAACGGAAGAGATAGCAATCCTCAATACCGTGGTATCAAACATTACGGCGGAGAACTGGTGAAAGCCGGCGCTATTATTATTCGACAATGCGGTACAAAATTCAAACCCGGCACAAATGTTGGGTGCGGTAGAGACTACACACTATTCACAAAGATAGATGGGAAAGTTGCATTTGAGCCTGGCCGCAAGGTTAGTGTTCATCCTGTATAAAAACTTTTTTCTGTTATAACATAGAATATTAATAGTAAGGATGAGGGAGCTTAAACGCTCCCTTTTTTCATAAATACATGCAATGTTTATAGATGAAGCAACAATTTTTGTGAAAGGCGGCAATGGTGGAGATGGTGGCGTAAGTTTTCGACGGGAAAAGTATGTCCCTCGTGGCGGCCCCAACGGTGGAGATGGAGGCAAAGGGGGTAACGTCATCCTGCATGTAAACGAAAAAGTTGATACGCTGCTGGACATAACATCAAAGGTAAAATTTATCGCCGAGGATGGTGGAAAAGGGGGAAACAATAACAAAAATGGTAAAGATGGAAAAGACTTAATCATCAATATACCTAAGGGAACGCTGGTAAAAGACCTGAAAACAGGTCGAGTAATCAAGGATCTAAAAGAATTTGAAGAGTCCATAAGGATTGCAAGAGGAGGCAGGAAAGGCAAGGGCAATGCTCGCTTTAAATCTCCAACTAATCAAACCCCACGCTTTGCCGAAGAAGGAAGAAGAGGCCAGGAACGCTGGATTAAACTTGAGTTAAAGCTTATCGCAGATGTTGGTATAATTGGCTTACCCAATGCCGGAAAGTCTACGTTCCTTTCTAGAATCACGTCGGCGCGGCCTAAAATAGCAGACTATCCATTCACAACACTACAACCGCAATTAGGAATTGTGGAATTAGAAGATTATAAAAGATTAGTATTTGCAGATATACCCGGCCTTATAGAAGGTGCGCATAGCGGTTCTGGTCTGGGCAACACGTTTTTACGGCATATAGAAAGGACAAGAGTAATCGTCCATTTAATAGATATTTCTGCAACCGACCCTTTAGAAACATACCGCCTGGTTAGGAAGGAACTAACGCTTTTCAGTTCCAAATTAAGTGAAAAATCAGAAATGATAGTCCTAAACAAAGCTGACATTCTGGATGTGGAAACCGGTCTTAACATAGCAGAGGATCTGAGCAGAAAATTGTCTAAACCTGTATACACAATCTCGGCAGTAACCGGCAAGAATGTGAAAGATA
>Ga0208274_1000701_pt1 | contig 16978 bp, 12 predicted proteins | sample ETNtaG_22_FD_185755 | JGI IMG/M metagenome (GOLD analysis project Ga0208274, IMG submission 185755) | Marine microbial and viral communities from oxygen minimum zone, Eastern Pacific Ocean - ETNP201306SV43 (SPAdes) (version 2) | ecosystem: Environmental > Aquatic > Marine > Oceanic ... | reverse complement strand
CAGATTTAACAAGCTTACCACAACCTTCAACGATATGTGTCTGTGGTGAAATGGGATAAGCACAGATAACTTCTGGGCGACTTAGTGCAATACATTTAGCAACTGCACTAGATCCTTCAATTTGTTCTAACATTTTATTCCTTTTCTTTCGTTGTAATAATTTTCTTAATGATATCAAAAGCGGCAAGTGCAGCAGCTATATTGCCGTCTCCTACTTTGCCACTAAATTTAGATTTAATTGCTTTTTCAACAGATTTGAAAGCAAGTTGTCCTGATATGGCAGCAAAACCACCGAGGAGTACCGCATTAGGCATTGGTCGCCCCATATGCTTCATGGCAATTTCGGTTGCAGGTACATTGCATACATGTTTGTTTGGAATTTTTTTAACAGCATCAGCAACACCAAGTTCTTTGAGACTCTTGTTAGAATTAACTAAAACATAACCGTCGGACTTTAAACCTTGAAATACATCCAACGAATTAAATAGTGTTGGATCTTGAATAATAATTGCATCTGGTTCAAGTATGGGTTCTCGTGTGCGAACCTCTTTTTTATCTATTCGACAATAAGACACAACTGGAGCGCCCGTTCGCTCTGAACCAAAACTCGGAAAAGCTTGGGCATAACGTCCTTCAATAAATGCAGCAACTGACAGTAATTCTGCCGCTGTTACTACCCCTTGGCCACCACGACCATGTATACGTGTCTGGAACATACAATGCCTAAACTTCCTCAATAACTTAACACACTTTTTAGTAGATAATTAATAAAAAAGTAAAACAGTTAAACATATTGCGCGCTAAGAGTCATATTGCACTGCGCAATACTACATTGCAAGATGTGCAATGCTGTAAATTGCATTTTATTATTAAATAATTTAATACAATTTGATCTAAATCAATTATTATATACCTACAAAATATGGATGCATTAATATTATCAAGAGCACAGTTTGCAGCAAATATCTCTTTTCACATTCTTTTTCCTGCAATTACTATTGCCTTAGGTTGGTTCTTGCTGTTTTTCAAACTTCGATATAATTCAACTCAAAATTATAAATGGATGAATATTTATTTTTTTTGGACCAAAGTTTTTGCACTTTGTTTTGCTTTAGGGGTTGTTACTGGAATTACAATGTCTTTCCAATTTGGAACTAACTGGCCGGGTTTTATGAATTCGGTGGGAAATATTGCAGGTCCATTACTGGGTTATGAGGTGCTGACCGCTTTCTTTTTAGAAGCGACTTTCTTAGGTATTATGCTTTTTGGTTTTAATAAAGTCAAACCGTGGGTTCACACTTTGGCAACTGTTTTAGTTACGATTGGAACCACCTTGTCAGCATTTTGGATTTTAGTTTTAAATAGCTGGATGCAAACACCGAGTGGTTTTGAAATGGTCGACGGAGTGGCTATTGTAACAAGTTGGAAAGAAGTGATTTTTAATCCTTCTATGCCGTACAGATTTGTTCATAAACTTTTAGCCTCAGGATTAACAGCATCTTTTTTGATTGCAGGAATTTCTGCATATCGTTGGACGAAAGGCTATCAAGTTGATTCTGTTAAATCTGCAATCAAAGTAAGCGTTATCTGTGCAACTTTATTAATTCCCATTCAAATTGTTATAGGAGATTTACACGGTTTAAATACTCTAAAACATCAACCAGAAAAAGTTGCAGCCATGGAAGGCAATTGGGAAACCCAAAAAGGGATACCTTTAATTTTATTTGCTATTCCAGATGAAAAAACTCGCTCTAATAAATATTCAATAGAAATTCCAAAACTGAGTAGTTGGATTTTAACTCACGATCTTAATGGTAAAGTGGTGGGGTTAAATGACTTTAAAGAACATCCTCCTGTTGGACCCGTTTTTTGGTCTTTTAGAATTATGATAGCGGTGGGAATGCTAATGCTCTTTGTATCTTGGTTAGGTTTTTATTTTTATATAAGAAAAAAATCACTTCCGAATTTTTATTATAAAATTTTAACACTAATGACTTTTTCAGGCTGGTTTGCCACGCTAGCAGGTTGGTATACCACTGAGGTAGGCCGACAACCTTATCTCGTCTCAGGAGTTTTAAAAACCGCAGATGCAATAATTCCTAAAGTTGTTCTTCCTTCATATACAAGGGTACCCAGTACCCATATAGCATTCTCTTTGACTGTCTATATTGTGGTGTACACGCTATTGTTAATAGCTTTTATTTCAACTTTATTTTATATGGCTCGAAATTCTAAAGACAAAAAATTTGATGAAAAAGAATTTGATCCAGAAACAGGTCAACGTAGAACAATTATTTCAACACAAAAGATAATAGCATGATTACACAATTTTTTGATGCAGCAGGAAGGCTGATTATCAATTACCACTATTACCCGGGAGATTGGTTGCCTTTATTATTTGCTTTTCTTATGGGATTGTCCATGCTGATTTATGGTTTATTGGATGGTTATGACTTAGGAGTGGGAATGCTTTCTATTTTTTCCAAAGACAAAGAGGAAAAAGACAAAATGATTGCATCTATCGGTCCTTTTTGGGATGCTAACGAAACTTGGCTAGTTCTTGGAGTGGGCATTCTTCTTATCGCATTTCCAAAGGCCCACGGAATTATACTTACTAGTTTATATTTACCAGTATTTATTATGTTAGTAGGATTAATCTTTAGAGGAGTGGCATTTGATTTTAGAGCCAAATGTGAAAAAAAATTTCAAAGAAAATGGGACATTGCTTTTTTTGCGGGATCACTGACTACCGCTTTAGCGCAAGGCTATATGCTAGGATTTTATATTGCTGGATTTCAATCTACCTGGCAATCAATAACTTTTTCTTTTTTAGTCAGTATTTCTTTGGCAATTGGTTATTGCTTAATAGGTGCAAATTGGCTGGTCATGAAAACAGAAAATGATTTACAAAAAAGAGCGGTAAATTGGGCAAAACTATCCTTGTATGGCGCGATATTTTGTATTTTTCTAGTTTCAATTGGTACGCCAGTTGCAAGTGTGAGAATTTTTGATAAATGGTTTATTTATCCTAATATTTTTTACTTATTACCAATTCCAGTATTGACTGGTTTATCAGTTTTATCAATGTATTTATGCTTGAAAAAATTGCCCTTGAAAGATGATAAAATGTGTTGGGTTCCTTTCGTTTTAACAATTCCCATCGCCATATTATGCTTTGCTGGTTTGGCCTATAGTTTCTTTCCATTTATTATTCCTGAACAGATTTTGATTGTTCATGCTGCATCTTCGGATTCTTCTTTGAAGATAGTATTGATTGGAGTATCAATTGTTCTTCCGGTTTTGTTGGGCTATACTTTTCTTACCTATAAAATATTTCATGGCAAAGTAAGTCAATTAAAGTATGACTAACAAGCAAGTATAACGATCGTACTGAAATATTATTTAACGAATTCAATTTCATTTATGCCCAAAAAAAATAAAACAGATCTTAAATCAGTATAGAAAATTTGGTTTTTAATATTATCTTTTACAATTTGATGCGCATTGTAACCAATACCAAGTCCAGAGTAATTTAGCATTCCCAAATCGTTAGCTCCATCTCCTATAGCAACCACTTTTTTTTGGTTGATTGTTTTTTTCGTACAAATTTCTTTCAAATAATTCAATTTTGCATTTTTTGTAGCAACAATTGGCACATATTTCCCAGTAAATTTATTATTGGCAAATTCAAATTCATTACTCACTACGTTCTTAAATCCTAATCTTTCACTTACGTAAGTTGATATGGGAGCAAACCCACCTGTAATTAATGCTGTTAGATAATTTTTTTTATTTAAAGTTTTAATCAAAATATCCGAACCAGGATTAAATTTTATCTTTTTGATAACTTCATTAATTAATTCTTTTGGCTTATTTTTTAGATAATTTACCCTAACGTCCAATGTAGTTTTTATATCAATCTTTCCTTCCATTGAAAGTTTAGTACTTTCATCAATGTTGGCATTAATACCGGCTATTTTAACAAGATCATCTAAAGTTTCATTCCCAATTATGGTTGCATCCATATCCGAAATAAATAATTTTTTATCTCTAAAATTTAAATCTTGAATACAAATATCAATTTTTTTTGAATTAAAATATTTTCTAATAGCTTCTTCTTTTTTTTCATTTAGACAATTAATTTCAAAATCCAAACACTTTGTGGATAAAGATTTTTTTGAATTGATAGAAATTGAAAAGTTATGAGATAAATATTTTTCAATCTCGTCAAGATTTAAAAATTCCAAGCTGACAAGTGTCAATGCTTGTTTATTTTCCATTAAATTCTAGATATTTTGCCTGAATTATCAAAGACAAACTTTTGATTTTGTTTAAAATATTATTGTCAATTTTAGAATCTATTGATATGAGCGCTATAGCTTTACCTTCAGCCGTATCTCTTCCCAGATGGAGAGATGCAATATTAATATTTTTATCTGCAAGAATTTTTGAAAGATCTCTTATGAAGCCAGGTTTATCTTCGTTGCTTATATATAAATTATGTTCTGAGAGCTCCGCATTAATTTTAATCCCTTTAATCTCTACGATTCTTGGCTTCCCTCCAAAAATTGTTCCACAAACGGATCGTGTTTGTTTTTCTGTTGTAATGATCAACCTAATTAAAGATTGATATTCAGATTCTCTTTGATGATTAACAGAAGAAATTTCAATTGATTTACTTTTGGCAGCAATAAGTGAATTAATTAAATTTATACTATCGCCGGCAGGTTTGAGTAAAGCGAAAACAATTGTTTGTAGAATGGGTTGGCTATTAAGGTTTGCCGTTTGTCCCTCAAATTCAACTCGAACGGATTTAATTGGATTTTCAGTTAACTGACCAGCAAAACTTCCTAGTAAATTCGCTAACTTTAAATAAGGTTTTAGTGTTAAGTATTCTTTTGCGGTCAATGAAAAAGTATTAACTGCATTTGATATTGCGCCCGTTTTTAAATAATCGCTAATTTGTTCGGCAATTTGTACAGCAACTTTCTCTTGCGCTTCAGCTGTGGCAGCACCGAGATGGGGCGTGAGAATTAAATTTTTGGTACCTAACAGTGGATTATTTTTTGGAGGTTCCTCAATGAAAACATCTAAAGCCGCGCTTGCAACGTGTTCGCTTTCTAAATTTTCCTTTAACGCTATTTCATCAATTAATCCGCCTCTTGCACAATTAATGATTCTGATGCCCTTTTTCATGAGTTTAAATGATTCTTTATTAATAATGTTTTTAGTTTTTTCATTTAGTGGAGTATGAAGCGTTATAAAATCAGATTTTTTAAACAATTCTTTTAAATCAACTTTTTCTACCCCAATTTCTTTTGCTTTTTTATCTTGCAAAAAAGGATCGTAAGCTATTACTTTAAAATGCAAACCGAGCGCTCGTTGTGCAACGATTGATCCTATATTTCCACATCCAATGATACCGAGAATCTTTCCCGAAACTTCTATACCTTTAATCAAAGATTTCTCCCATTTACCTTCGTGGGTAGTTCGATCGGCATAAGGAATTTGACGTGCGGTACAAAGAATTAATGTAATAGCGTGTTCTGCAGTAGTAATTGAATTTCCAAAGGGAGTGTTCATTACAATTTTTCCGTTATCGGTTGCAGCTTTAATATCGATATTGTCCACTCCTATTCCCGCTCTTCCAATGACTGAAAGTTTTTCACTTGCCTCAATAATTTCTTTTGTAACTTTTGTAGCAGAACGAACAACCAAGCCATCACAATTTTTTAATTCTTGAATCAAGCTTTTAGCATCCAGTCCTGTTTTAACAATAGTTTGGATTCCGTTATTAGAAAAAACATCTACAGCTTCTTTATTCAATTTATCTGCGATTAAAATTTTATACATCTAATTTCTAATGTTTTTATAAGCCCAGTCAATCCATGGCAATAGTATTTTCATATCCCCGTTATTAACTGTCGCTCCGCCCCACAATCTCAAACTAGGAGGTGCCTTGGGGTAACCATTAATGTCGTAAACTACGCCTTCTTCATAAAGTTGTGAAACTATTTTCTTAATTAAATCTTTTTGTTCATCTTCAGAAAATTTATTAAACCATTCATCCTTAATTTGAAGTGTAATGCTCGTAGAAGATCTGGCCTTTGGTTCATCACACATAAACTCAATCCAATCACTACTATTTACCCAATCTGTAACTATTTGAAGATTTTTATTTGAAATTTTTTTTAATTCGTCAGTTCCGCCAATGGTTTCCACCCAGCTTAATGAATCCAATGCATCTTCTACACAAATCATCGATGGAGTATTAATTGTACTACCTTCAAAAATACCTTTAATTAATTTTTTATTATTCGATATACGAAATAATTTCGGAATTGGCCATTGGGGTGTATACGTTTCTAATCTTTTTATTGCTCGAGGTGATAATGCTAACATGCCATGAGCAGCTTCGCCTCCTAAAACCTTTTGCCAAGACCAAGTGATTACATCAAGTTTGTTAAAATCTATATCCATTGCAAATATTGCAGAAGTAGCGTCACAAATTGTCAAGCCTTCTCTGTTATCAGGGATCCATTTTGCATCGGGAACACAAACGCCAGAGGTTGTGCCGTTCCATACGAAAATTACATCATTGTTAAAATTTACTTTATTCAGATCAGGAAGCTTGCCGTAATCAGCTTTATGATTATTTACATTTCCAATTTTTAATTGTTTCAATATGTCAATTGCCCAATCATTTCCAAAATTTTCCCAAGCCAGAACATCAACGCCTTTATAACCCAAGAGCGACCACATGGCGGCTTCCAAAGCGCCGGTATTAGATCCAGGCATTATAGCCAAATTATACGAATCCGGTAATTTGAGAATTTGTTTTGATTTAACAATTACCTCTTTAAGTTTTTTTTTACATTCTTTTGACCTGTGTGATCTACCAGTTTGAGAATTTTTTAAGACGCTAATATCCCATCCTGGTCGTTTAGAACAGGGACCGCTAGAAAAGTTTGGATTTTTTGGTTTAATATTGGGTTTATCCATTAATCGTTTCAATCATTTTAATTATTATCGACCGTATGTGGAAAGCTATTATACTCTATTTACGTACGGAAACCTATTATACTCTTTTACGCACAATTTGATAACCGCGACGGAGAATATATTTAACAGGAGCAGCTACTCCGCTGAATACATGCACCAATCGGGTAAATGGAAATAGCAGAAAAATTGTTGTGCCCAACACTAAGTGCAGCTTGAATATTATCGCTTCACCCATAATAAAATCAGCAGCGCCGCTACGGAATGTAACCATATGCTGTGCCCAGTTTGCCAGTGCGATCATTGAACTTCCATCCATATGCTGTGCTGAAAACGGAATAGTAATCAAGCCCATAATAAGCTGTACATATAACACGAGCAGAATCATAATGTCAGATGGTTTACTGGTAGCGCGGATACGCGGATCAAATAGTCTTCGTACTAGAAGTATGGTCATGCCGATGAAACAAAGTGTACCGAAAATACCACCAGCAACCATTGCCATCATCTGTTTGGTACCTGCATCCATAAAGTAATGATAAACTTCCTGCGGCGTCAGAAGCCCAACCAGGTGCCCAAAGAACAGCAAAATAATGCCTACATGAAATAAATTATTGCCTATACGCATTCCTTTTTTACGCAAGAGTTGGCTGGAATCTGCCTTCCAACTATATTGATCCCGGTCGTAACGTAATGCACTACCAACCACAAATACAACCAGACAAATGTAAGGATAGTAAACAAAAAAGAATTGATGTAGATAATCAGCTTTCATTTTTACCTCTTGCCACTTTATTTAATTCTTTCATAGCATCTTGGGAAGAAGCATTGCATGTATTGCAATCTGCAGCGACATCAGTCAACGGATTACCAGTGAAGGCTTCCGCTTCTTTCCACTGTTCATCCAGTTCTTCCAAAGTTTCAGGATCCTTGTGAGCTTCTTTCAATGCAGTTTTTATCTTCTCTGCATCAGCTTTGGCAGCAGAAAGTATTTCTATACTTGCAAATATATCCGCATAAGGCGACTTACATTTTTTTAACTTGGCGCCTATCACAGTGATCACATCAATTGCTTCTCCTAATAACTCAGTAGCATCCTGGGGCTCACAACGTGATAGATATTCCATGAAGAGCGGCAAATAATCCGGCAGCTCACCACTATCAATATGCAAACCTTTTGTGGCGTATGTTTCTGAAAGATTAACCATCGCCTGTCCTCGATCACGTGATTCACCATGAATGTGCTCAAATAAATGTAGACAATGAGCGCGACCACGGTCAAATGTTTCTACATAATCTTCCTGTACTGCCATTAAATCCTGTGCTTTTTGTGCGGTCAAAAAAGTTTCAACTTTTTTGATGAATTTTTCCGGCAATAATGCCTCTGAGCGTAATGTCTGTAATAATTCATCCGATGCTGAATAAACTGTTCCTTCCGGATAAGTGAGCAACAATCCTAATAGTTTAAATGTTTTCATGAATTTTTTGATCTTTTTTGCACTTTTCCACTCATTGTGTTTTTATGGGTTTTAGTACCGAACAGACTGGTTTTACCGACATCACCGGAGCATCCGTTGCCAAAACTAAAGCCACAGGATGAGCGGGTGTTAAACGCAATTTCGTTATCAAATGGCGTATCACCTGAATATTCACGGTGATTGGTTGGAATCACAAAGCGATCTTCATAATTCGCTAGTGCCATAATACGATACATATCGGTGAGCGTAACTTCATCCAATCCTACTTTTTTCAATAACTCCGGACTGTTGGTGCCTTCACCAATATTTTTTCTGCGCATATATTCACGCATGGCAATCATCTTCTTCAATGCACTCACCACAGGTTCTTCCTTGCCTGCCGTTAATAAATTGGCAAGATATTTCACCGGAATTCGTAATTTATGCACATCCGGAATCACTCCGTCCATTTCAATCTGTCCTTTTTCAGCAGCATTGGTAATTGGTGATAATGGCGGGATATACCATACCATTGGTAAGGTACGATATTCTGGGTGTAGCGGCAAAGCAACTTTCCATTTCATCGCCATTTTATAAACCGGTGAATTTTGCGCAGCAGTAATCCAACTATCTGGTACGCCATCTTTTTTTGCTTGGGCAATAATTTCTGGGTCATGCGGATCAAGGAAAATATCACACTGCGCCTGATATAAATCTTGTTCGTCTTTTACACTTGCAGCATCCTTAATTTTATTTGCATCATAGAGCATTACGCCCAGATAACGAATCCTTCCAACGCAGGTTTCTGAACACACAGTCGGATCACCTGCTTCAATACGCGGATAACAGAAGGTACATTTTTCGGATTTACCGGACTGCCAGTTAAAATAAATTTTCTTATACGGGCAACCTGAAATACACATGCGCCATCCGCGGCATTTATCCTGATCAATCAACACAATGCCATCTTCCTCACGCTTATAAATTGCACCAGATGGGCAGGAAGCAACACAGGAAGGATTTAGGCAATGCTCGCATAAACGTGGCAGATACATCATGAAGGTATTTTCAAACTGTCCATAAATATCCGCCTGAATATCCTGAAAATTAGAATCTTCACGGCGCTTTTCAAACTCACCGCCCAAGATTTCCTCCCAGTTTGGCCCCCTTTCAGGTTTTTCCATCTTTTTGCCGGTAATTACAGAATGCGCACGTGCAGTGGGCATATGTTTTGATTCAGGAGCTTTTTGCAGCCGTTCATATTCAAACGTGAATGGCTCATAATAATCATCAATTTCCGGCAGATCTGGATTGGCAAAGATTTTAGAGATCAAACGAAATTTTCCACCTATTTTAGGCTGAATATTGTTATTATTTTTTCTTTCCCAACCGCCATTCCAGACTTTTTGATTTTCCCATTTTTTGGGGTAACCAATACCAGGTTTTGTTTCCACATTGTTAAACCATGCATATTCCACCCCCTCGCGCGAAGTCCACACATTCTTGCAAGTTACCGAGCAGGTATGACAGCCAATGCATTTATCCAAATTAAGAACTTTTCCAATTTGTGCACGTATCAGCATTATACTGCCTCCTCATGATTAAGGTTAGGTTTGCCGTCGTCCAGCCAATCAACTTTATCCATTTTCCGTACGATAACAAATTCATCACGATTGGAACCAACTGTGCCATAGTAGTTAAAGCCATATGCTAGCTGAACATACCCACCTATCATATGAGTTGGTTTGACTACGGTGCGTGTTACGGAATTGTGAATTCCTCCACGCGTACCTGTCACTTTTGATCCAGGGTTATTAATGATTCTTTCCTGTGCGTGATACATCATGCTCATACCTTCTGGGACACGCTGTGATACCACGGCTCGTGCAACAATTGCACCATTGGTGTTGTAAAGTTCAATCCAGTCATTATCTTCTACATCAATTTTCGCAGCGTCTATTTCACTGATCCATACCACTGCACCACCACGATTTAATGTTAACATTAATAAATTTTCGGAATAGGTACTATGGATGCCCCATTTTTGATGTGGGGTTATCCAATTAAGCACAACCTGCTTCTGGCCTTTGCCATACTCATTGATCACCGGAGCAATTGTCTTAGTGCTGATTGGTGGTTTATAAACACAAAATGATTCACCAAAATCACGCATCCATTCATGATCCTGATAGAATTGCTGGCGACCAGTAAGTGTACGCCATGGAATCAGTTCGTGGGTATTGGTGTAGCCCGCATTATAGCTAACATGCTCATCTTCTAGTCCGCTCCATGTAGGAGAAGAAATTATTTTACGCGGTTGTGCCTGAATATCACGGAAGCGAATTTTTTCTTCTTCTTTAGATTTGGCCAGATGGGCATGTTCACGTCCGGTTATTTTACTCAGTGCCTCCCATGATTTTACTGCTACTTGGCCATTGGTTTCGGGAGCCAATGATAGCACTACTTCCGTTGCATCAATGTCAGATTCAATGCGCGGTAAACTTATGGTAAGACCATCTTCATTTATTACGTGATTCAGTTCACCAAGGAGTTCACCAAGAAATTTCACTTCTTTTTCAGTATTCCACGAAATACCCTTGCCGCCATTACCAAACTTCGACAACAACGGGCCTAATGCCGTAAATTTTTTATAAGTTTTAGGAAAGTCACGCTCAACCTCAATAAAGTTTGGCATTGTTTTACCAGGAATAGCTTCACACTCGCCTTTCTTCCATTCTTTTACGTCTAGAGCTTGCGCCATTTCACCTGGTGTGTCGTGAAGAATTGGCAAAACTACTACATCTTTTTCAACTCCTAAATGGCCCACACAAAGTTCAGAGAATTTTTTAGCCAGACCTTTATAAATATCCCAATCACTGCGTGATTCCCATGCCGGATCAACCGCGCGTGATAGTGGGTGGATAAACGGATGCATATCGGAAGTATTGAGATCATTTTTTTCGTACCATGTCGCTGCAGGCAGAACAATATCTGAATAAACACAGGTAGTAGACATACGAAAATCAAGTGTTACCACAAGGTCAAGTTTTCCTTCGGGTGCTTCGTCATGCCATATGACTTCTTTCGGTTTTGTAGCGCCTAGCCCACCCAAATCCTTGCCGAGTACGCCATGAGTTGTTCCAAGCAGATGCTTGAGCATATATTCATGCCCTTTGCCCGATGATCCCAGTATGTTAGAACGCCAGATAAATAGATTGCGCGGGAAATTTTTTGGATCATCTGGATCTTCGCAAGACATTTTAAGTGAACCATCTATTAGTCTGTCAACAATATAGTCATTAGTTTCCTTACCTGCTTTGCTAGCCAGCTTTGTCAGTTCAAGAGGATTTTCTTCCAGCTGTGGTGCAGATGGCAACCAGCCCATACGTTCAGAGCGTATGTTACAATCAATAAGAGAATAATCTTTCCATTTTTCTTTATCAGCCAATGGAGAAAGGATCTCATCTATCCCCAGTTTCTCATAACGCCATTGGTTAGAATGTGCGTAGAAAAAGCTTGTACCATTCATATGACGCGGTGGACGGTTCCAGTCAGTTGCAAACGCAAGTGGTTGCCAGCCTGTTTGCGGACGAAGTTTTTCCTGTCCAACATAATGTGCCCAGCCACCACCGGATTTACCGATACATCCACACATCATCAGCATGTTGATGATACCACGGTAAGTCATGTCCATGTGATACCAATGATTAATGGCAGCTCCTAAAATCACCATCGAGCGACCTTTTGTTTTATCGGCGTTGTTTGCAAATTCACGCGCAATGCGGATCACTTGTTCGGCAGGAACGCCTGTAATTTTCTCCTGCCATGCAGGGGTATAAGGAATATCATCTTCGAATGAGTCAGCAACATTGTCTTCGCTTCTGCGATCAAGACCTTGGTTAACACCATAATTTGCCACCATCAGATCGTAGACTGTTGCAACCAATACTTCCTTTTTAGTATCAAGTTTAATCTTACGTGCCGGAATATTACGCAGGAAAATACTGTCATGTTTGGTATGCGCAAAAATCGGTTGTTCATTTTCCAAGTTACCAAAATAAGGAAAGGCAACGGAGACTACCTCGTCATTAGATTTAACAAAGCTTGTTTCAGGCCAGATTTCAGAATCGTCATAAGCATTTTTAGCTTCTAAATTCCATTTTTCACTTTCATCCCAACGTGAACCTACTGTTCCATTAGGCACAACAACTTTACTAGTTGTTCCATCAAAAATAACTGGCTTCCATTTCGGATTCTCTTTTTCTCCCAATCTGTCTTCAAAATCTGCAGCACGTAAGGTGCGAGTAGGTATGTAATTGCCATCTTTTTCTTCTAACATCACAAGAAACGGCATATCGGTATACTTACGACAATAATCATCAAAATATTTGCTTTTGCCGGCAACGTGGAATTCTTTCAAAATTACATGGCCCATCGCCATAGCAAGCGCAGCATCTGTTCCCTGACGTGCAGGAAGCCAGCTATCGGAAAGTTTGGCAACTTCACTATAATCCGGTGTCACCGCTACAGTTTTTGTACCGTTATAGCGTGCTTCGGTAAAGAAATGTGCATCTGGAGTACGAGTTTGTGGCACATTGGAACCCCAAGCAATGATGTAGGAGGAATTATACCAATCTGCACTTTCAGGTACATCAGTCTGCTCTCCCCATACTTGCGGAGAACTTGGTGGTAGATCGCAGTACCAGTCATAAAAACTCAAGCAGGTACCGCCGATAAGCGACAGGTAACGGCTACCTGCAGCATAAGAAATCATTGACATTGCAGGAATAGGAGAAAAACCCATAATACGATCAGGGCCATACTCTTTAGCTGTGTAAATATTTGCGGCGGCAATAATTTCATTCACCTCATCCCAATTGGCACGTACCATACCTCCCAAGCCGCGAACCTGTTTATACTCTTTTGCTTTCTCAGACTGAGAGACAATGCTTTCCCATGCAATCACGGGATCTGTGTGCAGCTCTTTTGCTTCACGCCATAATTTTAACAGACGTGAGCGGATCATAGGATATTTTAACCTTGCTGCACTATAAAGATACCAGCTATAGCTTGCCCCGCGCGGGCATCCACGAGGTTCGTGATTAGGTAGGTCAGGGCGCGTACGAGGGTAATCTGTTTGCTGGGTTTCCCATGTTACCAGCCCGTTTTTAACGTAAATCTTCCAACTGCAAGAACCTGTGCAGTTCACACCATGCGTTGAACGTACTATCTTGTCATGCGCCCAGCGTCCACGATAGGCACGTTCCCAATCACGGTTCTCATCCGTGGTGATTCCATGACCGCCGGCAAAAGTTTCAGGCGCTTTTTTTGTAAAAAATGTCAGCTTGTCTAATATATGACTCATGGTAATGCTTTCTTTCTTTCTTGCTTTTGTGGTTTTTGTATTGGAATATAGGGTAACTGATCTGAATTAATAATAATTGATTTAGATCAAAAATTTAAAGTTTTCAGCTACTATGTTGATATTGAGTTTAGCTTAAAATTTGCGGTTTAGGACCGCCCGTGTACCAATCAATCAATTCTACCGTGTGAACAATTGGAATATCAGTGCCATTAGCAATTTGCATTATGCAACCAATATTGCCGGTCGAGATTAAATCAGGTTTAATTTTATTAATATTTTCCACTTTTTGTTTTAATAATTGTTTGGCTATTTTTGGTTGCAAAATATTATACGTTCCAGCAGAACCGCAACAAAGATGCCCGTCGGGTATATTTAAAATGTTATTTCCTGTTTTTTTTAAAAGATTAATTGGCTGATTATGAATTTTTTGACCGTGTTGCATTGAACATGCGGAATGATATGCAATATTATATTTTTTTGTATGTCTTTCTTCTTTTTTAAAATTAAGTTTTAAGTTTTCATCAAAAAATTCAGTAACATCTTTTGTGAGTTCAGATATTTTTTTAGCTTTTTTCTTAAATTGTGGATCGTTTCTCAATGCAAATCCATAATCTTTAACAGTAGTCCCGCAACCAGAAGTATTTGATATGATGGCGTCTAGTCCGTTTTTTAAATATTCTTCATACCAAAAATCTATATTTTTTTTAAAAGTCTTTTGAGCAAGATCTTCCTTTCCCAAATGATGGTTTAGTGATCCACAACATTCTATTTCTGGCATGGTAATCACCTCAACACCATGTCTAGTCAGTATTCTAATAGTAGACTCGTTAATGTGTGGAGAAACTACTCTTTGGACACATCCAATTAGTAAAGCAACTCTTGCGGTTGGTTTTTTTCTTTCCACCCGATAAAGATTTTGAAATTTTAAAGTTCTTTTTGGAATTTTATTTGGAGATAATTCCAACATGCTCTTCAAATTTATTGGCATTAAAAATTTAAATGGTTTTACAAATTTTGACATTATAACTACAAATTTAAATATCATTGGCTTGGGTATAATGTTTGAAAGAAGTGTTCTGATCATTCTGTCTAGAAAAGGCCTTTTGAAGGTTTTTTCTACATGATTTCTTGCGTGATCGATAAGATGCATATAGTTAACACCGGATGGACAAGTGGTCATACAGCTGCAACATGAAAGGCATCTATCGATGTGGGTTGCTATTTTTTCATTAGCTGGTTTATTTTTTTCGAACATCTCTTTAATAAGGTATATTCGACCTCTTGGGCTGTCTAGTTCATCACCTAAAAGATTAAAAGTTGGACAGGTAGCAATACACATGCCGCAGTGAACGCATTTTCTTAAAATTTTTTCGCTCGACTTATTATGTTCGTCCTGTAATTGTTTTTCTGAAAAATTTGTTTGCATTTATATACCTCTATACATCCTTCCTGGATTAAAAATTCTTTTTGGATCAAAGCTTTTTTTTATATTTTGAGAAATTCTAAATTCAATTGGATTAACGGTAAAGACTTCAGTAGAATCTTTCAAATTTTGCTTTGATTTAATTACAGTTAAATATCCACCAACGTCTAGCACTCTTTTTCTGATTTGATCAATTTTTTCAGACGATAAATAATCCAGTTCTAACCACACTAATGACCCTCCCCAATCAAGAAAACAATTTGCATGAAAAAGCCTTAACCTACTAATTAGATTTGTCGTTTCCGAAGGTGGTACTACTACCCTCAATAGGCTTTTATCTGTATTTGAAAAAACCTTTAAACTTCTTGTATCTTCCCAAAAAATTACTGATTGTGTTTTATCTAGGATAGTTGTTTTTTTTTCATTTAAAGACCATTGATTATAAAAATTTTTAATCCTCTGATCAACTGATCCAGATGTACCTTCTAATCTAATAGCCGTAATAGAACCAGGATAGGCAAGATCATTAAATGTAAAACTATTTCTAAAGTTTTCTGGATAAAAAACAGCGCCCGAGGGATCGTTCGAAGAATTCAATGCCGATCCCATGATCTCCAAAGAATCTGTAAGAGGAAGGCCGCTAATTACAATTGTTTTGGTGTCAGACTCTAATGGTAAAACTTTAAGAGTAATTTCAGTTAATACCACAAGAGTTCCGAATGAACCCGTAATTAATTTGGAAAGATCGTAACCTGTTACATTCTTTTGAACAGTGCCGCCAGATTTAATTTTTTCTCCTTTTCCGTTATAGCCTTTAAAACCAAGTATGTGATCTCTTGCGCTACCTACTTTAAATCTTCTAGAACCAGAAAAATTACATGATAAAGCTCCTGCAATAGTTCCTTCTTTAGAATCTTTTTCGAAAATTTTTTCAAAATTAACTGGTTCAAAAGCTAAATGTTGATTATTTTTTTTTAGTTCATCTTGTATAGAATTAATAGGAGTTGAGGCTTTTACAGTTATATATAATTCGTCGGGTTTATAATTTATAATCCCAGATATGTTAGACATGTCTAAGATTTTTTTACATTGTAAATTTTTTCCAATTTCTTTTTTCGAGCCTGTCCCTACAATCTCAATTGATAAATTATTTTTATAACAATATCTGATTATCTGCTGAACCTGTTCCTCGTTGGAAGGTTTTAATGTGGTAGAATTAAAATCTTGGAATGTCTGAGAATTTTTCTTTGGTTCCATGGACGTGTATCCTTCCTTGTTCAGCGCATTTTCTCAAGATAGGGTATACCTTTCCTGGATTTAATAAGGAACTTGGGTCTAATGCAATTTTAATATCAAGTTGTTGCTGAATATCATTTTGATTAAACATTTCACACATTAATTCTCTTTTCTCTATTCCGACGCCGTGTTCTCCTGTTAGTACACCACCAACTTTAACGCAGTATTTTAGAATATCTGCTCCAAATTTTTCGGCTTTTTCTAAGGATTGTTGATTGTTAGCATCAAACATAATTAATGGATGCAGATTGCCATCACCTGCGTGAAAAGCGTTTGCAACCGGCAAATTATATCCCTTAGACAATCTTGTGATTTCTCTTAAAACCTCAGCAAGCTTGCCTCTTGGAATAGTTCCGTCCATACAAAAATAATCTGGGGCTAATGCGGCACATGCAGGAAAGGCTGCTTTTCTCCCTGACCAAAATTTTAGCCTTTCTT
>Ga0208274_1000679_pt1 | contig 17278 bp, 8 predicted proteins | sample ETNtaG_22_FD_185755 | JGI IMG/M metagenome (GOLD analysis project Ga0208274, IMG submission 185755) | Marine microbial and viral communities from oxygen minimum zone, Eastern Pacific Ocean - ETNP201306SV43 (SPAdes) (version 2) | ecosystem: Environmental > Aquatic > Marine > Oceanic ... | reverse complement strand
TATAGATTCATATAATAAATATTGTAAAGATTGTTGCGCCACTGTGTTAAGCGATGAATCAATAAACTGAAAATGCTCTTCCTCAATATTTACCGGTAGAATACAAGTTATTTCATCAAAATTGTTGGATATATGTATAAAATAATCATTTCACCTGGTCCTAGTATGCCATCCCATGCTGGAATTTCAAATCAAATTATTTCCGACTATTGGGAAACGGTACCTTTGCTTGGCGTTTGCCTTGGGCATCAATGTATAGGGGAATTTTTCGGTGCAAATATCATTCAATCAAAACGAATTTGATTCAAATATTCCAGATTCACGATTTTCTAAAGCTCTACTACGGAAATGAGTTTTACCACGAAGTCCACAAGGAGGCTCAATATTAATTATGTAAAACGTAAATATGTAATTACGCTTTATGTTTTAAATATTTACGTTTAGTCCTTTGTACTCTCTGTGTTAAACAAATACTTTTTGTGTCTTCGAGGTTAATCTTTTTGAAATAGAAGAACAGTCTCGATGTTTGTTAATATAGGACAGAGAAGATTTACTGGGTCCTTTGGTCATTACCAGGTGGTTTAAGTTTCCCGTTGCACAACGGAGACCGTTGCTGATCTCCCGAAGAGAATTTGCGTTAGCTAAATGGCAGAAAACCATAGACACCATGTGCGTCCAGCTGTTAATACCTTTTATGGTGTTTATCGGATTGATATTGATCCACTATTTTTTTGAAACTAAAGCGATCTAACTTTCGGATTATTTGTGCAAATAGTGTAATCTTCATTCGGTCTTTCCCCTATATTATGTTTTAGGAAAGATTAGCCCTGTTGTTAAATTAATGGCAGGGCTTTTTATACTTTTTGCAAAACGTTTTGGACAGATGTGAGTTTCAGAACATTTTGGACTTGACCTTTAAATTTAAACAAAAGTAATTTAAGCATCACCAGATTTATCTTATGGGTAAGAATTATTAACGTCCAACCATTAACTATCTTGGTATGATTATGAATAAAACATTAACCAAAACAGTTTTATTAATCTTATTAATAAACATTGCTGCATACCCTCTTATTGGCAAGTGGGAGCTTATGGATATGAAGCAATCTCAGAGCAATTCTAGGGGTTTAGGGCGCTTACTCATCGATAAAACTTCTCGTATCAAGCCTTCAGAGCTTGGGCATATTGACAGATTTGACCGGGAGCCATATATGATGCGTAATCCTTTGTTTGGGCTGCACAGATTGCAACTTCAAAAAATAAATAAATAATTTGGATAGATGACAGTTAAGAAAATATATATATTATTTTACTTCTCTATAATTGCCTTCCTGTACAGTGGTACTGATGGTACAATTAGAGGTAAGGTGTTGAATATGGAAGGCGAGGCATTGATTGGTGCGCAAATTTATATTGAAAGTCTTGGATTAGGCGCAGTTGCAGATATTGATGGTAATTATATTATATTAAATATTCCTGTTGGTGTATATGATTTAAAAACTCAAATGATAGGATATGCACCTATTGTCATTAAAGGCGTGTTTGTGCAAAGTGATTTAACAACAACCCAAAACATGTCAATGTCATCTATAATTTTAGAATCTGAAAAAGAAGTAGTCGTAGAAGCTACACGACCATTGGTACAGCTAGATCAAACGTCGAGCAGAAGATCTATAAGTTCAGATGATTTACAAAACATGGCTATTTCATCAGTGGAAGACGCTGTTGCTCAGACAGCAGGGGGCGTGGAAGATGCTAGTGGTAATTTGCATTTGAGAGGCGGCCGATCAAGCGAAACAGTATATTTGTTTGATGGAATTCCATTAAACGACCCATTAACAGGAAACCCAAATGATTCAGACATCCCCCTATTTGGAGTAGAAGAAACCAGCGTAATTACAGGAGGCTTCGGAGCAGATTATGGAAATGCTCAATCCGGAATTATAAATGTTACCAGCAGAAGTGGGCGTAATGTTTTTTCCGGGGATGTTCGAATCAGTACTTCCAATGGTGTTTCTAATGCGTTCGCTAATGAAGATCCTCAAAACTTTAAAGGGGTAGAATATGCATTAAACGGTCCTATTATTAAAGACAAGTTATTTTTTGCTCTTTCTGGAGAAAACAATGAAAACTTTGGGAGATTTGAGAATCAATATTCAAACCTATATAATTATACAGGAAATTTAACTTGGCGTATTTCTAATAAAATAAAACTCACTGTTTCAGGTCTATATTCTCAGTCCCATTACGAAGATGGGTTTTCATATTCTTGGAGTCACACATTGTCTGAAGACGGTTTAACCGAATATATACCCACGTACATAAAACAGTACGATGGCGATGTTGGTGATATCCCAGATGGAATAATGCAAGCAGGAGAAGCGCCGGAATATTATGTTAATTGGCTTACTACAGCCGGATTGCAAACAGAAGATATTGATTCAGATGGCAGATTAGATATGTATTTTACAACAGAACCTTTTGCTGACTGGAATCAAAATAGTGTATACGATGAAGGAGAATATTTTGAAGACATAAATGGCAACGGCCAGTATGACAATGTTCTTTCTTATGAAGTAGATTTAGATGGTAGCGGTCAAATAACAACGCCGGACGGAGATCGTTCTCATGAAGATTATAATAATAATTTTTCTTTGGATTCTGAAGATCCTATTGATTCCTGGTATGGAAATGGGCAGTTAGATACGGAAGATATCAATGGGAACGGCGTGTTAGATGAGGGAGAAGATATCAATGGAAACGGCGTTTTAGATTCTGAAGACGTAGATAAAGACGGCTCTTTAACAACTTTCTCAATGTTTGATAGATTGCCTCTATGGAAAAGAGAAAGTTCGTTGTGGAATGTTGGATTTACGCATTCGCTGAGCAAAAATACATATTATACAATAAGGGTTGCTCGATATGCCACAGGCTTGGAATCCAATATTATTGAAAGATTAAATGAAGACACCGATCAAGATGGCTACTTGGATATTTATTTTGCAACAGAACCATTTATTGATTTAAATGGCAACGGTGCATGGGATGAAGGTGAAATGTTTTCTGACCTCAATTATAACGGTTTCTATGATTTTGATTTAGATTATGATGTAGATGGCGATGGAGATAATCGTAATGAAGATTTAAACGGCAATGGGATTCTGGATATTTATACTCCTGAGAAAGAATTATCAGGCTTTGATGATCCTCAAGATATGTTTCATGATAATAATCATAATGGTTATGTAGATGAATCGGAAAGAGATTGGGACGGAAATGGTGTAATAAACGAATTAGATCAACGGTATGGCTGGCTTGACTGGAGCGATATTCCTGATGAAGGATTTAGACATACAACAGGCGGTTTCTATGGTGTTGGTGGTGCTCATCCATACACATTTAATCGAGATCATTTTCATTATGACAAAAAAGTTAGAACAACATTTAAGTTCGATTTTGTTAGTCAAATAAATAAAAACAATAAAATCGAAACGGGCCTTGAGCTCAATAAACATGATTTGACAAATTATTGGCCTCCGGATCGATATGGATATGCAGAACATTACATAGTAAACCCTATTGAGTTTTCTGGCTATATAAAAGACAAAATGGAGTATCCGGGATTTACATTAAATCTGGGATTAAGAGCAGAATATTTTAAACCGAACGCTCAATATCCTTCTGACGAAACAGATCCGACTTGGACAAGCGATGATGTTGATGATTGGGATGGTGATGGAGGCCAAGAGCAATATAAACAATGGAAAGATGATGCAGGTTTATATATTCACAGTTTAGACGATCTTAAAAATCCTGTTAATGCAGAAAATAAACTTATTTTTGCGCCAAGGTTAGGCGTTTCTCATCATATAACTGATAAAGCGATGTTGTATTTTAATTATGGTCGATATTATCAGCGCCCAGCCCTTTCCTATTTGTTTAGGAATACAACATATAATATGGGCGGAGGTTTTCCCATTGTTGGAAATGTAAACATGGATCCTGAAATGACTGTAGCATATGAAGTTGGTGTCCGACAGGAGTTGACAAGCTTAACCATGGTTGAAGCAAAGGGATTTTACAAAAACATTTTTGGACTTACAGATACGCGCCCTATTTATTGGTCTGTTAGCGATTGGTATACTACATATTATAATAGAGACTATGGTAATGTTCGTGGGTTTGAATTAATATTAATGAAACGTCCTTCCGGATGGTTTTATGGAGAATTAAATTATACTTATTCTGTGGCAAAAGGTAAAAGCAGTTCTGTAGGCCAGGGATATTTAACAGAATGGTCCGGCAATATTGTCCCTACTTTTGAATCATATTTAGAGTGGGATCAGCGCCATACTTTTAATGCAAATATGAATTTTGTATACAGAAATTTTTTAACGTCTTTTAATGCTAATTATGGAAGCGGCACAAGATATACAAAACCGGAACAAGGGCGTATTATAGTTGAAAATACCGAACTATTGCCGTGGTATATGGATTCCAATATGAGAATATCGTATCAAATTAAATATGGGAATATGAAAGGCAGCATATTTTTATATATTACAAATTTATTTAATCTTCAACGATTCAGAAATGTAGATGATACAGGTTGGTATCATCAATATACTAAACTAAAAAACTTATATGATTCAAATAATGATGGAAAAGTGACAACAGCAGATGGTCAAGAAAACTTTTTTGCTTATATGTCAAACGTAGACTTGGATCACGATGGTTTTGTAGATGAAAATAAGTTAAATCCAGAGCGGGGAGCATATTTACATCCGGGATGGTATCAGGATGTTCGCAGGTTTAGAATAGGAATCTCACTAAGTTTCTGAGCAGAGCAGATCAATGCAAATAAATATAATTATAAAATTTTTGTTGGCATTATTTGTTTTCAGTAATACTGACGGCTTTTGTAAAACCACTAAAGATAATGTAAGAGAACTACCGCCTTCTTCTTATAAAAGGATGGTAGCAAGACCGGAAAAAGCATTTTTCAATCATACCACCAATAATATGTGGTCTTCAATAACGAACTATGGAAGCGTTGGAGACCCGAATTCCCCATCCACGGGTAGGCCGTCAGCACAGTGGCCTGGTGGATCAGGTAATAATTATCTTTATGACGCCGGTATATGGATCAGTGGGAAAATCGCTGGAGAGGCAGCTGTAACCACTTATTTTTATAATCCGGATATTGAATGGCTACCGACGGCTGGATACCCGGGGGAAATGGGTCCATTTGTGAACGGGTCAAAGTCTAGGTCTTTAGAAGATAGTTATATGGTATATGATGATATAGAAGACAGAACAGAAAGCAGTCATACTCAATTGGGGGTAAAAATTCTTCAACGAGCAATGACATGGAGTTTGCCGGATTTTGATGATTTTATTGCTTTTGAATATGCAATTATCAATACAGGGTTGGCTGGCTCTTTGGAAGATATATATGTTTCATATTGGTATGATATTGATGTGTCTTCATCCGATGATACTGAACCACATATCGATGATTTAGTCGATTATGAGGGTTGGGACGGAACAGATTCAAACACAGATCAATTCGATGCTGTAGATCCGTTTGATCTGGATGGAGACGGAAATACTGGCTATGATGAGTGGGGTGTTCCATACGCTAAAGATCGTTCACAAAATCCTAATTGGACAACCAACGTTGCTGATGATAATAATGGTGTTGGTTCTGAACCGGATGGTTTTTGGGATGAATGGGCTATAATTTTTGACGATAATGGTGATACGCTGTTTTGGCAATCCGATGTTGAACAATTAGGCCGGGTAGCGGGAGAACCAGCCGTAGTTGATGGGCAAGTTCTTTACGGCTATCAATTTCCCAGAAGTATGTCCTATATTTATGATGGCGATAATCCCAGCTCTTCTGCTAATGACTATGGCGAAAGAGAAAAGACCCCAACTAATGAAGGATTCTTGGGTGGCGCCATCATTTATACACCGGCTCCATATAATGTTGTTGAAAGCGGTCAATCTTTTATGGGAGCGTGTTCTCATCAATGGTGGAATTGGGAAAGTGATCCTGATACAGATGAGGCAAAAAGAAATTATATTGAAGGAAAACACACATCCAGTCAAGGTAAGAAATTTTTAAACAATCCATTAGAATTGGGATTTCCCCAATTTGATTATCGTTTTTTGTTATCAACAGGACCTTTTGATTTGGTTGAAGGAGATACGGTAAAAATAGTTTTTGCCCTAGTTTGTGGTAAAGGACTTCAAGGGATGAGAGAAAATGCGGATAATGCAATTAGAGCTTATTATTCCGGTAGCCAGTCCAGCAACCCTATCAATCCTAGCAATTTTGATGAAGATATCCATTGGAACTTACCAATACCGCCGGAAGTACCTAGTTTATCTTATGCTCCTTTGAATTCTGGAGTTCGTTTAGCTTGGGATACGGGTGCAGAGCAATCGTTTGATCAAAATTTAGGGCGCGTTGATTTTGAAGGGTATCAAGTTTATCGATCGACTTATTTACCCCAAAACTGGGAACTAATTACAGCATTTGACAACTTAACAGAACCTGTTTATGTTGTTTCTGTTGATGGAGACACTTTAAATAATGTTGATGCAAGCGGTGATTGGATACTGGTCGATTTACCCGATATTCAAAACAGTTATGATGATTATGGAGGTATAACTTTATGGGATTCTATTATAGTACCTCCATTAAATGGTTTGCCGTATTATTACGCTGTTTCAGCTTATGATGGATTTAAATCAGCCCAAGAAGCAGGTCAAGAACTGCTTCCATCATATTCCCCTTTAAGTAATTATAAAAAGTCAGCAGACAATGCGCCTCTACCTGTTTTTCCAGGGAAGCTTTATGAAACAGGTGACGAGGTTGAATCTTTGAAAAATACAAAGGTAGTCCCTAATCCATATCGGGGGACTGCGAAATGGGAACAGCAATACGAAGATAGAATTAAATTTACAAACCTTCCTCCGGTAGCAAAAATATCTATATTTTCTCTATCTGGAGACCTAGTGCAAGAACTGGATCATAATGATGGTACAGCTGAAGAATATTGGGATTTAATTACAAGAAAAAATCAATCTGTAGTAAGTGGTTTATATATTTATGTTGTGGAATCAGCATCAATTTCAGCAGTTGGAGAATCTACAGGAGATGTACAAAAACATATCGGTAAATTTGCAATTTTCAGATAAATGATTTCAAAAGTAAAAATAATAATCAGTGTATATGCTGTTATCCTTTCTACGGCTTGGGCTCAACAGGAATTTGAAAAGACAGGTTCATCTGGAGCTCATTTTCTAAATATAAGCCCTGATGCGAAGGTGACAGGAATGGGAAACAGCGTTGTCGGGGTTCCAATTCAGGATGTAGCGGCAGTGTTTTATAATCCAGGAACACTGGTACACATGAAAAACACAAACGTTTTTGTTTCAAATGTTCAGTGGTTTGCCGGAATTAATTACAATGCATTTGCAACTGGAATGAAAACGAAATATGGAACACTTGCTTTACATATGCGCTCATTGTCTTCAGGTGAAATTGAAGAAACAACTGTTATTGAACAAAATGGAACAGGCCGATCTTTTGTTTGGAATGATTTAGCAGTTGGAGGAACATGGGCAAAAGCATTAACCGACAGATTTTCGTTAGGAATGAATTTTTATAGAGTTTCACAGTCAATTGATTTATATAACTATAATACTGGTGTATGGGCTGTGGATATAGGCACGTATTATGTTACGGGATTCCGATCTCTTAGATGGGGAATGTCTGTTAGAAATTTCGGACCCGAGATGGATTTTATGGTTAATGGAAAAGATGCAACGTTTGAGGATTATCATAACGGAGAAATTCTACCTGAACCAGAATCTTTCAGACCTTTTCATATGCCACTGACTTTTCAAGTAGGTGTCTCTTATGATCTTTTTGCTGAAAATATTATGCATAACTTAATTATAGCTGTTGACGGTGTTCACACCAGTGATTCTGCAGAGCGGTTTAACATAGGTGCTCAATATGCATTTATGAATATTCTATTTATTAGAAGTGGTTTTTATACCAACCATAATTCAGCATCTTTTATGGGTGGTTTTGGTGTGGACTTAAGTAAATATATACCATTTGGAACTTCGCTACGTTTTGACACTTCGATGTCTAATTATGGTTTGCTCGGTTTTGTCAAGAAAATTACAATATCAGCAGGTTTTTAAATGCATCACTTTTTTAAAAACAATTTGATTCTAACTGTATTGTTTATAAGCACTATCTATGGAACAAATATATCTTCTGCTTCTATTGATATTGATTACAATATTTTAACAGTTCAGTTTACGGGTGAAATAAATACAACAAGTGTTTTACTAAGTAAACTATCTCTTGACGATGACGCTGGCGGCAGTAAGCCTAATGTTGTTTTAGAAGGAGGTACCGTACTTACCGAAGATTCTCTTTCCGCAACTGTTGTTATTTCATTGCTTTATGGTGGCCCTATTGACAGCAAAACAGAAACAATTTATGGAACGCCGCAAAACTTAAATTTTTGGGGGACAAATACAGCTCAAATAGATAATATAGAAGCTATGGATTTAAATACTCTTGATCTTATTATTGAATCTGGTACCTTTATTGATAATTCAAACATAAGCGTAGAAGCTGATACACTTGAATGTAATGTTATTTCTTCTGGCTTAAGCAGCACTAATATTGTGGATGCTATTTATGATGCCAATTCAAATACAGCCTATTTTATATTTGATAGAATAGTACAATTTGATCAAATAGCTGAAGACAGATCTGTAGATGACGGACCCGGCAATGGTTCTTTAGATCCCGAAATTCCTGGCAACGATCCTGGGGAAGATCGAAACAGTAATGGGGTTTTGGATTTAGAGCCAAATATTATACCGTTCAAAATTGGTTTTAAAGATGCTGAAAGCGGCAGTGTAATGCTAGAAGGATTAGACCATGTTTTACAAACTACAGATAATGATACAATTTCGATTGTTTTGACCGCAAATGATGCTAAACGGTTGGAAACATCTTTGGATTTAAATGAACTTTTATTGAATACTTCATTTGGTGCATTTCGGGACACCTTATATAATCCAAATCAATCCAGTAATCTTCCAGTTTCAGTTATCCAAGATTCTCTACCGTTTTATGCTGACTCTATCTACTACGATATCACCCAGAACGACCTACAAATTTATTTTCGTTCTACAGAAGAACAGTGGAGAAATGTTTCCATAAATCCGACCCCTGTATGGAGTAAAATTTCTTTTTCAAATGGGAGTGAAGTTTTTTCGTTATCTGGCATTAGTGGAGATCCCTTAACAAAAGATGGTTACAAGCTTTGGGTAAAGGAATTATTGCTTGATGATCAGAAAAAAATTGAACAAATGTTTTATACTTTATCTGAAACCAACACAATAACAGGCTATTTACAAAGTTATAGCGTTTATGATGAATTATTTAACGGAAATATACTATCAAATAATATACCAACAGTTTTTTATTATGGTAATACAACTAATAATTATCAGCCTCCAAAAGTTATAGAAGATGGCATTAATTATGATGGATTAAACAATGTTTTGACATTGGAATGGAATATTAACGTTGGCTATTTCCACACATCCACAATTAAAAACAGAGGAGATGTTTCTGAATATAGTGACTTAACTGGTTTTGGTTTGTTTGACCCCATTACAGGAGATTCATTATTATTTAGTTCAGGTATGGTTTATTATCATCCGAATAAAAAGAAAACAAGAATATTACTAAGTGAAGCAGATCAGATATATCTGGAAAACTATGAAAACAGGGATAGTCTCATTTTGTATATCAATGATTTTACTTTTTATTCAGCAAACCCATTTAACAATGGATGTAATGCTTTGCCTATTGATAGTTCTTTCACGGTACAATATTTAGCAGATACGGTTGCACCATCAATAACTACAATAAATTTCAATTTATTGGATTCAACGGTAACAGTTGTGTTGGATAAACCAACACACTCCTCCGTTTTATCCGCAGAATCCTTTTCTGTAGTGGGTATGAATGAAAATGTAAATGGCACAGTAGTAATTGATTCAGGAGCTACATTTGTTAGTTCATTTACTATTCAATTATCTGATGATTCTTTTGATTATCTTTTATCTCTCCCAGATAGTGTTAAAACAGATTTTTCTATGGTGGTTGCTCCTAATTCATTTTTGAACGCAGATGGAATAAGCAATTTAGCAGATACGGTAAGCGTAAGCTATGGTCGCCCTTTTTGGGTCAAGAGTTTCGAAGCATTTGCTCCTCCACCGGAAAGCAAATTTTCATCTATACGATATATAGGAACAACTTTTGACATATATGTAGATAATGATGTGTGGGGAAGCAAAATTAACGATACGTTTATTGATACATTTGTTCAGGTATTAGAAGAAAAAGCTCCTCAAGATACCACAAAAGGTATTTTAGAAATGGTCACTGATTATACCGGCAATTTCCATGATACAGATGGTAATGGTAAAATCATTTTCACATTTACTGATATATTAGATGAATACGGATTAGGGAGAAATGACACAAAATCGTCTTTGTTTGTCCATGGGTATATCAATCCTGCAGATACATCTGCCGCTGATTCCTATTCCAACACGGGTGATATTATTTATTTGGACGTCAACCCTGTTTCACTGGATGGTGACCAAGAAGATTTAAATGTATTGTTTCATTCAACTGTTTCGGAATTAACAAAACTTGGATACTTTAGCAACTTTTCAGAACAAGAAGAATGGGTAGTCAACGGAATTGGATTTATGCTTCAGAAATTGATTGTGGGCGATGTTAAATTTTTTGGTGAAAACACATCTCCATCGATTACAGCCGGTAATCAATTAACTTATATTGGTTCAGGCTTACAAGTCTTAAAAAGTCGGGAAGATTATTGGAATACATACTTGTTTTTCTCTTATTTGCAAGAAAAATTTTCGGCAGACACCGGCGGCTGGGATATTATTCAAGCAATTTCCGGCTCTTCTTCTTTGGGCGTTCAAGCTGTTCAGCAAGGATTAGACACCTTGGGTTTTTCGGTTCAAGTTGCAGACATTTTTGCAAATTATGGAATGGCTTGTTACTTGGATTTAATGCATCAAGATACAGTGTATAATAATTCATACAGTTTTGCTGAATTCAATTTGCAAACTCCTCCATCAGGCAAACCGGCAAGCGTTATTACCTGGGATCAATCTGTGGGGAGAGGTGCGCCATTCAGTTTCAAAGATATTGCCCCTTGGTCTTATAACTATGTAATTATGCGCGGATATTTTTTAAACCTGGAAGGCGAGGTTGTAGAATTATGCCCAGATTTATTACCAACTGATACACTTATTTTTGATGGCTATGATGGTATATCGTACCGGGCGAAAAAAATTGTATTGAAAAGCAGCTTCTTAAATGATGTTAATCCTGATTATGAAGTTGTGGATTTTTCTTTGGACAATGACAGTTATGGTCATTTACCTGTATCAACAGATAGTAGCTTTGTCTTTAAAGATACTTTAGATAATCCCGAAAATGGTGTACAAATTGTTTTATTAATGGTTGCTAAAACTGATGCGGCACAAGCCCCTGCAACTTTTGATTATGTTGTATCAAATGTATTATCCAAGCCGTTCATTAACAGTCTATATGGTTATCAAAACCCGGGGATTGATAATTATTTAGAATTATTTGTTACCAGTGATCGCAAAATTTATAATACTTTTGGGGTTGAAGGTCCTATAATTACCGGTTTTCATGAGGACGATACATTATCATTAACATTGCCAATTTTGTACAGTCTAAACCAGGGGTTTGAAGCCTACCACGGAAGTGTTCTTTTGGAAAATAGTGGTGAATATAATTTTAATTATGTTGGAAGAGATCAAAGCGGAAATATATTTGATGAAAAGTCATTTGCAATTACCGTTGGAATCACCACACCAGGTTCTCAATTAAAAATCAACTTGCAAAACTATTCATTTTTTATACCAGACAATAGTTTTGAGTCAGAACAGGTTATTATATCAAGCGAACAATTAACGGATGAAAAATCTTTTCCTCATGATGATAATTTAACAGTGGTTTCTACAGCTATGTTTGGTCCTGTTGACAAAATATCTAATAAGTCAATGAGTATTACTTATGATATATCTGGCTCCAATGAAGATTTGAATCAATTAAGTATTTACCAGTTTTATGAAAATAGCTGGCGTCACATAGGTGGGAAAAAGCTTGGTAATACAATTTGTGCTAATACTCTGGCGACGGGACAATTTGCTGTTGTAAAAGGAAATCACGGTGCTGTATATGAAAAACTTACAATACCTACAGAATATTCACTTAAGCAGAATTATCCCAATCCGTTTAATCCGGTAACACATATTGAATTTGCTATCCCAGCGGAATCAAAAATCTCTATATCTATTTATGATATTTTGGGTAGAAAAATTATTGAACTGGAAAACGGGATTTATACGCCAGGCACATATATGTCAACCTGGAATGGTCGTAATGCTTTTGGGAACCAGGTAGCGACAGGTGTGTATTTTTATGAATTAAAAGCTGAAAATTTCAGTCAAGTAAAGAAAATGATTTTGATCAAGTAAAATGTATATAATGAAAAAATTAACCTTGCTGTTTAGTGGAAGCTTATTGTTGCTATCATTTGGTTGTGAAGAACAATACAGTAATGATAGTTTTTTGTTTGAACCGCCTGTTACTTATGATCAGCTAATTGAAGAAGGCTGGGGTTATTTTACAGCTGGTGATTATGAAGCTTCAATAGAATCCTTTATATTGGCTTCTGAAAGAGACGCCACTCAACCGGAAGTATATTTAGGGCTGGGTTGGAGTTATGCAAGAAATATAGAATTGATAAAATCGATTTCAAACTTTCAAAAAGCACTTTCATTTGCCTTTTTTGACCCAGATAACGAAACACAAATACTGGCTGAATCTTTAGCTGGCCTTGCTTTAGTATCTTTAGCAAGCGGAAATTATAATGAATGTATTGATTATATTGATCAAGTATTGTTGCTTGATCCTGCTTTTACATTCTCAAAAGATTCAGGTGTTAATGCAGTTTCGTTGAAGATAAGTCAAGCAGAAAGTTATTTTTATCTTGGAGAAATTCAACCTTGTTTTAATATTTTGCACGAGTTAGGTGCAAGTATTGATAATGTATCAGACACAACTGCTATTGGCGTTGTTTCCCACACAAACAACACTCTGTTAACAGGTGAAATGAGAGTTAATGTCATTGAAAATCATCAATTGATATCTGTTATTTCTGCTCAATCAGAGGATATTAATTATGAAATAATATCCATAAATGAAGGCACAAATGAATTTATGATATCAGGAAACCCCATAATTGCCAGTGGTAACTATATTTCTACATCATATTATTTTACTATTGATTATGCTAATTTTCTTAATAAATTACTAGAGACTATCATCAATTTTTAAAATAAATTAGAATTGTTGATAATAAATACTTAAATACAAGAAGAGGAGTCCCAAATGAATAAATGGTTAAAATCAGGGCTATTTTTGTTATTAACAGCAAATATGTTATTATTTGCCGAGGACAAAAACAAAGACGCCCCACAATTAGAAAGACCTGCTTTTGATAACAAGGTACAGTTTTTGGTACCTGGTACAAAACAGGTTATTCCGAATAGTGAAGTCATTCGCCGTATAGGAAAACAGGCGTTTGAAAGCACAGATACAGATTTGTCTGTAATTCCTTTAGATAGACGTACAAATGTTAATAATACAAATAGTTCAGTGGACCGTGATGATCTATGGCCCCTTTCTCATGTAAGTGAAACAGATGCATATTATTATCTTGGTTCTGGTGCGGCTGGAGACACCTTTTCTGTGGTGTTGACACCGGCAGCTCCAGCTGTTGTAACAGAAGTATATTACCAATTCTTCTCTGCTGGTAATTGTGTTGCATTTGGATCAGATTATGGAACAGCTAGCGCCCTAAGCCCAAATGGTGATGCTGCTGGTATTGCTGGAGGGTCTACAGACTTATCTCCAATAGGACAATTAAGAACAACACCCACACCCAACTCAATTGCTGGATATGTTTCAGATTGGTCTGCAGATGCATTGCTTGATATTGGCGGTACATTTATTGTCGGGGACAGTACTGATTTATCAAATGTACCCCCGTTTGTTATTTCGTTTGTGAAGGGCGGAGACACACCACATCCATTAGCAGCAGCAACAGCTGCCTTAGGTGTAACCACAAGCTTTACTTGGTTTGGTGGACCGTGGAATACAGGAGACCCAGGTCTTTGGGGTCGATATAGTGCTGCTATTGAAAATATGTTAATGGTCAAGGTAACGTATCCCTGGGGTGCACCCATGGCTATTCAAAGCATCTCCAAACCACCCAACACGTATGCCGCTTCTACAACAGTAACAATCAATGTAGATTTGTTAGATGATGTGGGTGACGATGGCATGGCTATAGATGAAAATGATACATTGACTTATCATTATGTTGATCCTGCAGGTACAGAACACACTGGTTTACTCACCGCTACAAGTGCAGTGGGTGCTGACGGAAACGGTATTTACAGTTTTGATATCACCTATTCCGGAGCAGTAAACGGTGATGAAATTTCCTATTGGGTTACATTAAAAGATGACGATGATTTGGAATCTGCCAGCGAACCGCAGTCATTTGCTATAAAAGCACCTAACAATCCAGGTGCTGATCTTCTTATCATACTTGATTCATTTAGTGATAGACAGTCCAATATGTTTGAGCTGTTCGCAGACGGCGCTGGTGTTGTTTACGAAGTATGGGATGTAACCGCAGAAGGTGGTATTGATGCTTCCGTTATTGGCCAAGGCTGGAACAATATTATTGTTTACGGTTGGGGAGGTTCAACAGTGCCTATGTTTGCAGCTGATGTCGATCCGGGCTACGCCAGTTTCATTGATGGTGGCGGTAACTTGTTGCTGACCGATATGGACTGGATGTGCTCTTCGTCTGCTGGTTGTGGTTCTGTTGATTTCGCCTGGACAGCCGGTGATTTTGCCTATGACTATTTTGGTCTTGCCAGCGGTCTAAATGATCCACCACCTATTGATACAGTTGATGTCTATGGATTAGCAGTTAGTGCTATGGATTCCCCTTTTGAAACTGACCCTCTAGTTTTAAGACACAATCTCTATCTCGGCGATCCTGGCATTGGTTGGATTGATTATGTAACAGCTGGAGCAGGTTCAGGTATTTTTACTGATGCTGATGGTGCAGGTGTTGGAGTAATGATGGATCATTCTCTCTCAGGTGGCGGTAAAGCCGTTTACTTGAGCTTTATGGCCGATGCTGCTGGTGATACAGCTGCAGATGGAAGCTGGGATTACACGCAGTTTTCTACTTTTGCAGCTGGAGTATTTACAGAGTTTGGCATTACATCGCCGCCTTTAATAGGTGCGGTTACGGGCCAAACACTTTCTACTGCTTCAGCAAGCGCCTTTCCCGTTACGGCTGCAATTGCTGATGCTGATGGAGATGCTATTACCGCAACGTTGTATTACAGAGGCTCAGGCGACACAAGCTGGACATCTGCTTCCATGACAGGAACGGCGGGAACATACTCAGCTGATATTCCTGCTGTGGATTCTACCGGTGTTGTGTCCTGGTATGTTTATGCTGGAGATGCTTCGGCTGCTACAACCTATCCGGATAATAATACACCGGCAATGAGCTTTTTACACCATCAACCTACAACGGGCGTAGATGTGCTCTATGTAGACGATAGTGGTTATGCGGCTTATTTCGGTAGCCCGAGCGCTTCAATCGCTGGAACATATGATAGTTATGCTGGCTGGTACTATGGAGCCACGGATGGAACCATATGGGCTGCATATGATCATATCGTTTGGAATACAGACTATTCAGGTGGAACATTGTGGTCATGGACAACAGCTACACATGAACTTGCTACTTTCATGTCAGGTGGCGGTAACGTGTTATTAATCGGAGATGAACCTCTCTACGCAGCAGGCATTGGCGGATCACCCATAGAATCAGGTTTTGCAGCCGGTATGGCTGCATTTGACTGGTTTGGCCTTTCTTCGGCTTGGGCAGATGGATATGATTACAGACCGGAGTATTTCACGTCAGTAGCCGGTGACGCATTAACAACCGACCTTGCAGATACAGTTGTTTATGCCAACCCTATGGGATCCTCATTTGATTGGACAGATCAGCTCTGTGTAGGCGATTTCAGTTACTATGCAAATTCAGTTACAGTGGATGATACAGCTTCAACAACGACCGTTTCTGCAGATACTGTAGAAACATGGGATCCGGATGAAGGTGTATGGCAAGCTATCACCACCACTACTACTACTGTAACTACTGTTACTTCGGTAACAAATGATACGCTAGATATTGATCAAAGCGCATGGTTTGCAACCAGGAATAATAACGGTACATCGAAAGCTGTATTTATGCCGTTTTATTATACAGGTTTGGATTCCGCTACAAAGGTGGATCTAATGGCAAACGTGTTTACTTATTTCAATAACGCTTCTGCTCCAACAGGAGCAGCCGGTTTCTTTGGTCCGGAGCTTGGAGATATTCTCGAGACCGACTCTGAAACAAGCGTAACTGCAGATACAGTCGTAACTGTCACGACAGATTCAACAAACCTTGGTGTTGATATTGCCGGCGTACCACACGAGTTCGCTATTCGCGGTAATTATCCGAACCCATTCAACCCCGAAACAGCCATTATGTTTTCGTTGGATATAACTTCTCCGATTGAGGTAAAGATATATTCAATTCTGGGACAGGAAATATCCACATTGCATAGTGGTATTTTGGAAAGTGGATACCATTCTATGATTTGGAACGGTACTGACCAGTTTGGCAAATCGGTTGGATCTGGTATTTATATATACAGAATAACATCCGGTAAAAGAGCGCTTACTGGTAAAATGATGCTGCTGAAGTAAACACAGTACTCTAAAAGATAAAAAAGGACGGCTTTAGCCGTCCTTTTTTATTTGTTTCTTATTTACCAAATACATTATTAAATAATAAACGTAAAGCTTCACTCTTAAACCCCTGTCCTAAATAATATTCTCCTCCAGCATCCTGTAAAATCAGTTCCCAGTGAAGATGAGCACCGGTTCGTTTTCCAAGGGTTCCATCTTCTGTGCCGCTGTTCCCGGATAATCCAATTTGTTCAC
>Ga0208274_1000667_pt1 | contig 17420 bp, 16 predicted proteins | sample ETNtaG_22_FD_185755 | JGI IMG/M metagenome (GOLD analysis project Ga0208274, IMG submission 185755) | Marine microbial and viral communities from oxygen minimum zone, Eastern Pacific Ocean - ETNP201306SV43 (SPAdes) (version 2) | ecosystem: Environmental > Aquatic > Marine > Oceanic ... | reverse complement strand
TCAAATAAAAATGAACAAAGAACTAAGAAGTGTCTGTCCTCACGATTGCCCTGATACATGCGGAATAATTTCGTACGTAAAAGACGGTAAGCTGGTTAAGGTCAAAGGAGACCCGGATCATATTCTTACCAGAGGTTTTCTGTGTCAAAAAGTGATGAACTATCCTGAAAGGGTTTACAGCCCTGACAGACTGGCAGATATGGGCGGAAGATCCACTTACAATACTAATTTAGTACAAATAGAAAGGGTGAATGATGATAAAATTTAAGAAGTTTTCACCACCGACTGAAGGTGAAGCCATAACGGTTAAAGATGGAAAACTTATAGTACCTGATAACCCCGTCATACCGTTTATCATAGGAGACGGGATTGGCCCGGACATAACGAATACGACCAGGATGGTTGTTGATGCAGCAGTGGAAAAAGCATATTCAGGACAGAAGAAGATTGCATGGTATGAGGTATATGCAGGTGGGCTGGCTGACGAAAAGTTTGGTGAGCTTATACCTGAAGACACGGTAGAGGCGATCAAACATTATCATGTCGCCCTGAAGGGGCCTCTGACTACACCTGTCGGTAAGGGACACAGATCTCTTAACGTAACGCTGAGGATTGTTCTGAACCTTTATGCCTGTGTAAGGCCCATCCGCTATTTCCGGGGAGCTCCGAGTCCTGTCAGGCAACCGGAGAAAGTGGATATGGTCATATTCAGAGAAAACACTGAAGATGTGTATTCCGGAATTGAGTGGCAGCAGGGAAGCAAGGAGGCAAAACAGGTTATCGATTTTCTCAATTCAAACATGGATACCAAAATAAGTGATGACTCAGGGATTGGAATCAAGAACATCTCAATCGCAGGGACCAAAAGGCTGGTAAGGATGGCCCTGGATTATGCAATAACACATAAAAGGGAAAGTGTAACATTCGTCCATAAAGGCAACATAATGAAGTTTACCGAGGGAGCTTTCAGGAATTGGGGATACGAAGTTGCCAGAGAAGAGTATGGAGACTATACAATAACCGAAGACGAGCTATACGAGAAATATTCCGGCACTCAACCGGATGGTAAGATTGTTGTAAAAGACAGAATAGCGGATGCTATGCTGCAATTGGTCCTGACCAGGCCGGAAGAGTATGACATACTTGCAATGCCAAATCTGAATGGAGACTATTTTTCTGATGCTATTGTGGCTCAGGTAGGAGGTTTGGGACTTGCACCCTCTTCAAACATGGCGAAGGACAGATTTGTCTTCGAGGCATCCCATGGCACTGCACCAAAATATGCAGGCCAGAACAAGGTGAACCCCGGTTCCCTGATTCTGACCGCAGCAATGATGCTGGACACAATCGGCTTCAAAGAAGCTGATGCCCTTATCACAAAAGGAGTAGCCGGGGCCATAGAGAAGAAAACCGTTACCTATGACCTTGAAAGACTTATGGAAGGAGCCACTACGGTATCTACCTCAGAGTTCGGTGAGAAGATTATTGAGAATATGTAAATCCAGGTAAACTAATCTACATTAGTAGATTCGTATTTTTTGAGAAAACTTAAAAGAAGGGTTTTAAAATGGATATATATAAATACGCAATGCAAATGGAAGTGGATGGCAGGCATTTTTACCTTGATATGATGAATAAAACAAATAATAAGGGGCTTAAGAATATACTGACTATGATGGCAGATGCTGAAGCCAAACATTATAATGTAATTATGGATATGCAGAATAATGACAAAACAGAATTTTCGGCGGATACTGAGGTATTAACAAATGTAAAAAATATTTTTGTGAAAATGAAAGAGGAGAAAGATTTTGATGTTGATATCTCACAGGCCGAATTTTATAAGAAGGCACTGAAAGTCGAGGCAGATGCCCAGAAGTTTTATCTTGAAAGAGCTGATGAAGAGAAAGATCCGCATAGAAAGGAAATATTTCTAAAGCTGGCAGAGGAAGAGAAAAATCATTGTGTTCTACTTGAAAATATAATCGGTTTTGTTTCACAACCTGCTGACTGGCTTGAAAATCCTGAGTGGTATCATTTAGATGAACAAGATTGAACTATGCTTGAGATTAAACACCATATTCCGGATATTGATTCCTATCTCAGGCTGCGGAAGAACACCGGCCTGAGTCCCCGCTCACGCAAAGCTGTTGAGCTGGGACTCCCCAATAGTCTTTTTGCGGTAACCGTATACGATGGCGAAAAAGTAGTAGGTATGGGGCGTGTTATAGGTGATGGCGGCTGCAATTATGAAGTAGTGGATGTTGCGGTTGAACCGGAATATCAGGGAAAGGGGCTTGGTCGCTCTGTAATGGAAGCAATCATGACATATCTGGACAAGGAAGCTCCTGAAGGTTCTTACATCTCATTGATTGCGGATGTGCCTGCTTTGTATGAAAAGTTTGGCTTTAAACTATGTTCTCCAGACAGCGAGGGTATGTATATCAGGAAGTAGGCCTCCTCTTCATCTATTAGTTATGAATAATTCAATTCAGACAATACCGTTTACAAATTTAATATTAGCCTTCATCCCGGCCATAGTGGTTGTTGTAATTGTCTGGAGATGGGGCATTGGTTACAAAAGGTCAATTTACGCCCTTGCCCGGATGCTTATCCAGCTTCTGTTGATAGGATATTTTCTGGTATTTATTTTTAAATCTGACAGTTCCCTGATCGTTATTGGTGTCCTGGCTGTTATGCTGTTTACAGCAAGCTGGATTGCCTTGCATACAAAGAAGATCCCTCGAAGGGAATTATACCTGAAATCATTTTGTTCTATTTTACTGGGTGGAGGCATAATCTTATTACTGATAACACAGGGTGTACTCAATCTGAGCCCGTGGTATCTGCCAAGTTATGTCATCCCTCTTGCAGGGATAATTTTCGCTAATGCAATGAATAGTGTCAGCCTTGCAGTAGAAAGGCTGGAGGCAGAGACTGAAAGGAATGTTCCATATGAACAGGCACGTATTATCGCACTTCGCGCTTCCCTTATCCCTATTACCAATACCCTTCTTGCAGTAGGGATAGTTTCCCTGCCCGGAATGATGACAGGCCAGATTCTGTCCGGAGTGTCTCCGTTTATAGCCGCAAGATACCAGATCATGGTGATGTGTATGATATTTGGTTCGGCGGGTATCTCAGCAGCCTGCTTTCTGGCTATGGTCAGGTCTAATTTCACAACAAAAGAAGAAAACATATAATTTAGCCACGGATTTACACAGATAGACACTGAGGTTAAAGACGAAAGGCGGGTTTCTTGTTTGTTTCTTAACTTTAGGCACTTTAAACTTCAAACTTTTTATGAGGGATTGAGGCTTTAGCCTGCGTTTTTTCCTCTGATGGGTTTATGACAATTCCAAATAATTTAGAGTATATCTCCGAAACTATTCTTTCGAAAATTAACGTAAACACTTCTAATAGATTTATTGTTGGTATCGCAGGTGGTCCCGGGTCAGGAAAATCTACATTTGCAGACAGATTAAAAGAGTTGATTAATTCTAAAGCGAAGAGTTATCTGGCGCAGATATTTCCTATGGATGGTTTTCACAGGAAAAATATCGAACTTGAAAGATCAGGCCTTATCTCTGCAAAGGGGGCTCCGGAAACATTTGATGTGGAAGGTTATCTTCTAATACTTAATAGAATTAAACTGGGTGAAGACTTAAAGGCTCCAGTATATTCCCGCGAAGACCATGATGTTATTGATAATGCCCTGCCTATCGAACCACATCATAAGATAATAATTACAGAGGGAAATTATCTGTTTTCTGATATGGAAGGATGGCGTGAGATTGATTAAGGATATCATTGATCTGAAGATATATATCGAAGTAGGGGGGGGTGCGAGAAAAGATTGCTGGCAAGGCATATGCGTGGAGGAAAAACCGAGGCTGAGGCCCTGGAGAAGATCAAGGAAGTTGACATGAAAAACTTTGACTTGATTGCACAAACAATGAAATATGCTGACGAGATATTAAAGTGAAATAATAAATTTAGGATGCCACCATGAAACCGACAGTAAGAATAGCCACAGCCCGGACCCCGGACGGGGGAGAGATGGAGCTTTACCGGCATGATCGTGATTTCTCGATCAAGATCAACGGTCTGGATTTGATGAACAGTCGCCAGCATGAGTCGGAACTGGAGCTCGCGCGGTTGGGTTGTGCGCATCTGACAGGCAGCAAGGCGCCGGGCATACTCATCGGCGGCCTGGGTTTGGGCTATACCCTACGCCAGGTTCTCTATATGCTCAGCCCCCACGCCAAAGTAGTGGTAAGTGAACTGATGAGTGCTGTAGTCGAATGGAATCGTGAATTTCTCGGGGAGATCAACGGCCGGTTGCTGGAGGACGAACGAGTTGACATCAAGATTGGAGATCTAGTGACACTTATCTCACGTTCCAATAACAGATTCGATGCGATCCTGCTGGATATCGATAATGGCCCCAGCGCGATGGCCGATTCAGGGAACCGCCGGCTGTACGGTTATGAAGGGATACAGGCCTGCCGCCACGCGCTGCGCAAACGGGGGAGCCTGGCTGTGTGGGCGACTGAGCCTAGTAAAGAATTCGAGCGGCTCTTGATGAGCTGCGGCTTTCATGTGCGGCGTTACCGGGTCCCCGCCTACAAGGGGAGTAAGGGGAGTAAATCGCAGTCACGTTTTGTATGGGTCGCATCGGGAGACGAGACTATCCTGCCCCCCGGCGGCGGTGAGCCGCGCCAGCCGCTCCAAAACGAGTCGAAGGAAAGTCGCATGCGGCCCCGGAAAACATTGAATCACCGTCCAAATATATAATTAAATATTTAACAAGTAACGACAACTGATGTATACTGCTCAAAGTTAAATGATAATGTAGAATTAACCATGATTGTAATATGGAAAGAGCAAGGCCTGCAGGGTATTTACATACAGGATTAAATAGATACGAGGTATTTGATTTTCAAGAGGATGGGCTGGGAAAGCTAAAGTCTTTTATAAAGAGTAAGAAACTGCCTTTCAGTTTTCATGTACCCTTCTTCAGGCCCTCATATTTCCCCCACCACGGTGTAACCACCTATTTCCTTCATGACGACCCCAATAAAAGAGCCCTCTCTTTTAAACTGATCAACAGCACTATGCATTATGCAAAGGGATGGAAAGCTGATTTTGTTGTGACACACCTCACCTGGATGGAGGATTCGCAAAACAGGCAGAAGGTAATTGCTCTTGCAGATGATACAGAATCAAGATTCTGTGCGCTGGCAGACAGATACAACATGCCCATTAATGTTGAATTTGGAGGATATTCCGGGCATTTTCACGAGCCGGTACAATTTGTAGATTTTGTTAAAGATCATCCTCTGCTGGGTATCTGTATTGACATAGGCCATACATTCCTTATATCCGGAATACGAAATCGCAGCTTTTTTAAAGATATAGAAATTCTGGCGCCGCATACTAGATCAATACATGTGTGGAACACAAAAGGACTGGATCACACCAAAAAGCATAATCACACACCGGTCCATCCCTCACAGAAAACAGAAGATGGGTGGATAGATATTAAGAAAACTCTTAAAATAATATTATCACATAATAAGGAGTGTGATATAGTATTTGAATATAATCGTACCTATTACGATAATATACCAAAAGAGGTCAGAGAAGGTATGAAGTGGGTTAAGGGAATAGTGAACAGAATATGAAAAACAGAGATTTCAGGGTTTTATTTATCAATTGCAACACGTAATTAGTCTATTAAGTGATTGCCCGGACAATAAGTAGAGATATGATTATGAAAAGAATAGGTATAGGAAGGACTGCCGAGGTATATGACCATAAAGATAATAAAGTATTAAAATTATTTTATTCTACGGTCAATGATAAGGACATAGAATACGAATATCTTATAACTAAGAATATTTCTGATATGACCAGTATAGTACCAAAAGTATATGATGTTATTAATGTTAAAGACAGAATGGGAATAGTATATGAAAAACTAAATGGAGAAATGCTATCTGATCATCTTTCAAGAAATTTTAAAAATGCACGCAAGATTGTACATAAATTCACCCAAATCCAGAAAAGACTAAACAATATCAGTACTGAGAATCTCCCCAACCATACAGACAGATTAAAACAAAAGATTATGGGTTCAAGTTTATTATGTGATTCTGAAAAAGAGACAATTCTAGGATATTTGAAAACAATAAATAAGAATGAAATATGTCACGGTGACTATCATCCCGAGAATGTATTTGTAGATCAAAACCATAATTTTAGAGTAATTGATTGGGCAAATATGTTTGTAAGTAATAAATATATCGATATAGCAAGGACTTATTATTTAATTAAATCGGGAAGAACACTAAATAGAAAATCAATACCGGGAGAGTTGATAGAATGGTTGGGCAGACAATTTATTGCAAAGTTATACTGGGAAGAGGTAAAAACAGGAGAAAATAGAGAGAAATATTTTTTACCATGTCTTTTTATTGTTATTCTAATAAGATATGATGAAAATATAGAACAAGAAAAAAAATGGATTCACAATTATGTCATGAAAAATAAAAGTAAAATCTTAAAGAATATGGATATAAGGAAAGGCATAAATTAATAAAAGAGCAATGCCGTTTAGAGAAAATGCAGTATGCAAAGCAAAATCAACTCTTATCCTTTGTCAAATACTTATGCAATAAGAACGATTAGTGAAAAATAAGCTGAAATTCAAAATATTATTGTTAGTTGTTGGCAGTGCTATACTTTTCGGGCTGATCTACAAGGTTGGCCCTTCAACCATTTATTACCATCTCAGCACTCTAAAGTGGAAGATTCTACTTCTACTCTTACCATACTTTCTTGTCTTTGCCCTCGATACAATGGGCTGGAAATATGCATTTACAAAAATAAAGATAAGTTTTAAAGACCTCTTCTTGATAAGACTTGCCGGTGAATCGGTAAACTGGATAGTACCATCCGGAAATCTTGCCGGAGAACCAATGAAAGCTTATTTCCTGAAGAAACATAACGTATCAATGGTAGATGGAATGACCTCCGTTGTTATTTCGAAAACAATATTGATAATATCACAGATAGTTTTTGTAATGATTGGAGTTGTCTTTCTCCTGTTTAAATTAAATGTATCAGGTTCTAAGTTGATAAGTTCGATTGCAATTATACTGTTAGGTATACCCATAATAATGCTCATTATCTTTATCCAGAGACAGGGTATTTTTGCTTTTTTGTTGAAATTGTTACGAATGTTCAGGATAAGGGTACGTTATATCGAGGAAAGGGAAGAGAGGTTAATGGAGCTTGATAAAAATATATACCAGTTTTACAGTCATAACAAAAAGAAGGCCTTTTACTCTTTTGTTTATTGCTTTCTCGGCTGGATGGCAGGCCTGATAGAAGCATTCTTGATTCTCTATCTCTTAGATATACCAATAGATACTATCTCCACCTATATTATTGAGTCGCTTTCGACTGCTGCAAGAGGTGTTACATCATTCATACCCGGTAGTGTTGGCGGTCAGGAAGGAGGCATTATCGCAATTTTTGTGAGTCTGAAACTAAGCGCAAGCATCGCCCTGACATTTGGAATTTTGAGAAGGTTCAGGGAGCTGATTTGGACCGGAGCCGGATTGTTTATACTGTCAAGACTTGAATGGGCAATTGCAGAATCTCCGCTACCGGAAGACCAAAGTCCTTAATTTACATCTTCCTCCAGGAAGCCGTATAAATCCCCGAATCCGATAACATCTTTTGCCACATATCCAACCGGTGTTAAATCCTCCGTAAGCAATACGACAAGTTTGCCTTCCTTTGAGTCAAGGAGTTCAGGGTCCAATGCTACATCCACCACGTATTTTATGTCAGGAATAATACCCTGCCATTTGGACAGCTCATCCGAATCCTCAGCAGAACGGACATTAGCGCTAAAGTTTGGAGATTTATCTTTATACACAGTAGTAATATTGAAACTGGAGCCTTCTTTTACCTCACCGTATATTTCGTTACGAAAATTATAAGAGACTGATATCATATCATCGCACCCTTTGGGTTCCAGTTTATGACTTCCTTCTTTGTGAACTATCCCACGTTTCCAGGTTTTATAATTGCATATATTATTTACGTAATCGTAGTCAGTAACCATAATCCGCTCTTTTTTTCTCTTAACCTTTTTTTCATACGAATTGATTGGCTTAAGTCTGTTAGTAATATCATCAATCGTCATAGTTGTTCTATAGATGTTGTGTCTATGAATAATCTTATCGAGAAATCCTGTCGTGCACGCGTCAATTGTTACAACCAGGGTATCACCGTCTTTTTCACATTTAAATATGGCAGTCCCTACCTTTTTGAAAAGCCAGAAACCGATATTGTACTTTAACACCTCTCCTTCAAATTTATTTGTATCGGGGCATACATTCCCGGTATGAAAGAGAAATGTTAACAGCAAACATAAGGTAATCTTTGTGAAATAGTATCTGGATATTGCAGTCTTAATCATAACTATCTAAATCTTTAGAAATCGTAAGGTTTTTTCGGGAATATCTTCACTACCACTCATTTTCATTGACAGAAGGTGAGACCGCAGAAATTCAAGGCTTTCCGGGGTATCAACATCATACCAGGGAGGGAGTATGCACAACTGTTTGTTTGCAGTCTTTATTCTTGCAAGGGTCTGGCTGAATACGCTTGATGCGCTCCATTCGATATTATCAAAGAGAGCATCTTCCTGTACTGAGAGCCCGATAAGGTAATAGCCTCCATCGAAAGTAGGACCTATTGTAACAGGAACTTTCTTTAATACATCGAATGCTTCCCGGATATAAGACAAAGGGAGAGTAGGACTGTCAGTACCTATGATTACGGTTCTTTTGAAGCCTTTATCGAAAGAGTGTTTGAAGGCATTCTTCATTCTTTCACCAAGATTGTGCCCTTTCTGTGGTAAATAGTCCACTGACTGCCCGCATAGTCTCCGGAATGTCTTCTCAGCATAACCTGGTGAATATGCAACAGTGGCCCTCTCGCATTTCTGTTTGAGTGCAATACTTATTGTATCGGCAATAAATGCCTCATATAGTTCAGCAGCTTTTGTGGGAGTAATATGTGGAGTGAGTCTTGTTTTGACCTTGCCGGGAATCGGGCTCTTTGCGAATATGATAAGACATGTGCTCATGTTTGAGATAAATGTGGATTAATTCGCACTAGTAAGAGTTGAGGCGGTATTAACTGCTGCTGCCGCACGAAAACACTTATAACACATCATTTATCATACGAACGTATGGATTCGCTGGCTACACGCATAAGGTCTCTTCTATTCATCGTTGAAGTCATGCTATACAGCGTCTTGCCTTGTCTCCATAAAACTACATTGTATCCCTTGTATCCCCCAAAGTAGTATAACTTGCCTTTGAATATCTCATGATTCAGCTTGTTTAAATTCATGTCTGAACCATTTACCATCTCCAGGGATATCTTGTTATGATTACCGCTTAATCCAACGTAAGCACTCTTTCTCCCTGCGAAACTGAAACTCTTACAGCCCAGGAGTTTCGTCTCACGACCGTTACATTCCGGGACATTTATGGCAAGATTCGATCGTTGTAAATTTTTAAAATGTCTTCTTATCGCATTTCTATCTGAACTTACAAGATCAAGCTGTATATTGTCTTTAACGAAACTATCGTGACGTTCTGCTGCCACCTGAACAATAGGTGAAAAACCTGTTGGCCTGAGAAAAACGAGGTAAACGGCAAGACAGGTAATTGTTATAGGCAACAATATTGCCATTGTTACAAATGCCGGTCTTAATGTAAAGAACCCAAAGATGCCTGTGTGGTATTTTGCCTTTGGCTCTGGAACTATTGGTTCCGGCTGACTGTGCTCTTCATTCAGGTCTGCCAACTGGTTTGTGATACTTTGCAGTAGAGGTTGAGGTGTTTTGTGGAGGAAAGTTTTGTCTTTAATAATTTTCTTCAGATTTTGCTCAAATTCAAACTTCTCACAACATTTGTGGCACATTTCGATATGTTGCTTAATTGTTGAGTGGTTGCCATCATCAAGTTCGTTATCCAGGAATTCGTGGAGCTGCTCAATCGCTTCTTTACAAGTAGTCATCTTACTTCCGTCCCCCCTGTTTTTCCTTGTAAATAACCTCTTTCATTTGCATAGTTCCATAATGATTTCTGCAATAATCTTCTTGCTCTGAATAACCTTGATTTTACCGTCCCTATCGGACATCCGATAATCTCTGATATTTCTCCGTAACTGAGCTCTTCAATATCCGAATATAAGACAACTTCCTTGAAAGCAAGCGGCAAACTATCAACCGCATTCTTCACCTCATCTTCTAAAAACTCATAAACATCGGCAGAGCCGCCACTTAAATGGTCTTCGCCTGCTCTATCGCTTTTTATTTTGTGATATAAATAAAAATCTTCAGCCTCGTTATAATGAATTTCCTTCGGCTCTCTTATCTTTTTTCTAAATGAGTTAATGAAGGTATTTCGTAATATTTTGAACAGCCATGCTTTCAGGTTGGAACCTTCTTTAAATGTATGTGAGAATCTATGTACCTTCAGATATGTCTCCTGTACCAGATCCTCAGCCTCTTCCCTGTTTCTTGTCATCCTCATTCCAACGTTAAAGAGCGAATCAATGTGTTCCAGAGCGGCTGATTCAAATTCCTTGATTTTGTCTTCTTTTTTGGCAGACTCTCCCATTCATCACCTTTTACAACAATTTATGGAACAAAAAGGTTCCGATTTATTACTTAGTATTGAAAATTTGATTGGCATTAGCCACGTTCATAGAATAAGTGCCATATAACCCTTCTATTTGAAATAATCATGTTAATGAAATTCCAGATATTTTAGCACCTGGACATCAATAAAGCTGAGCCTAATCGTCTTTTTTGAGGTGTATGTAACATAATGTCAGCATATTCTTTAAAAATAATAAAAATTCTCATTCATGTTATTAAAGTCAGGGAAAAAGGCAAGAAAATTATTGCTGAAGAATACAGGTGTGAGATTCTGTTAATGCCCTCTTATCGTACATCAAAATTTTGTTTACTTTCTTAATAAATACATTATATTTAAGGTTTTTAACTAAATTGGAAATAAATTTGCGCTGACAACTATCTATAATCAGGATCAATTAAACCTCAGAAAATTCGGTTTTTAGCAATAGTATATTTTCTACAATAAATCAGATATCAATCAGCTTTCAAATTAAGCTAGTTCAAGGAGAAACTTATGAGTCGTAAGACAGTAACAGTTGATGGTTGTACTGCATGTGCTCACGTAGTACACGCTACTAATGAAATTATCACGATCTATCCAATTACACCTTCATCGCCTATTGCAGAGATCTGTGATGCAAAGTCTGCGAAAGGACAGGCAAATATATGGGGGTCTGTACCAAAGGTCAGTCAAATGCAGTCAGAGGCAGGTGTTGCCGGGGCAGTACATGGCTCCCTCACCACCGGTGCTATGGCTACAACAATTTCAGCATCTCAGGGTCTTTTATTAATAATCCCAAACATGTACAAGATCGCAGGTGAGCTGACTCCAACTGTGTTTCACATAACAGCTCGTTCCCTTGCGGTTCAGGGCTTGTCCATATTTGGAGACCATTCAGACGTAATGGCTGCACGTTCTACAGGCTTTGCCATGTTGTGTTCCCAAAATGTGCAGGAGGCAATGGATTTTGCCCTCATCTCCCAGGCAGCCACACTTGAGTCCAGGATTCCCTTTATGCATTTCTTTGACGGCTTCAGGACATCCCACGAAGTACAGAAAATTGAAGAAATCAGTTTTGACGATATGCGTGCCATGATAGACGATGACCTTGTCATTGCTCACCGCAAAAGAGGACTTACACCTGACCGCCCAAGCATTCGCGGCACATCTCAAAACCCGGATGTATATTTTCAGGGAAGAGAAACTGTCAACAAATATTATGATGCAACGCCTGATATCGTACAGAAGGCAATGGACAAATTTGCCGGTATAACAGGTCGGCAATATAAACTATTTGATTATCTGGGTGACCCGGATGCAGAACGTATTATTGTAGTTATGGGTTCTGCCGCTGAAGTAGCTCTGAACACTGTTAATACGCTTAATGCAAGGGGAGAGAAACTTGGAATCGTTCTTGTGAGGCTTTACAGGCCGTTTGACATAAACGCCTTCTCTGAGAGTTTACCATCAAGCGTAAAATCTATCGCAGTACTTGACCGTACCAAGGAGCCGGGTGCAATTGGAGAACCTTTGTATCTGGACGTCAGGACAGCCATTGGTGAGATGATGGACAAGGGCATATCTAAATTACAAGGATATCCAAGAATCATCGGTGGACGTTACGGTCTGGGTTCAAAGGATTTCACTCCCGCAATGGTAAAGGCTATCTTTGACAATCTCTCACAGGATAAACCAAAAAATCATTTCACAATAGGTATCAAAGACGATGTTTGTAATACCAGTCTTGAATTTGATGAGTCTTTTGATATAGGCGAAAAGGGTGAATTCCGCTCGCTGTTTTACGGTCTGGGAGCTGACGGCACTGTAGGCGCAAATAAAAATACCATTAAGATTATCGGGCAGGAAACAGACAACTACTCGCAGGCATACTTCGTGTATGATTCAAAGAAATCAGGCGCAACTACTGTATCACACCTTCGTTTTGGAAAGGAGAAAATACACAAACCGTATCTTATTAAAAAGGCGAACTTCATTGCATGCCACAATCCTTCTTTCCCTGACAAGATAGACATGCTTTCATACGCAGAGGAAGGAGCGACGTTCCTTCTTACTACGTCTCACAATAAGGATGAGGTATGGGATACGCTGCCTGTTGAAGTACAGGAACAGCTTATCTCAAAGAAGATGAAATTCTATATTATTGACGCCATCTCACTCGCAGAAGAAATTGGTCTTGGCGCAAGAATAAACATGATTATGCAGACAGCATTCTTTATTATTTCCGGAATCATCCCTAAAGAGGATGCTGTTAAATCAATAAAGACTGAGATAAAAAAGACATATATGAGAAAAGGTGAGGACATAGTTAATTTGAACTATGAAGCGGTAGATAAGGCGTTGCAGAATATTGTCGAGGTACCGGTTCCTGATAAGGCTACCAGCAAGGTACACATGCGTCCGCCGGTACCTGAACATGCACCTGAATTTGTTAAAAACGTAACAGCCAAATTGCTGGCCGACAACGGAGATTCTCTCCCAGTATCAGCAATGCCTGCCGATGGTACATGGCCAACGGCGACCACTCAATATGAGAAGCGTAATATCGGCGTTAATATACCAATATGGGAACCTGATGCCTGCATTCAGTGCGCTCAGTGTTCGTTTGTCTGTCCGCATGCAACCATAAGGGTAAAGGCATACGACCCATCACAGCTTAAGGATGCACCTTCCGCATTTAAGTCAGTAGATGCCACCGGCAAAGATATGAAAGGGCTTAAGTTTACTGTACAAGTCGCCCCCGAAGACTGTACCGGCTGCGGTTCATGCGTATTTAACTGCCCGGGACAGAAAAAGGACTCAGACGGAAACAAGGTTGAAGGCGTTAAGGCCATAAACATGAAGTTTCAGGAACCTGTACGTCAGGAGGAAACAGAAAATTATGATTTCTTTCTCAATCTTCCGGAAACTGATAGATCGAGATTCAAGGTTACAAATGTCAAGGGTAGTCAGTTCGTAAAGCCGCTCTTTGAGTACAGTGGCGCATGTTTAGGCTGCGGTGAAACACCTTATATAAAACTAATGACACAACTATTTGGTGATCGTTTGATGATTGCTAACGCTACAGGATGCAGCTCTATCTATGGTGGAAATTTACCGACAACCCCATATACCACAAGGGACGATGGCAGAGGACCTGCATGGTCAAATTCTTTGTTTGAAGATACAGCCGAGTTTGGCCTTGGTATGAGACAGACAATGGATAAATTTCATACACAGGCAATGGAATTACTTGACCGTCTTGTATCAGATCCTTCGAATTCTGATTTAAAAGGATTAAGCGATTCTATCAAGAATGCGGATCAATCGACACAGGAGGGTATTGATGAATTAAGAGGCCATGTTGAAGAATTGAAGAAAAGGCTCTCCGGGAACGATTCTCCTGACGCAAAGAATCTGCTATCCCTTGCCGATTATCTCGTTAAAAAATCTGTCTGGTCTATTGGAGGGGATGGCTGGGGCTATGATATCGGCTACGGAGGGGTCGATCATGTACTGGCAACAGGAGAGAACATAAAGTTATTGATCATGGACACGGAAGTATATTCAAATACCGGCGGCCAGATGTCTAAGGCAACACCTCTGGGGGCAGTTGCCCAGTTTGCGGCCGGTGGGAAAAGAACCCCCAAGAAGAATATCGGCATGATAATGTCAACTTACGGTAATGTTTATATTGCCCAGGTAAACTTTGGTGCAAATCCGGCTCAGACACTCAAGGCATTCATCGAAGCAGACGCATATGACGGTCCCGCGTTGATAATTGCCTATTCCGTTTGCATTGCACATGGTATGGATATGAGTAAGGGAATAGAGGCTATGAAGAAGGCTGTGACAAGTGGCTACTGGCCGCTCTATCGATACAATCCGGAACTCGAAGCACAGGGTAAGAATCCGCTTGTTATCAACAGTAAAGACCCTTCAACTCCGTTTGAGGAATACGCCTATCGTGAGAATCGTTACAAGACATTAAGGTCGAGCAATCCGGAGGCTGCAAAAGAGCTTATGAAACAGGCGGAGGCAGACATAAAGAGGAGATGGAAATTACTCAAACACATGGCTGCCTGGGACCCTGAGGCATGAGGACTGTTTAAATTCTTTTACGGCATTTCCAGGTCTTCTACTTTGGGAAGGTCTTTAATTGATTTCAATCCGAAATGGTCGAGGAACTTTGTGGTTGTGCCATACAGGAGTGGGCGGCCCAACACCTCATCACGTCCAGTAATCTTTACAAGGCCCTTTTCTATTAATGTCCTGATCATCTGACCGGATTGAACACCGCGGATTGCCTCTATTTCTGCACGGATAATAGGTTGCTTATAGGCAATAATTGACAGGGTCTCCAAGGCCTGTTGTGAAAGTTTGCTTTCACCACTCTTTTTACGTATCTTTGATATCCATTCGTGATATTCAGGGCGTGAGAGTAATTGAAACCCGTTTGCAATTTCTTCAATCTGAAACACCCTGTCATGGGTATCATATTCTTCACGTAATTGTTGGATTACTTCTCGAATCTCCTTTGCTTCAACATCTTCAACGACTTCGCATATCTTACGTACTGAAATAGGCTCTTGAACGGCAAACAAAAGGGCTTCTACTATTCTCTTAACTTCATCAGGAGATTTATTTTCCAATGGTTGCATTAATTATGATTGTAAATGTATTGTGTAAATGATGTACCATTTCTGCTACTGCAGGATGGGCATTGCCCACTCTATGCTAATATCAAAGAAGTCTGGCGAAGGACCTTCTTGAATTATACATCTTTTTTTTGTTTTAAAACTATAAACTTAGATGTTTTGTTCTGTCGCTTAATGAACATCAATATATCCTCTTCTTGTTGAATTTTCAAGATTGCCTGATGAAATTCATCAACACTTGTAACAGGTTTGTGCTGAACTTCAATTATAAGATCGCCTTTATTTAAACCCGCCTTAGATGCAGGACCTCCCTTCTGTATGTTAGTTATAATCACACCTTCTTCACCTTCATATCCAAGTTTGATTGCCAGTTTACCGGTAAGATTTTGTACAACCATTCCCAGGTTTTTAAATAAATCTTTTTTACTTTCTGTTTCAGCCTTTGTTGATTCCTGTATCGTTGTATTAAGGGTTAGTTCTTTACCGTCTCTTACTACTACCATTTCCACTTCTTTGTTGATTTCGGTTCCTTTAACGAGACTTCTAAGATGAAGAAGGTTTTTTACTTTTTTACCATTATACTTGATTATTACATCACCACTATTAATACCGGCATTTGCTGCTGAAGAGTTTGGTTCTACACCACTTACGAGGGCGCCTAGATCGTTCTTAAGTCCGAGGACTTCTTGTAATTCTGTTGTAACAGGTTGGGTAGTAACACCTAACCAACCCCTGGTAATCCTTCCATATTTGATCAGGTCTTCAGTTGCTTTTCTAACCACATTTATTGGAATTGCAAGGCTTACTCCAGAATTACCAGCTGTTTGTTTTGGCGGTATAGTGCTTATACCTACTACTTCTCCGTTAAGATTTACGAGTGGACTACCGTAACTATCTGGATTAATGGTAGCATCTGTTAGTACAAAATCTTCAAGTCCCGTAACCTGTACGTTTGATGTTCCTTTCGCACTAATTATACCGCTTGTAACCGTCTGTCCTAAACCGAGAGGGCTACCTATCGCTAAAACAATTTCTCCTAATTCCAGAGAATCGGAATTACCAAATCTAGCCGGTGTTAGATCTTCAGCATCAATCTTTAATACTGCTGTGCCTGACCTTTCATCTGTACCAACAACTTCTGCCTTATATTCACTCCCATCATATAATCTGATGACAATTTCACCAGCATTCTTTACCACATGTTTATTTGTAACGATATAACCTTTCTTGTTATAGATTACGCCTGAACCCTGACCTTTAATCCTAAATCCTCTATTTGGTGTGTTTTTCTTCAATACCCTGGTTGTATGGATGTTAACAACGGGTGCTTTGGCATCCTTGACTATAGAAATGAAAGTATCGGAAAGGGCTTTATTTGCAAGACTCTCACTGGAATAAGAACAAGTGATCAGAAATATATTTATTATGGCGGCATAAAACAGGCCGCATCTCAGTAATGACCAAATACTAGTTGACTTTAGTTGCATCTGTTTTTTCTTCTATTTCATCATTCAGGATCTTCTTTAACTCTTCCTCTTCTATCACCTCTTTCTCCATCAACATCTTTGACAGTTTAATAAGCATTGGTTTCTGTCTCTCTAATATCTCTCTGGTTTTCGCGTAGGTATCATCAATAATCTTCTTAACCTCTATGTCTATATCCCTTGCAGTTTCCTCGCTATAATCTTTATTGGAACCCATACCCCAACCCAGGAAAGCAGATTTATTTTCCGGCTCGAAGGTAACTATTCCCAGCTTATCACTCATACCATAATATTTGACCATTCTTCTTGCTATGTCCGATGCCTTCTCAAGATCGTTTTGCGCTCCTGTAGACATCTCGTCAAATATTATTTCCTCTGCAATTCTACCACCAAGCAAAACTGAGATACGGTCCGTCAGTTCCTCTCTGGTCATCATATATCTATCTTCAGTGGGTAGCTGAAGGGTATAGCCCAATGCCGCAACGCCTCTTGGTATTATCGAAATTTTCTTTACCTTGTCTGTAGTCTTTAAGGTTGATGCTACC
>Ga0208274_1000658_pt1 | contig 17625 bp, 15 predicted proteins | sample ETNtaG_22_FD_185755 | JGI IMG/M metagenome (GOLD analysis project Ga0208274, IMG submission 185755) | Marine microbial and viral communities from oxygen minimum zone, Eastern Pacific Ocean - ETNP201306SV43 (SPAdes) (version 2) | ecosystem: Environmental > Aquatic > Marine > Oceanic ... | reverse complement strand
GGCGCTGGGCGCGGTTGCAGCGATGAGCACATATCTGGCGGCCGGGGTAATTATCCTGGGCGGAAAATCGTGTGAGCAGCTCATCGCGCGTTTTATGGCGGCCGCGCTTTTCACCGTCTCACTGGTGGTGGCGATTGTGTACATCGCGCCGCCATACAAACCGCTGCGCCCAATGATGGAAACGGACTTGCCGGCTGATATCATCATGGCGGATGCAGTTTTCGATGATGAGATTGAGCTTCTTGGTTATTCTGCGACCGACGAGGCGCTCCATCCGGGCGAGCCCATGCAGGTCACAATGTATTGGCGTGGGCGTGCAGAGATGGATTCGGATTACAACCTCGCTCTCAATGTGCATGGACGTGGCATGGAGAATATTGCCAAGCTCGATACCTGGCCCGGGGGCGGGCTGCTGCCCACTGGCGACTGGATGCCGGGGGCGGTGTACGCCGACAGGTACTTAATCCCACTTTCGGGGAAAGCATCGGTGCCCACACTGCTGCGGCTGGACGTCTCATTCTGGGGAGATTCGCTCGATGAGCGCCTCTCGGTGAGCGCTAACGGGTTGGCAATCGGCTCGCTAATGCTGCATGCGGGCCGGCTCTTGCCCGGCGCTCCGGTTCAAGAAGCAGCTCAAATTGAGAACGGTTCTACCTTTGCGCCGGGTGTCTTACTGGCAGGGCACACCCTGTCGTCGCAGGAAGACGTCGAAACGCGCTTCACGCTGTTCTGGAGGGCGGAGCAGTCCCTCGGCGCTGATTGGACGGTCTTTGTGCACATGCTGAATGCGGCCGGTGAAATTGTCGCCCAGGCTGACGGGCCGCCCTTGAACGGCGACTGGCCGACAACCGCTTGGGAGCCGGGCCATCTAGTGCGCGATGCGCGCCGGTTGCCTTACGGCAGCACACTGCCGCAAGGCGAGTACCGTGTGGTTGTCGGCCTGTATGATCCGGTCTCCGGCGTGCGCGCAGCGGCTTTCGCGCCGGACGGCAGCGAGTGGACTGACTGGACTGTACCGCTGCTGACCGTTCGCGTTGGGGAATAAACTCTTGCGGCAGTCGCGGTATACTTGCGTGAATCTGAATCAGCGGGGTTTCTGATGTCAACCGCATGCAAACCCTTGAACGATGTCTTCCAGCGTGAATAGCGTTGTGGCTGCTCGCATAACGCGGCGAGCATGCGTGTCAATCGGGTTCTCGTTCTTGCTGGCTGCGCTGTGGAAAGGTCAACTGGCGGCTTTGGAGCAAGAGGTCACGCCTACGGCAACGGCGACTGCGACGGCCACCGTCACAGCCACATTCGTGCCAACCCCCACCGTGAGCGGACCGTCAGTTTATGTACCCGAACGGGTGAACGTTCGCAGTGGGCCGGGCACGAATTATGAGAAGGTGGGCGTGCTCGTTGCCGGTCAGTTTGCCGCGGCTGTGGGGCGCACTGCTTTCGGAGAATGGATTGCCATTGAATACCCTGAGGGCACGGGCGAGCGTGCCTGGGTGTACTCCCCATTGGTGGTAGTGCGAGAAGCCACAGTGGACGATCTACCGGAAGTGGAGCCCCCGCCCACCCCGACACTGCCGGCGATGCCCGTGGCCGGCTTTACCCTGTCGCCGCAGCGCACCCCGCGGGCCACGCGGTTGCCCACTTTCACGCCCGCGCCGCCTGTGGCGCAACCGACCTTTGCCACGCCGGAAGTGGAGGGCGGCGCTCTGCCTCCTATTGCGTTGATCGCCGGGTTGTTCTCTCTGGGGATTCTCTCGGGAATTGTGGCAATCTTCCGGCAGCGCGGCTAACCCCTATGTTAATTCCGAGCAGCGACCGTGCCGCCGATTGTACTAACTCTTTTGGGAGGTGAGTGCGTCTAACCGCAAGCGCAGCCACCGCCGGCCGCCGCCGTAGGCACGGGGGCGCTATCAGTGGTGCGGAAGGAATGTCCACATCCGCAGCTGGCAACCGCCTGCGGGTTGTCGATGCTGAAACCGCCGCCCATCAGGTTGTCCACATAATCAATCGAGGCCCCGCGCATGTACATCAGTGAGGTGGGGTCGAGGAAGACTTTTACGCCATCTGTTTCTACGATGGTGTCGAATTCACGCGGCTCCGCTTCCAGCGCCATCCCGTACTGCATGCCCGAACAGCCGCCCCCTGAAACGAAGACGCGCAGCCCATGATCTGGCATATTGCGCTCAGTCAACAACTTGCTTACGTGCTCCATGGCATTCGGTGTAAGCGTGATTTCGTCGGACACTATTGGATCAATAGCTGCTTTCTCTGTGGCGTTAATTGTGGTCATATTGGTCTCCGGTCAAGGTGTTTCACGTTTCGGCGTGAAGCTATTTTAGCATCAACTGAATTGCGCGTCAATAAAGAAGATACAGGTATGAACAATTGCTGCGACGCCCACAGGCGCGTCATTGGCTGCTCGCGGCGACCTCCTCGGTGGCAATCAGGTACGAGCAACTGTCGTCACCGGTGGCGATGCGTATACATTGTGGGCTGATGCCAAGCAATGCTGTAATCATGTTCTGGTCCATCTGGCAGATTTCGGGGTTCTTCTCGGCCATCCCCTCGTACGGGCAGTTGTTTGTGTGAAGCATGATGCCCTGCGGGTGCCTCTCCCAACTCGCCAGGTAACCTTTGCCATTAAGGTAATCCACGACGGAATTAACGTACTCTGCAAAAGAACTATCTGCCCGCCGCTTTGGCGCATCCGCGATTGCCCGGCGCGCAACGCCGCTCAGTATGGCATCCACTTTGCCGCTGTCAGTCTGTGCTTTCATTTCCTGCAGCAGGTGGCTAGAAAGGCTGACGAAGCCTTTCGGGAAATGCTCGCTGGCTTTAGGGGCCAGTCGGTATTCAAACTGTGGGCGCCCGGGAGAATCGCGGCGGCGCACCTCCGGCTTGCTCACAAGTTCCCTCTCACGGAGCGCGTTCAGATGGTGACGCACAGTGACGCCCGTAACCTTGAGTTGTCCGCTCAGCTCTCGGATGGTCGCGGACCCCTGTTCCTTAAGGATATCCAGAATCTGCCGGCGTTTATCTTGCATTACGTTTCCCGCTACGCGAGTTGCGTCCACGTGCATATGGATTGTATCTCTCCCGGCGGTTTTGTCAAACATCCTTCTGGTTTATCCGATTTCTTGACAAAGGGTATGCCCACTCATATAATCACTGAGTTGTTAAATCTGTAATTTACCCTGCGGTATGGTGTACCGAAACGCCAGCAAGGTAGCGGATTTGGCAGCGCCAGTCATCCCGCTGCGCACAATCTGAAAGGGTGCGAGGAGCGTTTGCCCTGATGGACAATGAATTAACCAACCCTGAGATTCCCGTCCCTGATGAGCTGCAATCCGCCGTCACCATCACCTCGCTGGACAGGATTTACAACTGGGGGCGGCGTTCATCTATCTGGCCGATGGTCTTCGGGCTGGCCTGTTGCGCGATTGAAATGATTTGCACGGCCGCCAGCCGCTTTGACATTGCCCGTTTCGGGATGGAAGTTTTCCGCGCCACCCCGCGTCAGGCCGACCTGATGATAGTTTCCGGCACGGTGACGAAGAAAATGGCGCCGCTGATTGTGCGCCTTTTCAACCAGGTGCCCGAGCCGAAATACGTGCTGGCCATGGGCGCCTGCGCCAGCGGCGGCGGGCCGTTTAAGGAAGGCTACAATGTGGTCTCCGGCATCGACAAATTCTTGCCGGTGGATGTGTACGTGCCTGGCTGCCCGCCCACCCCGCAGGCGCTGCTGCACGGTCTGATCAAGCTGCAGCAGAAAATTGACAACCAGTCGATTAAGGCGGTGCGCTGGTACGGTCAGCAGACAAGCGAGGCTGTGCCGCTGCCGGTGCTCGGGCCAGACTTGTTGGACCCGCGCCAGCACGCGCTGCTGGCGCAGCAGGCCGGACAGCCGAACGAAACCGCCGAACCCGGGGAGGCTTGAGCAATGGCCGCACAGGAAATTGGGGCTGCTCCCTCCGAGCAGACTGCGGTTGCCGACCCGATCGTCTCCCGCTTTGAGGGTGCGCTGCGCCCCGACGAGCGCAAGGGATACGAAGGTTACATCGTGGCGGCGGAGGGCTTGCCGGAAGTGGCGACCGGGCTCCGAGACGAACTCGGCTATGATTATCTCTCCTCGGTTACCGGCGTCGATTATCTCGATGGAGGCCAGCTGGAGGTGGTCTACCATGCTTATCAGACTAGCGGCGGCCCGGCACTCAATCTCAAAGTGCAGGTTGATAGAGAAAACCCGGTGCTCCCCTCATTGGTGTCGGTATATCCGGGCGCTGATTTCCAGGAGCGCGAAATCTTCGATATGTACGGTGTGCGCTTTGAGGGGCACCCCAACCTGCGGCGCATTCTGATGTGGGATGGCTTCGCCGGTCACCCGTTGCGTAAAGACTGGCGAGAGGCTTATTACGAGGAGGAAAACAAACCGTTCGACAGCCGCTGGCCGACCGGCGACGTCAGGCGCAGCGAGGCCGCTAATCGGTTCGGTAAGAACGTCATCTATCCGGCCGGGTTCGATTTTGAAAACTGGACGCCCGAAAGCGACGAAAGTCTTTACGCCAGTTTGAACAAGGTTGGCTCGAACGGAAAGACGCTGCAGACCGATTCGCTAGTGGTGAATATGGGCCCCCAACATCCCTCCACCCACGGCGTCTTCCGAATGGTGGTGGCGCTGGATGGAGAGACCATCACGGATTTGCAACCGGTGATGGGCTATTTGCACCGCAGCCACGAAAAGATTGGCGAACGCAATACCTTCCTGCAAAATATGCCCTACACGGACCGCCTAGATTATCTGAGCTCCATGGGAAACAATCTGGGTTACGCGCTCGCGGTGGAGAAACTTATGGGTGTGCAGGTCCCGGAGCGGGCCGAGTACCTGCGCGTGCTCATGGCTGAACTGACGCGTGTCTCGAATCACATGTGGGCAATCGGCTTTCTCTTGAACGACATGGGCGCATTCCAGACACCGGCTCTGTACGCCATCCGCGCGCGCGAACTGATTCTTGATGTGTTCGAAGCCACCGCCGGCTCGCGCATGATGTGCAATTACATGCGCTTCGGCGGAGTGGCGCGCGATTTGCCGGAAACGCTGCGCGATGAGAATACCCTGGATTTCATCAGCGATCTGGCGCACAACCGGCTGCCGGCGGCAATTGATGAACTTGACCGGTTTTTGACCGGCAATGAAATCGTGCGCGCCCGTTGCATCGGCGTGGGCGTGCTCCCGGCCGAGAAGGCAATCGCGTACAGTGCGGCCGGTCCGCTTTTACGAGCATCGGGCGTGCCATATGATCTGCGCCGCGCGGAGCCGTATAGCATCTACGACCGCCTGGACTTCAAGGTTTGCACGCGCTCAAACGGCGATGTTTACGACCGCTATGTCATCCGCATAGATGAGATGCGCGAGAGCGTCAAGATTTGCCAGCAGGCGCTGCGCGATATGCCCGCCAAGGGGGAGATTTTTTCCCGTAAACCGCAATACAATGTGCGCGTTCCGGAGGGGGAATCTTACGGGCGCGTGGAAAACCCGAAAGGCGAACTTGGCTATTACGTGGTTTCCACCGGGAAGACCAATCCATATCGCTATCACGTGCGCGCGCCCTCCTTCATTAATCTGACCGTGCTTGGCGAAATGTGCAAGGGCCACAAGGTGGCTGATGCGGTGGTGATTCTGGGCAGCATTGATATCGTGCTGGGTGAAGTGGACCGATAGGGGACTCGAATGTACGGGACGGGAATGCTGCGCGGCATGGGGGTGACAATAAAGCACCTCGTGGATGCCTTTGTGGACGACCTGCGCTTCCTAGGGCAGCGCTATTACAACGCGGGCTCCCTGAACGCGCGCCAGGGGACACGCGGCCGCGGCGTTTTTACCGTGCAGTATCCGGAGGAGAAACTTCCGGTTCCGGAACGATTTCGATTCATCCCTTTCCTGCTTTACGAAGCGAACGCGGATGGCAGCACGGATCACCGCTGCACATCCTGCGGAATCTGCGCCAAGGTGTGCCCGCCGCAGTGCATCTGGATTGAGCGCTCATCCGACCCGGAGACCGGTCGGCCGATACCCACGCCCACCAGGTTTTTCATCGACATTGACATTTGCATGAACTGCGGCTATTGCGCCGAGTACTGCCCGTTCGACGCGATAAAAATGGATCACGATTATGAACTGGCGTCCTACGAACGCATCGAAGCGCACATATTCGACAAGGATCGTTTGGACAAACCAGTGGAGTATTACGCGGGCATCCGTCCTACGGAGTACGTGGATGAGGAGAATGCCCGCGCTGAGGAAGATGCAAAGAAAGCAGCGCGCAAGGCCGCCGCTGCCAAGAAGAAAAGTGTGGGCGCGGACAGTAAAGCGGCTGCCGCTTGATTTGCGCTCCGGGCTCCCACGCCGCTTTCAACTGGCACTGAAAATGCTTTTCATAAATGTATCAGCCTGACGCGGAATTGCTCTTCCCCGCCCGCGTAATCCCCGCTCTCGAGGGGCTGCGTGGCGAGCGCTGGGACGAGCTGGTGAACTTAGTATGCTCACAGCCGGAGGGGTCATTGGATGGGCTCGGCTTTTCGCTGATGATGATTCGGCTTGACGGCTGTATGACTTGCCATGCCGGCTCGCACCGGGCGCGGCTCGGCTGCACCGTGTGCGCGCAGCAGGCCACCCGCCGCTACAAAGGCAGCGATGACGATTTGATGGCGGAGTTCCGGCAGGCTTGCGATGATGTGCAGGCATATCTGTGGCTAACGGGAAAAAAGAGGGCGAAGCGGCCCGCTCGTTCGGTGCGGTTCAAGGTGAAGCAGTATGAAGTCTGAGACGGAATCCTCTCCACGATTCGGATGCTCGCTGGCGATTGCCTCCGGCAAGGGCGGCGTGGGCAAATCAACGGTGGCGGTCAATGTGGCCATTGTTCTGGCGCAAGATGGCGCGGCTGTGGGCCTGTTGGATGCGGACGTTTACGGCCCGAACTGCCATATTATGCTCGGGGTGGACAAGCTTCCCCCGCCGCGTGGCAAGACAATGATTCCGGCGGTCGCGCACGGGGTGAAGGTGGTCAGCATGGGCTTGCTGGTCGGCGCGCAACAGCCGCTGGCCTGGCGCGGCCCGATGTTGCACTCGGCCATTCGCCAGTTTGTGGACGATGTTGACTGGGGCAAGCTCGACTTTTTGATTGTCGATCTTCCCCCTGGCACGGGCGACGCGCAGCTCAGTGTGGCGCAGACGCTCTCTCTCAGCGGAGGTTTCATCGTGACGCTGCCACAGGCAGTGTCGTTGGCGGATGCCCGCCGCGGGCTGGAGCTTTTCCGGCAGTTGCAGGTTCCGGTGCTTGGCGTGATTGAAAACATGAGTTATCTCTCCATGCCGGATGGCTCGCAAATGGATGTGTTCGGGCAGGGCGGCGGCGAGCAGCTTGCGGAAGATGCGGGCGTGGCATTTGTGGGGCAGATACCGCTTGATCCGGCAGTGCGGGTGGGGGGCGACGCCGGCGCGCCGATTGTGGTCGCGCAGCCGGAGTCAGAACCCGCGGCGGCGCTAAGGAAAATCGCGGCGACCATCGCCGAAAAAGCTGGCGCGCAATCTCGGCAGCGGCAGGCGGATTCCATCCCGATAGAAGTGATTGAATAATATGTCTGTGACAACATCCCTGGCTAATCCGGTGGTAGGAGTGTGCTTCAATTGGGTCGGCAAAATGTACCATTTTGATGCCAGTGGCCATCCGCAGCTTGCGGCGGGCGACCGCGTGATTGTGAACACGCGGCGTGGCATTCAGATGGGAGAAGTGGCGAAGGTTCTTTCCGAGCCCTCAACCAAAAAGGGTGGGCGAAAGCTGAAAAAGATTGTGCGCATGGCCGCACCAAGGGACCTGGTGCAGCAGCAAGCGTGGCAGGTGCAGGCGCCCGAAGCTCTTGCCTCTTGCAGGCGCGTGGCCGCTGATTTGAAACTCAAAGGTGTCAGGTACCATCGGGCGGAATACAATTTCGACGGTTCCAAGCTGACCTTTTACTATTCCATAATCGCGGAAAAAAGCAGCGGCGTCGGCCGGATGCTCTCCGAGTTGCGCAAAGCCTTCCCGGATTGCGATGTGGAGATGGTGAAAATCGGCCAGCGTGATGTTGCCAAGCTGCTCGGCGGCATCGGTGCGTGCAGCGGGCAACTTTGCTGCCGCACCTTTCTGACCGAATTCAACCCGATCACCATCAAGATGGCCAAAGCGCAGGGAATCTCTCTCAACCCGGATAACATCAGTGGCATGTGCGGACGCTTGCGCTGTTGCCTGCTTTATGAGTACGATCAATATCTGGAGGCTCGCAAGCAGCTGCCAAAAATAAAAAAACAAGTCGGTACGCCTCACGGCGCCGGTCGAGTGGTCGCCCTGAAACCGCTCGCGGACACGGCTACTGTGGACGTGGACGGACGCTATTATGATGTGCGGCGAGAAGACATTGTCCCGTGGAAAGAGTACGAGGCCCTGAAAGCGAAAGCGGCTGTCCATTGCTCGCGACACCCTTCCGGCGGCTGCAGCTGCCCGACGCGGGGCGACTGAGGAGGCCCTCGTCACAGTACGCGATTTTTTTGCAGCCGCCAAGAATCTCGAGGGCGAGTCGATCGCGCAGCGGCGCGATTTCCACCGTCACCCGGAACTCGCATATCAGGAGGTGCGCACCGCGTCCATCGTGGCGCGTCAGCTCGGCGAGCTTGGCATGGAAGTGCATACCGGTGTAGGAAAGACGGGCGTGGTGGGCCTGCTCGGGGCGGAGAGACCCGGCCCGACCGTGCTGCTGCGCTTCGACATGGATGCTCTCCCCATTCAAGAGGAAAACGACACGGATTATGTTTCCACGCAACCCGGGGTGATGCACGCCTGCGGCCACGATGGACATACAGCCATTGGCCTAACCGTGGCGGGGATGCTGGCGCAGCAGCACGAGCGCCTGCGGGGCGCGCTGAAATTCGTCTTTCAACCGGCGGAAGAGGGCGGTTGCGGCGCAGCGGCAATGATCGCGGATGGAGCCCTGCGTGAACCGCGCCCTGATTTTGCCTTTGGTTTGCATTTATGGAACGAACGTCCTTTTGGCTGGGTGGGCGCGACAGAAGGCGAAATGCTGGCCGGAAGTTGCGATTGGGAGTGCGTGGTCAGCGGGGATGGCGGCCACGCTGCCTCGCCTCATCAGACGCACGACCCAGTTGTGGCAGCGGCGCATATTGTGGTCGCATTACAGACGGTCGTTTCCCGCAACGTGCCTCCACTAGAATCTGCAGTGGTGAGCGTGACGCAAATCAATGGCGGCGACACATACAATGTAATCCCGGGTGAGGTGCGCCTTGCCGGGACGCTGCGTTTCTTTCGAAACGCAGTTTGCGACAGAGTGAAACGCCGCATCACCCAGATTTTGGAAAATGTCGCCTCCGCAATGGGCTGTCGGGCGGAGGCGACATTTGGCTCTGGGTATCGGCCCGTTGTCAATGACGCCGATGCAGCACTGCTGGTTCAGGAACTGGCGCGACGTGTACCCGGCGTGACCGCGGTCGCGGACGATGAACGCACGGCTGGGTCGGAGGACTTTGGCGAATTCATGGCCGATATTCCGGGCTGCTTTTTCGTCGTCGGGTCAGCAAACGGTGAGCGCGGACTGGATTATCCCCATCACCACCCCAGATTTGACTTTGACGAGCGCTCGCTGACGGTTGGCGCAACCCTGATGGCGAGCGTGGCGGCGCACCATGTGCTGCCGGATTAGAGCCGGATGCCGGTCAGGTCGTGCGCCAGCGCTCCGGTGATGCGCACCGGCGCTATTTCACCCACTGCCAGTTCGCTCTCCACAATCACCACCCCGTCAATCTCCGGCGCGTCGCGGTAGCTGCGGCCCACGCTCAAATCATCCCCGATGCCCTCAATGAGCACGTCGTGCGTCTGGCCGACGAACTCCTGATTCTTTTGCAGCGATATGCGCTCCTGCAACTCCATCAGTCTGCGCAGGCGTTCAGCCTTGACCGGCTGCGGAATCGGATCGCCCAACGGCTCGCTGGCCGTGCCGGGCTCGAAGGAAAATGCGAAAGCGCCCACGCGGTCAAACTTTAGTGCGCCAACGAAGTCCAACAGGGTCTGGAATTCCGCCTCTGTCTCACCCGGATAGCCCACAATGAAGGTCGAGCGGATGGCGAGCGCGGGCATTGCGGCGCGCATTTTCCGAATTGCGCCGCGTACCCAGTCTAGATTGGCCGGGCGTTTCATGCGCCGCAGCGTCTCGCGGTGACCGTGCTGTAAGGGCATATCGAGATAGGGCAATATTTGCGCATGTCGTGCCATGGTCTCGATAAGTTCATCGCTGACGTAACCGGGATACGCATACATGATGCGAATCCATGGAATGTCGGGCACAGCCACCACCAGCTTAGCAAGCAGCTGCGCCAGGCCATTCTTCATCCCCAAATCATTTCCATAGTCAGTGGTGTCCTGAGAGATGAGCACCAATTCATTCACTCCCATGGCCTGCAGGCGCCGTGTGTCAGCGATTATTGATTCGGGCAGCCGGCTGACGTGCGCGCCTTTGATGAGCGGGATGGCGCAGAAGGCGCATGGGCGGCGACAACCGTCAGCGATCTTCAGATAGGCGCTTCCGCCTTGCATGGCCACACGCGGCGCGCCGTGTTCGTCGCCGCCCACCGTTCGTGATTCGGGCAAATGGTAAATCGGCCTGGCGTTTTTTCTGCGGCGCAGTCGGCGTGCCAATTGGACAATGTCCATCCAGCGCCGTGTGCCAAGGATGCCGTCAATGCCCGGTACATCCTGGATGAGTCGTGCGCCAAAGCGCTGTGAAAGGCACCCGGTCGCGATAAGTTGTTGGCCGGCTCGCTTGTCGGTTGCCAGTTCGCGCAGCGCCTGCAGCGATTCATCGCGCGCTGGGCCGATGAAACCACAGGTGTTCACTATCAGGGCCTCGGCTTGCTCAGGGTTCTCTGTCCTGATGTAGCCCGCTTCGTGCAGAAGCTGTGCCATGCTCTCGCTGTCAACTGTGTTTTTGGCGCAGCCGAGGGAGAGTATGTAGAAAGCGTTCCTGTCCATCATGCGCGCAAAGCATTATCCCATTCGCACGAAGACATTGTCAAACGCAGGCTGCGTGGGCTATAGTATGGACTATGGATGAGCGTGCATTGCGCCTTGGCGTCGACATCGGCGGAACGTTCACCGACTTCGTCCTCTACGATGAAACCAGCAGTGAGTTGCACAGCTACAAGTTTCTTTCCACCCCGCACGCGCCGGAGGGTGCTGTGCTGCAGGGTTTGTCTCAGGCAGGTTACCCGATAGCCACTATCGTGCATGGCTCCACCGTGGCCACCAATGCGCTGTTGGAGCGCAAAGGCGCGCGCACCGCGCTGGTCACCACGCGTGGCTTCGGCGACCTGCTCGCCATCGCGCGCCAGGACCGCGCGGGAATATACGATTTGTTCAGCGGCCGTCCAGCGCCGCTGATCCCCTCGGAGCGCTGCTATGAAATCACCGAGCGCGTCGATTGCAGCGGGCAGGTGTTGCAGCCGCTCGCCGAAGACGAGATTCCCGCGCTGATTGCGGCGCTGAAAGCGAAGCACATACAGGCGGTCGCCGTTTGCATGCTGTTTTCGTTTTTGTATCCCGATCACGAGCAGCGCATCGCCACGGCGCTGCGCGCGGCGGGCTTCCTTGTCTCCATCTCCAGCGAGATTCTACCGGAGTTTCGCGAGTACGAACGCGCCAGCACCACTGCCGTCAACGCGTACGTGACGCCCGTTCTCAGCGGGTACATTGGCCGCTTGGAAAGCAAGTTGAGCGCCAAAGCTGCCAGTTTCCGCATCATGCAGTCCAACGGCGGCAGCATTGGCGCCAGCCGCGCGCGCGCCGAGGCCGTGCGTTCCATTCTCTCCGGCCCGGCCGGTGGCGTGGTCGGGGCGATCTACGTGGCGCGCAAAGCTGGCTTCCGGCAGGTGGTCACCTTCGATATGGGCGGCACTTCAACCGATGTGTCGCTCTCACAGGGCGATATCCGCGTGACGAGCGAAACTGAAGTCGGTGGCCTGCCGATTAGCATCCCGGTCATCGATATTCACGCCGTCGGCGCGGGAGGTGGATCCATCGCGCATGTTGACCCCGGCGGCGCGCTGCGTGTCGGACCGCAGAGCGCCGCCGGGGACCCGGGACCTGCCTGCTATGGAAAAGGAGGGCAGCAGCCGACGGTCACCGACGCGAACCTGGTGCTGGGCCGACTCGCGCCCGAGCACTTCCTTGGCGGGCAGATGGCGCTAAAGAGAGTTGCAGCAGCGGCTGCGCTGGAGCGCCTGGCGCAGCAGGCCGGGCTGGAGCCTGCACCCGGGTTCATGCCCGCCCAGACGGCAGCCTTAGGCGTGATTGAGGTGGTTAACGCCCACATGCAGCGCGCACTGCGCGTTATCTCGGTGGAGCGTGGCTACGACCCGCGCGATTTCACATTGGTCGCGTTCGGCGGCGCTGGAGGTTTGCACGCTGGTGCGCTGGCGCGAGCCTTGGGCATGCGTAGAGCGCTGGTTCCCCGCGGAGCTTCCACTCTATCCGCACTGGGAATGCTCAGCGCGGATGTGGTCAAGGATTATGTCCAGACTGTGATGCTTGGCGGGGGAACTCCTCACGCGGAGCTGGGGAGACTGTTTGCGCCGCTGGAGCGGCGCGCGCTGAGGGATATGGCTGGCGAGAGCTTTACGGCGGAGAGCGTGCAACTGGAGTGTGAACTGGACGTGCGCTATCTGGGGCAGTCTTATGAACTGACTGTGCCGCTGTGCGCCGATTATCAGGCCGAGTATCACCGCGCGCACGCAAAGGCATACGGTCACAGTGATGTGGAGGCAGCACTGGAAATCGTCAACCTACGCCTGCGTGCTGTGGGCCCGGTCGGGCCGGTACCCTTACCGCGCGCTTGGGTCGGGCCTGCCGACGCGACCGCGGCGCTGAGTGAGCACAGGCCGGTGGTCTTCTCCGACGGCATTGTCGAGACGTCGTTCTACGCTGGGGAAGCGTTGCGGCCGGGGCAGATAGTCTCCGGTCCGGCCGTGGTGACCTATGCCGACACCACTGTGCTGATTGCGGAGGGCGACGCAGCCACGGTCGATTCGTGGCGGAATCTGGTGCTTGAAATCGCGGCGTCCGAAGGCCACGGGAGCGAATAGAGTGACGGCGGCTTTTCTGCGAGACCCGATAAAGCTTGAAATCTTCAAGCATTTGCTCGGCTCCGTAGCCGCGGAGATGGGCGCGGCGTTGCGCCGCAGCGCTTATTCTCCCAATATCAAGGAGCGGCGCGATTTCTCGTGCGCGCTCTTCGACCCTGCCGGCAACATGGCTGCTCAGGCGGCGCACATGCCGGTACACCTGGGCGCGATGCCGCTTTCGGTGCAGGCGTGCATGCGTGCGTTGCAGTTCTCGCTGGGCGACGTAGTCATCATGAATGACCCATTTCAGGGCGGCACGCATCTGCCCGATATCACCGTGATCACGCCCGTGTTTGCCGCCGGAGAATTGATCGCGCTTGTCGCCAACCGTGCCCACCACGCCGATGTGGGCGGCGTCTCCCCCGGTTCGATGCCGCTTGCCAGCGAGCTTTTCGAGGAGGGCCTGGTGATACCGCCGCTCAAACTGGTGCAACGTGGAGAGAGCAATCAGGCCTTGTTGGATATGCTGCTGGCGAATGTGCGCACCCCGCAGGAACGCTCCGGCGACATACGTGCCCAAATAGCTGCCAACCGCACGGGGGTGAAGCGCATGAGCGAGCTTATCGCGCGCTACGGAGCAGGCGAGGTGAGCGCCGCAATGCGCGGCTTGCTGCACTACTCCGAGCGCATGACGCGGTGGCTGATTGCTGCAATGCCCGACGGTGTGTATAGGTTCAGCGATTGCATGGATGATGACGGCGTCAATCCTGAAGCGGTCGAAATCAGGGTGGCGGTGACCATTGATGGCGACGCGGCCACGGTGGATTTCTCCGGAACCGCTCCGCAATGCCGGGGCAGCATTAACGCCACCCGCGCCATAACTGTCGCCGCCACTATGTACGTCTTTCGCTGCCTGCTCGGGTTAGATATTCCTGCCAATAGCGGCTGCCTGGCGCCCATCCGCATCATCGCTCCGGAAGGTACCGTGGTCAACGCGCGCCCACCCGCGGCGGTGGCCGGCGGCAATGTCGAAACCTCGCAGCGCATCACCGATGTGCTGCTGGGCGCGCTGGCGCAAGCGACGCCCGAACGTGTGCCCGCAGCCAGCCAGGGCACGATGAACAATCTGACGGTCGGCGGCCTCGATGCCCGCGCCAATCCGCCGCGCCCTTTCGCGTATTATGAGACGGTGGGCGGTGGCATGGGCGCCGGCCCGGGAAAAGACGGCGCGCATGCCATCCACACGCACATGACCAACACTCTGAACACGCCGGTCGAAGCGTTGGAGTACGCCTACCCTTTGCGCGTGCGGAGCTATGAAGTGCGCCGCGGCTCGGGTGGAGCGGGATGCCACCGTGGCGGGGATGGCATCATTCGCGAGATTGAACTGCTCGATGGGGCGCAGGTGACCCTCCTGTCCGATCGGCGGCAATCGCGCCCGTACGGTCTAGAGGGCGGCCAGCCGGGAAAAAGCGGTCGCAATATGCTGCTGCGCGCCGGCGCGGAAAAGGAGTTACCCGGAAAAACGCGTTTCACGGCGCGGGCAGGCGACGTTGTCAGCATCCACACGCCTGGCGGCGGCGGGTGGGGGAGTGAAACGTAAAACGTGAAACGTGATAGTTGCGCTTCACGTAGCGTGTTCCTTAACTCTAACATTATCAGCAAAACAAAAAACCGCATCCGCGTACTTCTTGCAGCCTTGCTTCGCGAATTCTGCCTGCAGCCCTAACCGCTTCACAACTTCGCGCCTGTGGTCGATACCCACATCTTTTCCTAGCCCTGCGGCTGCGGCTTCTGTAAACTTCGTTAGTGACACCATGTGTTCCTCCAGTTTCGTAGATTGTTCCAATTCTTGAGATAGCGCATCTATATCTTCCGAATGCCCCTCCAGCTGAATATCCAACGGCTTCTTCCGTGCGGCATATTGCTTCTTGCTGATCGCATCATCCAGATACAGGTCTAGCAGCCGCGACAACTTGCGCTCGCCATTGGCTACCCGCCTCTTCGCTGCTTCTAACTTGGCGCGGGTCGGGCTATCGCCAGACTGCAACCGTTCACCATATTCCTTGAAGGCATCGGCCAGAATAGCGGGGTCAGATAGTATCCTGCTCGCATATCCCCACACCGCATCATCCGCGGCCTTAGCGGGGTAATAGCCGTGTCCAGCACAGCGGTGGCCGTTGTCGGTGCGGCGTGTCTGCGGGTGCTTGTAGTAGTAAAGCGGTTTTTTCTGGCATCTGGAACTGTTCAGTTGCATACGCTTACCACATACAGAGCAGTACGAAATGCCGCCAAGTAGGAAATCGTAATCTCCCGGAAGTTCACGCACCCTGTGATTCTTCTTGCGGATTGCCTGCGCAGCTTCCCAATCTTCGTCACTGATTATCCGTGGTACTGGTACAGTGATGGGGTTCTCCGTTCGCTTGCCGTACTGCCACTCGCCCTTGTACACCGGCGCTTTCAGCATCCGCAACACCTCCATGTGACTCCAGTCACCATACCCGCTCACCATCTTGTTATTGATGGTGTTCCCCTTGTCGGAATGGCTTGGAATCTTGCGGTCAGTCAGGCGCTGGGCTATCCTCTTACAGCCGAATTTCTTGCCCTTGCCGTTGCCTTTTAGATACAGCTGGTACATCATGCGAACGACTACCGCTTCTTCTTCATGTACTACCAGCGTGCGCTTGCCATCCACAGTGGCTTCCCTGTACCCATAGGGCGGCGCTCCGCAGCAGGTGACGTTCCCGGCCTTGACGCTGCTACGCTTGCCACGGCGGGTACGCTGGGCAATCTTGATGCGCTCGTATTCGGCAACGCTTGCCCGAACGTGCTTCATCAGCCCGCCTTCCGGGCTGTCGTCATAGTTCTCCAGCGCGTACTCAATCCGAACGCCAGAACGCTTCAGTTCATCTTCGATATACAACTGCTTCGCTAAATCCCGCGCCAGCCTATCCAGCTCCCTGCATACCAGCACATCGAACCCACCAGCCCTGGCCAATTCCAGTACTTCGTTCAAGTGGGGCAGGTCAAGGTCTGCCCCCGACGAATACTTATCCTCTCGGAATTCGTGCAGGATGGTGTAGCCCTGCTTCCCGGCGTACTCCCGACACATGCCAATCTGAGCATCTAACTTCGATGCTTCATCATGGTCGTCACCGGATACTCTGGCGTACAGTACTGCTCGTTCGCTACTCATATGTCACCTCCGTTATCCAGGCAACAAAAAAGACCTACGCTGCTAGCAGTAGGTCTGATAGAATCTGGCTCAGCCCTTCGCTGCCTGCACAGCGTCTGGGTTAGGGTCGCGTGGGTGTTTATGCACCTGCGCGGCCCGTCTTTTTTGTTGGTAAAGTGTACCCCTATTATACTCTGAAACACCGATTGTGGGTAATAATTCATGCTTCAATACGTTGTTCTTGGACACTGCCCAGCAGAGCAAGAACTGCGTCGTCGACTTCGGACAAGGGCATCCCCGGATGCTGTTGGATGTAGTCATTCATGCGGGTGGCCAGCGCACTGTATAAATCCGACGCGTTCCCGGCAGCGGTCTTCCCGGTTCGAAAACGGCGAATTTCGGCAATCGCGTCTTTCGTTTTCGGCTTCACTTCACAAACACGCAGAGCCACAACCTTTAGGGTTTCCTCATCCGATATGCGCCCCAACTCGGCTAAAATGGATGGCTTCCATGCGTTAGGCTCTCCAGCTATCATTTTATCCTTGTCAACAAGCCACTTGAAACGGGCGTCATCTCTTAGTAGACCTAGCGCCTGTTGCTGATACAGGACATTAGTCATTCCGCGACGCGTCTGGACATCCGGGAAGAAGGCCTTCATTAAGGCGCGGTATTCCGGGGTGAATGTCGGTGGCCGCCCTCGCTTGCGCTTTTCGGAAACCGCTTCCGATATTCCATCGTCAGACATCAGAACGCCGCCAAGACTAGGGATGTCTCACTACCTTGCCGAACCGCCTCTAAACTAGCCATCGCAAGAGCAACTATGCCGTCAATCTTATTGGCGGCTCTGGTTTTGCTTATCCTCCAGCCTCTACTACTTTCCACCGCTACACAGTGAGCAGCATGACTGCGCAGCTGGTCATCTGGATACAACTGAATGTTCTGGTGCTGAATTAGTTCGAACAGGTTCTGGCTCATGGCGGTCAGGTTCGGGCTGGTCTGCGGGTACTCGCGCATCGGTAAGCCCTCTTGATGCAAGCGGTTGGATAAGTCGGCCATCTGCCACGGGTCATACAGGACTGACGTTACATCGTAGGTTTCCCCTAGTTCCCGCAGGAATGCGCCGATAGTGCCATCCAAGTCTAGGGGCTGGGTCTTGGTCGGTGTCCAGATGCGATGCCGCGCCAGCACCACGCGCCCATCAACATAACTCACGGCCACAACCGCAGCGCAATCATTCTTCAAGGCGGCATCAACACCTATGACCAGCTGGCTGTCGCGGTTCGGCATCATG
>Ga0208274_1000650_pt1 | contig 17697 bp, 16 predicted proteins | sample ETNtaG_22_FD_185755 | JGI IMG/M metagenome (GOLD analysis project Ga0208274, IMG submission 185755) | Marine microbial and viral communities from oxygen minimum zone, Eastern Pacific Ocean - ETNP201306SV43 (SPAdes) (version 2) | ecosystem: Environmental > Aquatic > Marine > Oceanic ... | reverse complement strand
TTAGGCCCGATCAAAGTGGCCTGAGCCACTGGAATGACAACCGTTCTGGGATTGACATTGTCCGGGTAGGCAATCCAGGCTCCTGCCAGGCAATCATTAGCCGGAGGCGCCGCACCACCACCGATATCAAAATAAAAAGCGCTCACTGTCCATTCATTGCCAGTGGGGACAAGGGTGACCCGAACTGTTGTCGAACGTGCTTCGGCTTCACTCTTCATGATTCGAATAAAACCGCCAAGCTCCTCAAAATAAGAGGCAAGCTTGCGCTGTGTCTGCCAGCCATCCATGGCCGGAAAACCAAAGAAGCCGATGATGGCAATGATCGCCACCACGACAAGCAACTCAAGAAGAGTCAGGCCCTCCTGGCGTTGAGAGAAAAAAACAGCAAATCTCATTACTTCTCCGGCATATCGATAGCACCGCGGGACACCAACTCTTCAATGGACTTCTCCATGGTCATCATCCCTTCAGCGCGTGCTGTCTGCATAATCCCAGGCACCTGATGGATCTTGTTCTCACGGATGAGGTTTTGCACCGCATTATTGCAGAGCATCACCTCGAAGGAGCCGACCCTTCCACCCCCCTTTTTTTTGTGAAGTGTCTGGGTCATAACCATCCGGAGCGATTCAGCCAACTGACTCCGAACTTGGCCCTGCTGCCCCGGGGGAAAGACATCGATGATGCGATTGATGGTGCTGGGGGCACTGTTCGTGTGCAGCGTACCAAACACCAGATGCCCTGTCTCTGCCGCTGTCAGTGCCAGGGAGATGGTCTCAACATCCCGTAATTCGCCCACCAGGATAAAGTCAGGATCCTCTCTCAGGGCCGCACGGAGAGCGCTTTCAAAAGAGTAGGCATCTCGTCCAATTTCTCGCTGATTGATGATGCAGTTTTTGCTGCTGTGGACAAATTCTATCGGGTCTTCAATTGTCAGGATATGCCCGTTCCGCTCCTCATTGATCTTGTCCACCATGGCCGCGAGTGAGGTTGACTTACCGGACCCAGTGGGGCCGGTAACCAAGATCAGCCCATTTTCAGCCCTGGTCATGTCATAGACCACAGGGGGGAGACCCAAAAGTTCTAGTTTTGGAATTTCAGTCTCAATCTTTCTTAGTACAAATGCCGGGCCTGTCATGGTGTGGAAAAAATTCGCACGGAACCGAACCTGTCCTGCCGAAATACCCAGATCGACATTTTTCTCTTCATCAAATCTCTCAGCATGAACCGGATCCATGCAAGCAGAGATAAAGCGAGAGACCTCATCACGAGTCGGGGTATCCTCAACAAAAGTACGGATAACACCATCTTCCCGGATTGCAATGGGCTGGTCTGACCTGACGTGGATATCGGATAGTGAATATTCACTTGCATACCGTTCGATTCGTTCTAGCATTCCCCCCCCTTGCTTAGATTGAGTTCTCTCTGCCTCTTGACCATGGACGATACCATGATGAACCAATAGTATTTCTGAATCACCCAAGATTAACTTTAGCACACCCGATAGACTCTGTCTGACTGATTGAGTCTGTTGATTGTTGTTCAACAGAACACCTGTTATCGTTCCATGGCGAGACCTTTAAACCAGCATCTTTTGAGACTTGGAGATTCAATGTGACCGAAGAGCCCCCCTCAACAGATCCATCGAAGAACCCGGAAATTGTCGAGACCTCCATCGTCCCCTCCCAGGCTCACCAGAAAAGACTTGAGAGTGACGAGATCATTGGTTTGGTGAGGGCGACGGCATCATTCCTTCGTCAAGCTGACCCCGGTAAAGAGAACCGAGCCTTCGAAACGCTCCAGTCTCAATTACGCCTGTGGATCTTCGCCTCGCTCCTTTTGACTCTGGCCGCACTATTGGGTTGGTGGCTCTATACAACCAACCATACGGAATTTGAGGGAAAACTGGCTCTTGCTGATAGTCGCGTTATGGACCTCAACCTAGTTGCCATTGAACTCAAAACACAGCTTGAAGCCTCGTCCAGAGAAAATGCAAAACTGGAAGGGCAGTACTCGATAATGAGAGAGCGACAGAATAATGCCCAAAATACAGTTGAAGTTCTTCGCTCATCGGCTGAGACCAAGCTTCAAGGCTACCAATCAAGGCTTGAAGAGCACTCGCTTGACATCCAACAGGCCGAAGACAAAATCAAACAACAGCGTCAGCTGCTTGACTCTTCATTTGTAAAACAGAGTGAACTGCAAGCGGCTCTCAATAAATCAACATTCATTGCCGACCAGCTTCGCAGTCGATTGGATCAATCTGAGTCAGATGCCAAAGAAGCCAAGAGCCAACTCTCCCTCACGCGTCAACTTCTCGACAAGACAAAATCAGACCTCCAGAAAGAGGCTGAAGGAAGGCTTCGCCTTGAAGGACTCCTGGACCATACGCTCGATCAGCAAAAAGAGTTGCCAACCAATGCGCCCCCATCTGACGAGCCCCGTTCTTTCTCACTCGGGATCTATTATCGTGACAGGGGCAGCTATGAAGCTGCTGCAAATGAATTCAAAAAAACTCTGGTCTCAAATCCCCTTCATTTTGAATCCATGATGAACCTGGGGCAACAATACCTTCTTGGACGTGGGGTAGAAAAGAGCCTGGAAAAAGCCTTTCAACTCTATAAACAGGTCGCCGATCAGAGCAACAATGAGTTGACCGGGGATGCCCAATACATCGTTGGAATCTACTACCTAAGGGGCACTGGGACAAAACCCTCAAAGTCAAAAGCACGGTATTACCTTAGACTTGCCATGGAAAAAGGACACCCAAGAGCACAGATTGCCCTTTCGGCCCTGGAATCTGAAAGCGCCACCCCCTCACCCAATTAAGACTGCTATAATGATATTCAACAGGGAGTATTGAGTTGCACTTTTGAAACAATTGGCGAGATTCGCACCCATAGTGAACTTCACCTCTATCCTGTATGTCCTAAGGAGAATTAAGAATGTCCGATGAGGGAAAAATCCGATATTCAGATGCCTTCTCACACTGAGGCTGACCCGTCAATGGTAAAAAAAATAACATACAGGATGACATGGAGCCTTCTCTTATTGGCGCTCCTCACTCTCGGAATCACTCTTTTTTCCTTTCAAGCCTACAATCAAAATGTGATGCTCTCAGAGAAAGAGAGCGCATTGGAACAAAGCAGTAGCCTTTTTATCCATCTCGCTGATAATTATCTTAAGTCAAAATCATCCAACACCGGTTCAAATGCTTTTATTGATCGTCTTAAAGGGTTGACTGATTCCGAATACACCTTTTTTCGACCAGCCAACACCACCCTATCCCCTGCACCCCGGCAGGGTGCGCCTCTTGACCAAGAAGCCCTCACATCACTGACAGGAGTGGTTGACATCGTCAGCTCTACACTTCCCGAAAATGAGAGCAGGCAACTCCGTGACCAACTGAGGGAGGTGACGCCTTCAAAACTGGCCACCGCATTCACCGTTTCAACAGGGGAGACTGAATATCTGACGCGGATTCTCACCTTCAACATATCCAGCCAGCAAGCGATCATCACCATCATACAAAAACCCTTGCCGACACTGCTTGCATCATTAGGCTCACTGCCCATCCTCTTGATACTGGCGCTTGCTTTGGCAAGCTCACTCTTGGCCATGGTGATCGCCTATCTTCTGGGACGCAACATTACTGCGCCCGTGAATCGACTTATCGGCGCAGCTCAAGCTGTTCAACAAGGTGGTCAGCACTGGGTGGGCATGGCCTATCTGTCGAAAAGTCTGAGCCTTGAACGCAGCGATGAACTGGGGCATCTGGCAGCGGCCTTCAATCGTATGGTCAGAGTCCTGGAAGAGAAAGAACAGATGCAAAACCTTCTTGGAAAAGTGGTTTCGCGTGAGATTGCCGATGAACTGTTGCAAAATGAAATCAAACTGGGTGGCGAAGAGCGCCAAGTGACAGTCCTTTTTATGGATATACGCAATTTTACTGGGTTGAGTGAAGGGCACTCGCCTGAACGAGTCCTAAACCTACTCAACACTTGCCTTAATGAGGCCAGTCAGATCATTGAACAACACCATGGAGTCGTTGATAAATACATCGGTGACTCTGTTATGGCGCTTTTTGGTGCCCCTCTGAAACGCAGCGACGACACTCACAATGCCGTCAGCGCTGCCCTTGCCATAGAGGCTAGCCTTGATGCACTCAACAGCAAGCTAAAGCAGAGTGACTTTAAACCAATCAAAGTGGGAATGGGAATCAGCACCGGAAATGTTGTTGCCGGCAACATGGGATCACTCAATCGTTTGAACTACACGGTGATTGGGGATAATGTCAATATCGCCTCCCGCCTGGAAGGATTGACCAAGCAGTACGGCACTCCGGTCCTCGTCAATGAAGCGACCAAGAAAATTGCTGATCGATTTCTCTATAGAGTAGTAGACCGGGTCCAGGTGCGTGGAAAGAGACAATTCACCACCCTGTATCAACCTCTCTGTGATCGCGAAAACGTTAGCCAATCAACGAATACTCTTCTCCAAAAACATCAGACAGCCATTACCTTGTATTCCAACCAGGAGTGGGGAAAAGCACAAAATGCTTTTGAAGAGCTGAGCAGGCTGGAGCCAGACACCTCTCTCTATAAGCTCTATATCCAACGCTGTCTGCAATTCCTCGACTCTCCGCCCGACAAGGAGTGGGATGGTGTCTTTCACCAAAACCATCCCGACTCTTCAAGCTTGTCTTCATCGAAACGTCCGCTCAATGATGACTCCGTCTAGTCAAGTGTTATAGCCATGTCTATTCAGCTAAGAATTCTGGGGGCCAGCGGTGGAACTACCACCCATGGCGGGTGGAAGCCACTCCCCTTTGCCTGGCTGAAAGGTAGCTCAGGTCGGGCAATGGGCATGGTGGTGGCAGGAGGTTCAGGCCACAGACTGGAGACAACATCATTTCTTGTCAATGAGACCATCCTTCTTGATGCAGGTACCGGTGTCGGTATTCTCTCTCTGAATGAACTGCAGCAGATACGTCACATCCTGGTCACTCACTCTCATCTCGACCACGTGGCTTCCATTGCCTTCATGGCCGACAGCCTCTTCGAGACTACAACCACACCCATCCTCGTTCACACTTCAGAAGAGACCATCGCTGCGTTGAAGACCCACCTCTTCAACAACATCTTGTGGCCAGACTTTACAACCCTCGTTAACCCTCTCGGGATAAAGGTGATTGAGTTTGTTCCTTTCTCAAGCGATGCCCCAATCACAATTGATGGCCTCTCTATTGAAATGATTCCCGTTTCTCATACAGTTCCAGCTGTTGGATATCGTATTGAGTCGGGGACACATTCTTTTGCGTATACAGGCGATACCATGACAAACGACACCTTCTGGGAGGCCATCAACCGACACCAGAAACTCGATATGTTGATAACGGAATGTGCTTTTCCTGTTGAGATGAAAGAGATCGCTGCTCTCTCTAAGCACTACGATCCCGACACTCTGGCCGCGGATCTAAATAAACTTGAGATCAAAACCAAAGTCTTTCTTACCCACTTCAAACCGGGGAAAGAGGAGACCATCTTGAATGATCTCAGAGAGAGAGTTAGAGATATCAGGATAAACCCCCTTATGCAGGATGATACCTATCAACTCAAATAATCAGATCATTCAAGCTATACACACTCGCCTTACGTTTTGCAGATCGACAACACCATCAAAAATACGTCTAATGCCATCCTGCATAAGTGTATTCATTCCATCCTCTCTTGCCTGAATACGGAGGGTGTCGATATCGGCTTTTGTCTGGATAAGATGCTTCATCTTTTCAGTTCCCTCAAGCAATTCAAAAAGGCCCACACGGCCACGGTAACCGGTCTGACTACACTTGTCGCATCCCTTTGCTCGATAGAGGGCAAGATCATCGGTATAGGCAAACCCAGACTCATCAAAACCAGCACCGTAGTTGTGAGCTAAGAGGGTATATTCGTCTTCATCAGGATGGTAGGACTCCTTGCACTCTGCACACAGGGTCCTCACCAGTCGCTGGGCAACAATCCCACGAATTGCATCGGCAAAATTAAACGGGTCAAGCCCCATCTCCAGTAGACGGGTAATGGTCTCAGGGGCACTGTTGGTGTGCAATGTGCTGAAAACCAGATGCCCCGTCAGAGAGGCCTCAATTCCAGTGCTGGCGGTCTCCTCATCACGCATCTCACCTACCATGATCACATCAGGGTCGGCCCTTAAGAAAGAGCGCATTGCAGCGGCAAAGGTAAAACCAATGATGGGAAGGACTTGAACTTGCCGAAGACCGCTCTGGGTGATTTCAACTGGGTCTTCTGCTGTCCAGATCTTTCTGTCTTCCGTATTGATGGTTTTTAAAATGGCATGCAGGGTTGTGGTCTTTCCACTACCCGTCGGCCCGACAACAAGAATCAATCCATAAGGCTTGGCTACGACCTCTTCAAGAGCATTATGGTCTCGATCTGAGAAACCAATCACATCAAGTGGAAGTGGTTCGCCGGCAGCAAGTATTCGCATGACCACATCCTCCTGGCCACCGACCGTGGGAACGGTGGCAACACGAAGCTCGATATCCAGGGGGCCGTATTTTCGAAAGGCGATCTTTCCATCCTGAGGTTTGCGGCGTTCAGAGATGTCCAGATCAGCCATAATCTTGATTCGTGCAATGACCGCTTGCTTGAACTTGGTGGGAATTCGAAGATAGGTGCGACAAATTCCGTCAACGCGGAAACGAGCCACCAACCCCTCCTTACGAGGGTATGGTTCAAGATGAATATCCGAACATCCCTGAGCATAGGCATCCATAACGATCTTATTTACCAGCTGGATGACTTCGCTCTGCTCCTCATCGGCTTGGTCTTCATCCCCGCCCTCAGACTCTTCTTCTTCATCCAGCGAGAAATCAAGTTCAAGCTTGGAGAGCGTCTCCTCAAGCTTCTCTGCATCCGTCATTTCCAATGATTCAACAAGACTTTCCTGCAGGATTAGTGGGTCTTGATAGAAAAGATTGATAAAACTCTGTATATCCTCCTTAACCCCAACCACGTATTCAAACAATTTGTTCGAAAGCATATTTCCAACGAGTGCATCTCGATCAGATCGCTTTGGGTTATCGATCAATATCTTGACAACGCCTTCTTCATTAACACTGAGTGGAACCCAGTTACTGCTCTGCAGATAGAATTTACCTTTTCGCTCAAGTAGATTAACCGGCACAGGGTGTTGATCGTCATACGCTACAAAGTCACACTCAAAATAGTCATTTAACGCCTTGCCGATATCATCTTTAGTGACATTGAGATCTCCCATCAAGATCAGCTCTGCATCAACTCGATGGCTCCTTGCTTTGTTAATGGCTTCATCAAGTTGGTTTTTGGTGATGATATTGTGGTCGACCAGATAATCGAGCCGTCCCTTCTTTTGACCTGTTCTACTTAACTTCCATTGATTGCTGATGGCGACGCCAAGAACAAGGGCCACTTCGATAACTGAATTCTGGTCATCAACAGTAAACTGCTCACCGTTTAATTTGTTGATGAGTTGGATCACTCCGACAACCTGATTTCCCTGGATTATGGGAACAACCAAAACCTGTTTTGTCTTAAATCCAGTAGTCTCATCCCAAGTCTGATCAAACACGAGTTCGCGATTTATCATTCGAAGCGCTTCCTTGTCATAAGCATCAGCCACATTGACAGGCTGGCCATTTTTAGCAACAAAACCAGCCAGGCTTCTATTATTGATGGGAACTCGAATTTCGCTAGGAAGTCCTGTGTCACCTTTACTGAAAAACCGGGAGAAGACTTCCTGTGTTTGATCATCCACTGCATAGATGGTAAGTCGTTCGGCTTCAAACAGGGTGAGAATAGACTGCTCAAGATTAATCAGGATTTCATCAAGGTTCTTAGCCGCATGTATCTGATTTGAAATATCAGTCAGGGCTTTATAGAAAATCAGTTTTTGCTGTTGATCAGAACTTGACATCACATCGATTCCATTAAAATTAAAAAGGAAAGCACCTGTTTGCCATAACTAACGCTTTACTCTTCTAAGTATACTCTACACGAAATAGATTTTATTGGCTTCTCCTAAATCAGGTGCTTTTGTCCTGCCGGGTTTTGCCATTTGGGAGGACAGGGGCAAATTCAATTCCCCACTGTTTCCGTGGTATTCCATCTTGACTTCATCTTCATTTGGCTCTTCTTCACCGAGTGTTACCAGAAAGGAACAGCAGAGGTCCCGATCACCAAAGATCTCCTTCCACTCCTCAGCCGTCCTTTGTCGTATCATCACCCCCACCGCCTCTTTAACGCTAGCGGGAGAGTGCTTTTCATCACAAAACTCTTCGGGGAGAGAGATGGCATCACAGAATGCCTTCCAGAAACGATCTTCGAGGGCTCCTACCGCCAGGCTTTGCCCATCCCGGGTCTGATAGATTTGGTATCGAGGAGAGCCCCCGGTAAAGAGTTCTCTCCCCGCTGTCGGTGGAGCATCCCGTTTCTCAACAATGGCTTTTGCCCAAAAGAGAAAGGGGTCCAGCCCCCTGGTCATGGAGATATCAAGATAACACCCCTCGCCAGTCGACTGCCGAGCATAGAGTGCCAGTAGTATATTCATGACCGCAGGCCACGAACCTCCGGCAATATCCGCCACCAATGCAGAGGGCATTACCGGCCGGCCGTCACGACCTGCTGATAGGCCGAGAAGTCCTGATTGGGCCTGGTAGTTGATATCATGACCGGCTTTGCCGCTATTCTCGTCTTTCTGCCCATAGCCTGTAATGGAACAATAGATGAGACCGGGGTTGATGACCTTAAGACTCTGATAACCCAGCCCCAACCGTTCCATGACGCCTGGGCGGAACTGCTCAACCAGGATATCGCTCTCCCTTATTAACGGGGCAAGTTTCTCGATGGCGCCCGCCTCCTTGAGATTGATTGCAATACTTCGCTTGCCTCTATTCAGCATTTCGAAGATGTGGCCAGGTTCACCCAACAGGGCATCCAACTGACGCATCTCATCACCCCCTTCAGGGTGTTCAATCTTGATCACTTCGGCTCCGGCCTGGAGAAGCCAAAGGGTAGCCAGGGGGCCTGGCAGTAGAGAACTGAAATCCAGTACTCGGATATTTTTTAGGGGCATGGTCACTGTAAACTCCTTTGGCATGGCTGATCGACAAGAAATTTAGGAGGCTATTACTGCTGCCAATGATGCCGGATGCAAAGAGCTTGCAATTTTACACTGCGTATGTGGTTACCCCGCACCAGCAACTGATTACAATCTACGTACCATATCCGATATGATAGAGCAGTTCAGCCTTGTTACCGGATTATCTGATCACACGCAAGACAACACAACAGCTTTGACCAGCGTAGCAACCGGAGCATCCATTATAGAAAAGCACGTTATACTAGATCGTTCACATGGTGGCCCCGATGATAGCTTTTCTCTTGAGCCAAACGAGTTAGCCGCGCTTTTCACCGATACAAAAGTAGCATGGGAAGCTCTCGGAAGAGTAGACTATGGGCACAAATCCAGTGAAAAAGGTAATGTAAAATTCCGACGATCGCTATATGTTGTAAAGTCTTTGAAACAAGGTGAAACAGTAACACATGAACATATTCGCAGCATTCGGCCAGGCTTTGGTATTGTGCCAAAACACCTTTCCAAAATAATTGGCAGTACTGCAAGAATCAATATGGAAAAAGGTACCGCCGTAAAGCATGATAACTTATTAACTTCTGACAACACATAAACTCAAATTAATTTAATCTAATTTGCTGATGAAGATAAAATAACAGTTGTTAATTTAGAGAATACCGCATGAAAATTGAAGATATCACATATGCACTACCAAAAGATGTGGCCAGTAATTTGGATTTAACTAAAGAAAATCCAAACTGGGTTTTGGATATCATTGAGCATAGGGCCGGGGTCTTAGAACGTCCTTGTGCAAGCGAGGATGAAACCGCTTTTGATTTTTCAGTGCAGGCCTGTGATGAATTATTTGAGAAACACGACGCGCTAAAAGATAAAATCGATGCCATCATTGTCTGCACTCAAACTCCAGACTATATTATGCCGGGCAACTCTTTCTTATTGCATGAAAGATTCAAACTAAAATCAGAAGTAATCTGTTTTGATTATAATTTGGCATGCTCCGGTTATGTCTATGGGCTTTCGCTAGCGAAAGGATTATTTGCATCAAAACAAGCATCAAACGTACTTCTGGTCACTGGCGACACATATTCGAAATATATAAATCCAAAAGATAGATCTACTAAAACTTTATTTGGTGACGGGGTTGCTGTTACCTGGCTAAGCAAAAACTCTGAATCGAGCCTGATTGATATTCTACTGGAATCCAGTGGCAAAGGTGCAAAGCAATTTTATATTCCTGCTGGGGGATGCCGCCAGCCCATCAGTGAAGATACAAAGAAAGTCGTTGTCGATAGAAGTGGAAATGAACGAACGGAAGAAAATATTTACATGAATGGCCTTGGCGTACTCAGTTTTATAAACTCTACAATACCAAAACATGTACACAACCTTCTTGAAAGAAATAGTTTAACGATTGATGAAATTGACAAAATTGTATTTCATCAAGCAAGTAAAATGACTCTAGACTCTTTAAAAAAGCTACTCAATATTCCAGAAGGAAAATCGTATAGCAATTTGATGCACAAAGGTAATTTGGTTTCGGCATCAATTCCAGTTGCCATTAAAGACGCTTGGGATGCTGGAGAAATAAAGCGTGGAGATTCAATTTTATTATCTAGCTTTGGGGTTGGCCTATCCTATGCCAGCGCTATTATGGTGTTTTAAGGGGCACCATGGGTATTGATTTTTTAAAAACAGTCTTTATAGAAAACAAGAGTGAGCCAGCAATAGCCTGGAATGACGAGCTATATTCCTATCAGCAGCTAACGGATAAAATAAATCACTGGAACAAGATACTTACTGCCAAGCATATTCATTCTGGAGATGTAGTCTCGATTATTGGAGATTTTTCTCTGAATTCAATTGCACTCTTTCTAGAGTTAATAGATAGGGCATGTATCATCGTTCCAATGCTGAATGACGTTAGTGATAAAAGAAAACTATTATCCAATGAAATCACAAGTATTCGGTATTCTTTTACGATGAATAGTGAAGATGAATTTTCATTTAAAAAAGAAGATACTCAATCTGATAACCAAATCTTTTATAGTGATTTAAGAAAAGCAAAGGTGCCTGGGTTAGTTTTATTTAGCTCCGGAACGAGTGGCCAACCTAAAGCAGCCGTTCATAATTTTAGCCTTCTACTTGAAAAATTTAAAACGAAAAGAAGTACTTTAAGCACATTAAACTTTTTATTATTTGATCATTGGGGAGGACTTAATACAGTCTTACATACCTTATCCAATGGCGGCCTTGTTTTAACTGTTAATGACCGAACTCCCTCAAGAGTATGTAAGCTTATCGAACAATATGAAGTGGAGGTTTTACCAACATCCCCATCGTTTTTAAATCTATTATTGGTAAGCGGCGAATACAAAAAGTATGACTTAAAAAGCCTTAAGATAATTTCCTATGGAACAGAACCCATGGCGCCAGTCACTTTACAAAGATTAAACACGATTTTCCCGGACACAAAAATTCACCAAACTTATGGTTTGATAGAACTAGGAGTTTTAAGATCTAAATCGAAATCCTCAAATTCACTTTGGGTTAAAGTTGGTGGCGAAGGGTTCCAGACGCGGGTTGTTGATGGGTTATTAGAAATTAAGTCAAAATCTGCAATGCTAGGCTACCTAAATGCACCTAGCCCATTTACTGAGGACGGTTGGTTTATAACTGGCGATGCTGTCGAAGTCGATGGAGACTGGCTTAAAATTTTAGGGCGTAAATCTGAACTTATAAACATTGGCGGCGAGAAGGTTTATCCACAAGAAGTGGAAAACTGCTTACATAAAGCTTTCAATGTTGAAGAAGCTACTGTCTATAAAGAATCCAATAAATTATTAGGCAATATTGTATGTGCCAAAATAAAACTCCAAGATCCAGAAGATGCAAAAGATGCTAAAAGAAGAATCAAAAAGCATTGCATTGAGAATCTTGAAAAATTCAAAGTTCCAGTAAAATATACTTTTGTAGATGAGAGCTTATCTAATACCCGCTTTAAAAAGAATAGAGCCTAAAATGCGTAAGACTACCAAAGCAGAAATAAAACATACTTTAGAAAGCTTAGAGATACCTCAAGGCTCAACTGTCATTATTCATAGTTCATTGATTAAATTCGGAGCCATCGAAGGGGGAGCAAAAGGTGTATTCGACGTCATTCAAGAAGTATTGGGCGCAGATGCAACGATCGTAATGCCATCTTTCTCTTTTGACTTTTCAGAAACAGAAAAGTGGCATAGAGATACAACGAAAAGCAAAATGGGCGCTTTGACTGAATATTTTAGAAAGCTTCCAAATGTTTACCGGACTATCCATCCTTTTCATTCCGTTTGTGTAATAGGGAAGCATCAAACACTATTTAAAAAGTGTAATAATTTATCCTCTTTTGGGCCAGGGTCACCATTTGAATTACTAATGGACCTGGATGCCCTAAATTTGGCCATCGGAACGGAGTATGTTGGCGGGTCTACATTTTTACACCATGTTGAAGAAATATCCCAAGTACCCTATAGAACTTATAAAACTTTCCCAGGAAAGGTGTATGATAATGACAACAATGAATTGACTGATAAGTACAAAATGTATGTCAGAATCATAACTGATGAGTATGAATACGATAACGACTGGGAAAAGATATTTGGCGACCTGGAGAATGTTGCCTCCATCAAAAACCACAAACTACACGGGGCAAACTTTTACTTGGTCAATATCAGAGAGGTCTCTGCTGCTTTCCAGGAAAAAATATTGTCTAACCCCTTCTATCCATCTAAAGTAAATCATAAGAACAATTAATTAACTATAGGAGTTACTATGACACTCGACGAAATCAAAGAAATAATTAAGGCCAATATTATTGAGGTTCTAGAAGACAATGATGTGAAAGTTGATATTTCAACTATTGAAGATCAGCAAATTTTTGGGGCAGAAAGCATATTAGACTCCTTAGATCTAGTCGGTGTTATTGCAAGCGTTGAAGAAGTCGTTCAAGAGAAAACCGGAAAAGTAATTGTTATAGTCGATGAAAATTTTATTGTAAGTGATGACTCACCACTGGCAAGTATTCTTTCACTGTCAAATTTTGTTTTGAGTAAAATTAATGCTGCCTAAAAACATACTATTAACTGGGCACTCCTATGGAATTGGAAAGGAGTTGGCAATTTTATTAGCCAACGATGGACATACCATCATAGGGTTGAGTCGCTCTAAGCCCGATTATGCTCACAAAAACATTAAGTCTTTTACTTGCGATCTAACTCAAATAGATGATTTGATTTCGACAATAATAACGGTTTCAAAAGAATTCAAGCAACTTGATGCGTTAATAAATAATGCAGCGGCCTTAAAGAACTCCCCACTCCCATTATTATCTCACAAAGACATTGATGATATGATTCAACTGAATTTTTCGGCGGTCATGCATTTAACTAGAGAAGTTTTTTCATTAATGCTCAGAAAAAGATCAGGCAGAATAATCAATGTCGTCTCAATGGCATCACAGCTAAATGTTCCTGGGGATTCAGTATACGCTGCAACAAAGGCTGGCATTGAAACATTTTCCAAGATTATCAATAAGGAGGGGCATCGTTACAATATTACTTCAAATTGCATAGGTGTATCTGCTGTTGAAACTGGCATGTTGGCCGATATAATAAGCAAAACTCCCGATCAGTTGAAAGAGATAATACCACATAGAGCATTTGCTGATATCGACTCGATTTATAATCTCATCAATCTATACCTCGATGAAAAGTCTCACGATATTGGGGGACAAAATATCTTCTTGGGCGGTGTCTAACGCATGCTAATCCTGGATGACAAAGAGTTTCAAGTTCACAATTTGATTCTAAATAGATTTAAAACTAATTGTTATATTATAAATACTTCTAGAGGGGCTATTTTAATTGACCCAACAGCAAATCCTGAAGAAATTGATGCTTATATTAAAGCACACGAAATAGATATCAAATACATGCTCGCTACTCATGGACATTTTGATCATATCTCAGCAGCCAGTAAATTAATTTCTTTGCTAAATCTCGATGGCTTATATATCCACCGAAATGATTTTAAAGAAATAAAGAATGCTAATTTATTTTCCAAAATGGTTGATAAAAGCGTTGTAGCCATCCCTGACAAGCTATTAGATCTTGATGACAAAGACCTCAATACCTTTTTGGCATCGACAGGTATTGAGTTCAAGCTTCTACCGGGTCACACAAAAGGAAGCTGCGTTTTTTACAGCAGAAATAAAAAATTTGTTTTCACAGGAGATACAATTTTAAATAATTTGATTAACGTTCGATTAAAATTCCCATCAGAAAAGAAAAAAGATCTATACCTAGCGCAAAAATATATATTTGATGAATTTGAAAACGACACCATTATTTTCCCAGGGCACGGGAAACCATCTCTCTGTCACATGGAACAAATATATAATAGTAAATATTTACATTTAGAAGATACTTACTCGTAAAAATGTGGATAGCTGATAGCTTTTCGCCACACCTAAACGCATTACTTGATTCGAATAACTAATATTAAGAAAACGATTGCAATTCAAATATATGATCAAGCCATGGTATGTAAATACTATTTTTTTTAGACTTATTATGCTCTTAAAATGCATACTATAAGTTTTAATACGTCACATTCAGGATTTAATAATGAGTGATCCAGGTCAAGAGATGCACACCCTTTGTCGCGAACTTTTCCCTATATGCAGAAGCATTACCGGTAATGGTTTCAGGCAATCCCTGGAAATATTAAAAAAACATTTGCCTGACCTAAAAACATTTGAAGTCCCGACGGGAACAAATTGTTTTGACTGGACTGTTCCTAAAGAATGGAATATCAATGATGCCTATATCATCGACCCTGACGGTAATAAAATCTGTAGCTTCCAAGACTCTAATCTACATGTAGTTGGGTATTCTACACTAATAGATAAAACACTTTCTCTTGAAGAGCTTCAAGAGTATTTGTATTCACTCCCTGAACAACCTAACGCAATCCCCTACATCACCTCTTACTATAAAGAGAGATGGGGATTTTGCATCACACACAACCAAAGAGAACTACTTAAAAAAGGCGAATACAGGGTTTTCATTGATAGTGAACTAAAAGATGGACACCTTACATACGGTGAATTAATCATCCCTGGAGAGACCAAAAAAGAAGTTTTTTTATCAACATACCTTTGCCACCCCTCTATGGCCAACAATGAACTTTCAGGCCCTGTCGTTACAACGTTTTTAGCGAAATGGATTGATAGCCTTAAACACAGAAAGTATACCTACAGAATCATTATTATTCCTGAAACGATAGGCTCAATCACCTATCTAAGCCAGAATCATAAAGCAATGAAAGAGAATATTATTGCCGGCTTTAATATTTCATGTATTGGCGATGAACGAGCATTTTCTTACCTACCTTCACGCCAAGGCAACACTCTATCTGATCAAATAGCTCTACATGTTTTAAAAAATCTCCACCCAGAATTTCTCTCCTATAGTTTTCTCGATAGAGGAAGCGATGAACGCCAATATTGCAGTCCTGGGATAGACCTACCCGTATGCTCAATTATGCGCACTAGATATGGCTGTTATCCTGAATATCATACATCACTAGATGATTTAGATCTCGTTACACCAAATGGTTTATATGGGGGATTTGAAGCAATAAAAAAATCCATCGAATGCATCGAAATGACTGAAATCCTTCAATCAACAATCTTATGCGAACCTCAATTAGGCAAACGCAATTTGTACCCAACAATAAGCACGAATAATTCCACTCTACATGTTAGAGGAATGATGAACTTCTTAGCCCATTGTGATGGGAAGCTTAACACGCTAGAAATTGCTGAAGTAATACTTACTCCATTATGGGAACTAATAACAATTATCGATAAATTGAAACAAGAAGGCATTCTAAGAACAATTGACGATTGATCAAAAACTATCAACAATTGGTTTTACTTTTAAATTCACAACAAGCCCTACAGCCTTAGTACTTATAAACTTTGTTGGGCTGATGAATGCTGATACTCTGTTATACATAGGTTATTCAAATTCAGCTATGGCCTTAAGATTCCTAGGTTTCTTTATCCAGTCTTCCTTGTGTAGCTCTACCTGAATAAGAGGAGTGTTATTTGGGTTTTCGATTATTCGATAACCATGAAACTGGTGCAGTTTAAGCATCTTCTGGTTATGCTCATATAGCACACCGTAGATCATATCTAAGTCCAACTCCAAAAAGACATGGTTATAAATAAAGGGAAGAATAAGTCCTCCTAACGAGAGATATTCTTCATTGCCTATATAATAGCCAATGGTACACTTCTTATTTCGCTGATCGATTTCTGCTAAGTTGACTACCCCAATTGGCGTATCATTGTAATTGATTATCCAATACCGTTTTGTCTCATCTTTATCTATTGTTAAAAACCACTGCATTTGTTTTTCTGAATCATCTTCAATTTGCGTCAGCATATTTTTAGCAATACGGGGATTCAAACGCCAAGCCAACACCTGATCCAGGTCCATTTTTCGCATTTTTTTGAAAGTTATCATGAGGTAAGTCTACACTCAAACAAAGACTTAGAAAACCGACCTCAAGAACTCGCATAGTTTATTTCCATAAACAAACTCTTTCAGAGAGAAGTATTTTTACACCTCTTAAACTCTAGGGGGGTGAATAACGGACTATCTGTACAGATAGGTACAATTCACAATGAAAATCCATTGATAGATTACCATGATGTTAATTGCGGAAAACTCCTACATTGGATAGTCTAATGATTAAGTACTGTGATCAAAAATAATATGCCCAAAAAAGTAAAAATTAATGCACATCAAGGTATGACTAATTCCCAACTCGAGAATTCGATCATCCTATCTTTTGTTAAATTTCGGCTTGTCAGACTAAATACTGGCCAATTAAAATATACAGCCACGGAAAATGCATAAGGGAGTTAACGGGTTACCCAAAGCTCCTACCGCTATACGCCTATGCGTGCCACGGAGTTACCGTTCGAACAAAACTTCAGCCACACGAACTCGACAACTCAAGCAAAGTACACTTAACCTAGAACCCGATAATTGAAAAGGCCTATTCCAGCTCAACTGACAGAAATGTCATTTACTGCCCCCACCCTTGTGTCCTTTATCGCAGAAAGAAAAACTACGACCTAAAAAAGATGCGAAAGGTACTTTATTTTTTGTTAGCCACTCTACCCCGACTACGAATGGAGAAATGAAGATAGTGACAAGCTATATAGCTTCCAAAAAAGTCTACCCGAAGAGTTTCAACCTGTTGTCCTCATCCCCTAAAATCGGGCACAGCATAAGTAGAAAATGGGGAAAGACCAAATCCGAATCACGAAACCATATAAATCACAAACTACATCTATGTGATACAAAGTCCGGATTCTCAAAATCTTGAACACTTATAACTGCCTTCTCGCTACCGAACTTACATGCTTCTGCTGCATTAAAGTCTATCTTATACCGCCGCAAAGCGGCCCTGTTGTAGTCAGCGCGGCCATATTGC
>Ga0208274_1000647_pt1 | contig 17740 bp, 17 predicted proteins | sample ETNtaG_22_FD_185755 | JGI IMG/M metagenome (GOLD analysis project Ga0208274, IMG submission 185755) | Marine microbial and viral communities from oxygen minimum zone, Eastern Pacific Ocean - ETNP201306SV43 (SPAdes) (version 2) | ecosystem: Environmental > Aquatic > Marine > Oceanic ... | reverse complement strand
TTTCTTTTGGGTCTTTGATAATATCGGAAATACAAATCCATTGATCGTTTTCTAGTTTATTATGAAAACAATTGGCGCGACCAGTATGGCAAGCTATATTGCCATTCTGTTTCACTTTAAGCAATATCACGTCATTATCGCAATCAGTGAAGATTTCAATTATTTCTTGAATATGGCCAGACACTTCACCCTTGAACCAGAGTTTTTTCCTTGATCTCGAGTAGTAAACAGCTTGTCGTCTCTCTATACTGAGAGATAGCGCCTCTTTATTCATCCAGGCCATCATCAGGATTTCACCTGTTTTGTGGTCCTGAGCGATGGCAGGAACTATACCCGCTTCATTAAATTGGATTGTTTCTAAGGCGCTCATAATTTCTACATTGTTTTTATAATGAAGTAATTTTACCGACCCCATACATATAGATGAAGTTTTTTGCCTTTTGCTTCATTCTATTTATCCATAGCGTAGCTTTTGCCGAGTATTCAAAGCAAAACGTTTTCGTTGTTGATGGTGACAGTGTTAATGTAGATTTATTGGTATTTTTTGATCTTGCTAAGGAACCGGAGGTATTGCCAGGTAATCGCTCTCTAGTGAAATTAAGGATTGCTGGAATTGACACGCCTGAAATAAAACAAACTTGCGAAATAGTGAAAGGCCAATCAATAGATTGCGGCATATTAGCAACACAATTTCTCAAAGAATTATTGGAAAATGTCAATGGTAATTTAGTCATTGAGCCGGTTGGTGTAGATTATTACCAAAGAATACTGGTTAGACTTTACAAAGGAAAAATAAACATTGGCAAAAGAATGGTTGAGCAAGGAATGGCTTATTCATATGACGATACCTATATCCATGAAGAACTGGTTGCCCGTGAAAAAAAGCTAAGTTTTTGGGATTATTTTAATCCTCCAATCAATCCAAAAGTTTGGAGAAAAACTCACTGACTTCTTGCTCTTAATTATTTCAACTTTTTGTTCCTTAAAAGCCTGCTTTAAGGCTAGCCTCAATAAACTGATCCAAGTTCCCATCCAGCACATCTTGTGTATTACTGCTTTCTACACCCGTTCTTAAGTCTTTAATACGCGACTGATCAAGCACATAAGATCGTATTTGATGTCCCCAGCCAATATCTGACTTTAAATCTTCGAGGTCCTGTTTTTCACTATTTCTTTTTTGTACCTCAAGCTCGTAAAGTTTTGATTTTAATTGTTTCATTGCCTGGTCTTTATTGGAATGTTGTGAGCGACCATCTTGGCATTGAACAACCGTTGATGTTGGTAAGTGAGTTATTCTTACAGCTGATTCTGTCTTATTGACGTGCTGACCACCTGCGCCTGATGCTCGATAGGTATCAATACGTAAATCCGCAGGATTAACATCGATCTCAATGTTGTCATCTATCTCTGGAGAAATAAAAACTGATGAAAATGATGTATGTCTTTTGGCATTAGCGTTGTATGGTGATTTACGAACTAGCCGATGAATACCTATCTCACTTCTTAGCCAGCCAAAAGCATATTCACCTTCGAAATGAATGGTAGCGGACTTGATTCCTGCAACTTCACCAGCTGAAACTTCCATTAATTTAGTCTTATACTTATGTTTATCACCCCAACGTAAATACATTCTTAACAACATCTCTGCCCAATCTTGAGCTTCAGTGCCACCAGAACCAGATTGAATATCCAAGTAGGCTGAGTTTTTGTCCATTTCGCCGTCAAACATTCTTTGAAATTCAAAGGAGGCTATCGATTTTTCCGTTTTATTTAAGTCATCAAGTATTTCTCTAAGTGTGTCTTCATCATTTTCTTGCGCAACAATGTCTAGCAACTCTTTTGCATCATTAAGAAGATTAAGCGACTTGGAAAAACTATTGCAGGTATTTTCAAGTTGAGCCTTTTCTTTACCTAGTGATTGGGCATGTTCAGGATTAGACCATATCTCAGGATCCTCTAGCTCACGAAGAACCTCCTCAAGGCGCTCTTTTTTCTCTTCCAGATTTATATGAGACGATAGAATACCTAACCGCTCTTGCAGGTCAGTTATTTTTTGATAAGTTGCTGAAAGTTCCATGTTTGTATTTTATGCTACATAAAATAAAAAAGCCCCAAAAAAGGGGCTTCATTTATTTCTTATTTAGTGTCTTATTTCCTAAGCCCTAAGCGTGAAATTAAATTCGCATAAGAGTTGATATCGTTTCTCTTGGCATAGGTTAGCAATTTTTTACGCTTTGAAACCAGCCTTAAAAGACCTCTTCTTGAATGGTGGTCTTTTTTATGAGTCTTAAAGTGGTCAGTTAAATGCCTAATACGAGCGGTTAAAAGTGCAACCTGTACTTCTACAGAACCGGTATCACTACCATCCTTCTGGTATTCTTTAATTATTGCTTGTGTATCAATCGACATAGCCTATTTGTTGTGTATATCCAAAATTAAGTTGCGAATTATACGCTAATTTGCTTCATTGTACTATTTCTATAGTAACAATTAGTAACAATTTTATTTATCTGGATAAAGACCGCTTTCACCTTCTGGCCTTGTCTTGAAACGTCGATGAATCCAGAGGTACTGTTCTGGATTTTTTAATATCTGTTTTTCAAGAATTTGATTCGTTCTTTTGGCATCATTCAAGGGATCCCCACTTGGGTAATTATCAAGTGGTTCTTGAAAAGTCATCTTGTAACCTTGATCAGTTCTAATAAAAGAGTATGGTATAACTTGGGTGTTGTTATTTTTAGCAAGTCTTGCTGTGGCAGAAGCTGTGGCAGCTTGGATACCAAAAAGTGGCGCAAAAATACTATTATTGATGCCCAAGTCTTGATCAGGTGCATACCAAATAGGCAAGCTATTACTTAAGGCTTTGACTATTGACCTTGTGTCGGTGTTTTTAATCATCACTGCGCCATTTTTTTGATAACCATTAACCATAATTTTGTCAAACAGTTTGTTGTTTTGTGGTCGATAAACATTGGCAATTTTGTGTTTGATTAGAATAGCTCTACTGCCTAGCATTAGTGGCATAAAGTGTGAGCATAGCAGAATAATGCCACCCTCTTTTTTTAATGCATTAATGAATAAATATTCATTTTCAATAGTTAAGGTTTTTTTAATTTTATTGTCACTTGCATAATATGCATTTGCAGTCTCAAAGAAGCTTATACCAACTGCTTCAAAGTTCCTTTTGACCATTGTTGTTACTTGAGATTGTCTCTTTTCTGGAAAGCAGTTAGATATATTTGTATAGGCAACTTTTCTTAATTCAGACATTATTGGATAGAGAAACTTGCCAATGATTGTTCCTAAGAAGACTTGGGTGCTGAAAGGTAAAAACACACTCAATCTCATTAATAAGACCAAAATCCATGTAGGGAAATATTTAGGGTGAAAGAAATTATTTTTTATCATTAAAATAAAGAGATTTGCTAGTAATTATTGCGAACTAAATTATGCCATTTATTAACAGAGATTTTATCAATGATTTATCAAATAGAGTAGATATTGTTGGTCTAATTAATAAACGTGTTCCGCTAAAAAAGGCAGGAAAAGATTACAAAGCCTGTTGTCCATTCCACGAGGAAAAAACACCATCATTTACGGTGGTTCCTAGTAAGCAGATTTTTCATTGCTTCGGTTGTGGCGAAAGTGGCGGAGCGATCGACTTCATTAAGAAGTTTGATCATTTAGATTTTGTCGCTGCAGTAGAGGCAGTTGCTGGAGAGTCTGGCATTTCAGTTGTGTATGACAAAAATGTTAAGCCTATTGATGCTAGCTTTAAACGTTTCAATGCATTGATGACCAAGGTGAATGATTATTACAAGTCAAGACTAAAGGATTCGAGTTCTAAGAGCAAGGTAGTCAGTTATGCAAAAAAACGTGGCATTAGTGGTGAGATTGCTAGGCGATTTGAACTAGGATATGCAGAAGAAGGTTGGGTTAACCTTTATGAGAATTATATAGATGATGAGCAGGCTATATCAGACCTTGAAAAAATGGGCCTCCTAGTTTTGAAAAAGGACAAAAAAAGCGATTACTATGACAGATTTCGTAATAGATTAATTTTTCCAATCCATAACGCTAAAGGTAATGTAATTGCATTTGGTGGTAGAGTCTTAAAGGATAAAGACAGCCCTAAATATCTAAACTCGCCCGAAACACCTTTGTTCTCAAAATCAAATGAATTGTATGGGCTATATCACTGCCGAAAATACAGTCGCAGGATAGACTATATATTGGTGGTTGAGGGCTATATGGATGTTATCGCGCTACATCAACAAGGTATAACTTGCGCAGTTGCGACCATGGGAACTGCAACTACACCAAATCACTTGAAAATTTTATCTCGTTCGACTGACACTATTGTTTTTTGTTTTGATGGCGATAATGCAGGTCGTGCTGCAGCTTGGAAAGCGTTACAAACTTCACTGTCAATGATTACTAGTGGATTGATAATTAAGTTTTTGCTTTTGCCTGAAGGTGAGGATCCTGACACAATGATTAAGCGAGAATCGCCAACATTATTCAGTAGAAGAATCGAAGAGGCGCAGACCTTGTCAAGTTTTTTATTTGAACACATTAAATCTGAAGTACAATTTGAAACGATCGAAGGTAAGACGCAATTTCTTGAAAAAGCCTCTGCGCTAATTCACCAGGTCTCTTATCAGGTATATAAGCAACAGTTAATTGAGGGCGTTGCTAAAATAATTGGCCAAGATGTTATTCATGTTGAGAAAGCTATTAACCAAAACAAGCCAGTAGGACAATATACCTCTGACGATATTTCAACTGATCAAAGATCTTCTACAGAAAATCAGGAAGATAATATTACTGACCCTGTAAGAACAAGAAATATAAATATGAAGGGCTTAATGTCTAAAATGATTTCTTACATACTAAACTATCCATCCTTGGCTAACGATGTTGTTGAAGAGAGAGCTAAACATCTACCCGAATCTAAAGTGCTAATGGAGCTTATTCATTCAGCCCAAATCGATTCAGATATTACAAAAGATCTACTTATTCAACCCTTTGAAAATAAAATAAAGATTTATAAAAGACTTCAAGAGTTGAGCGTGATGGAGCCTTTTTTAAGTGAAAACGAAGCCAAGGACGAGTTTTTAAGTGCACTAACCGCTGCTGAAAAGCAACAAGAAAGAAAAAGAACAAGTAAAGATATCTCATCAGCAAAGACTAACGCTGAAGAAAAGAAAATAATGGACGACATACGTCGCCGTAAAACTCCAAATTTATAGAATTAACTGTCTGACTTAGGTTGAAGAGTCAAGTCGTTATTGAGAATTTGTTCCATTGCATCACGAAATGCCATTGATGCAGAGTTCGAGCCTTCGCAACGAATTTTTAGTGCAGGATCCCAAGAAGCAAAGCATTGTTTTGGATGGTCTAGCCTAACTGCGATGATATATTTAGGATTGATAACCGGTGAAAAGCCGACAAAATAGGTTCGCTTTGCGCCATCCTTATTGTATTTACCATCAATCACTATTTCGGCTGTACCTGTTTTACCTGCAATATCGTAGCCATTAATGATTGCTCTGTAACCAGAACCTTCCATTGAGGCAACTGAGTCTAGAATTTCGGCAATTTTTTTTGTTGATTTAGGACTAAAGACTTGTTGTTTTTGGTTATTTGTGCTGTTGTTTTTTACCAGTTTAAGTTCTGGCAAAGCGCCTTCATTTGCGAAAACTAGATAGGCCCTTGCAAGCTGTGCCAAGTTCATGTTCATGGGGCCGTGGCCAAAAGCTAAGCTCCTCTTGTCAGCCAGACCCCAACTACTAGAATGCCGAAGAATGCCTGGATTTTCTATACTCGGCATTAAACCCAGAGAGTTACCAAACCCAAGCTTACTCCAGGCATCAAAAAAGTCTTCATTTTCGAGTCTCTCAGATATATTGACGGTGCCAAGATTATGTGATTTTTGTAAAATAAGTTTTACAGTCATCTCGGTATATTTTTCGTCCGGCCGTATATTTCCAATTCTCTCAGTAACGTCAATCAATTCGTCATCTGTTGCACTAATGACACCTTTATCTAGCGCTAAAAGCATTGTGAACGGCTTCATTGTAGAGCCCGGTTCAATTTTGTCTGCTAGGACACGGTTGCGATACCCTTCTGCGTCAAAGTTTTGGCGATCGTTCGGGTTCGATGAAGGGTAATTAGCCAAGGCTAAGATCTCGCCGTTTGGAGCTAAAACAATAGCCGAGGCAGATTCTGCTTCATGAAATTCAGCTGAATTCTTGATGGCATTATATAGGTGGAACTGAATGTCTGCATCGATAGTCAGCTGTATATCTTCGCCATGCTCTAGTGGTTCTATTACTTCTGCATCATAATATATATCGGAGTTTGATTTGTTATCGGCCAATCTTTTCTTACCATTTCTGCCAGACAAATATCTATCAAACTCCTTTTCTACTCCAAAGGCGCCATAGTTGAATTCGTTAACTTTTCCTAAAAGGGTGGCTAAAGATTCATTCTTTGGATAATAACGGAAAGACTCTGTCTCAATAAAAATGCCGGCAATTTTCTGTTTAGAGCATTTAACTTCTTCAACTTTATCTTTAATTGTTATATCGAATCCAGTTAACGATTTAGCCTTGTCAATCCAACTATTTTCTTGGTCAACCATTGAGCTGATACAAACTTTTTGAATTTTTCTTTTGAGTTCAGAAATTTTATTAAATATTGGGTCGGTAACAGCGAGATTCTTCTTGATTATCAGATGCCTTCTTCCTGCTAATTTCTTTTTCTCAAGTATTTCCTTTAATTCGTCGCTTGGCATTGACAATGCCTGTGCTAAAAGGGTTACGTATTCATCTTGCACCAAGGATGGATCAATATTAATTCTTTGTTTAATCAAATCGATTGCAAGAATATTGCCATTCCTATCAAGAATGTTCCCTCTAATGGCTTTTTCAGTCATTGTTTGTATAGATTTACTTGAAGCTTTATCGATAAATGAAACTTCATCTAGTTCATTCGAATGAATGGTTGTTGATCTATAAACAAAGATAATAACAAATATATAAAACAAATATTTGACTAAGCCTTGCCTAGTCCTGTAGTTTTGAGCCCTTTTAAATATCATAGTGGCATTTTTTCGATTTTTGTTGGACTATCCATTAGTAATATTTCTTTTGATTTGTTGTATATATCCATTCCACTTAAAAGTTCAGAATATTCAACCTTTAATTGCCTATTGATTGCGTTAATTATTTTTTGATTGTCCAGCGCCTGTTTTTCTGCCTTATAAAGGAGATACATTTCGTGATGCCAATTAATAGTCAGCAGTGATAATAAGACAAGAAAAATAACTAGGATGCTATTTATTAACCAGCTTATTTTTATCAATCTCAACATTTTTCTGCCAAACGAAGAATAGCGCTCCTAGAGCGTCTATTAATTTCAATTTCATTTTTTGTTGGTTTCAATTTTCCTAGATCGTTAAGCAGGCATTCATCCCTGCCTTGAGAAATAACCGGGAGACCTCTGGGTGTTTCTTTAGGTCGTGAATGCTTTCTAATGAATTGTTTGACAATTCTATCCTCGATTGAATGGAAACTTATGACGCACAATCTTCCTTTAGGCGCTAAGATATTGATTGATTGCTCAAGTGCCGAGGTGAGTTGCTTGAGTTCATCATTAATAACAATTCTAATTGCTTGAAATGAACGAGTTGCGGGGTGTTTATTCTTACCAGGACGAACCACTGTAGCGATAAGATTGGCAAGTTCAGTAGTTGAATTAATATTTTTATTTTGTTGATATTTCTTGATTGTAGCGGCAATAATTCTGCTCCTTTTTTCTTCACCATAAAGATAAAGTGCATCTGCAATCTCACTCACGCTAGTTTGCTTTAGCCATTCCGCTGCAGTCAAACCCTGGGTTTGATTCATGCGCATATCAAGAGGGCCATCGCTATTAAAACTAAAACCTCTATCTGCGTTATCTAGTTGAGGTGAAGATATGCCTAGATCCATTAATACCCCATCAATCTCACCTGTTAAATTCAAACTATCAAGCTCATCAACTAATTTTGAAAAATTCGCATGTAGGAGAATTAGGCGAGAGTCATTAAAGTTTGATTTAGCATAATTAACTGCATCTATATCTTGATCGAAAGCGATGACTCTGCCAAATTCTCCAAGGCAATCAAGTATCCCCTTTGTGTGGCCGCCCCTCCCAAATGTTGCATCAACATAAATACCATCAGAGCGAATATTAAGCCCCTCGATTGACTCGCTGAACATGACTGAACTGTGATGATTTGAGGTTGTAGTGCTATCAGATTTACTCTGCAACATTACCCTACAATGAAAGTTTTTGAATTTCTTGAGGAGTCTCTACTTGAGTACTTAATCTTTCGAGTTTTTCAATTTGCTCAGCCCAAATATTTTCATCCCATATTTCAAAGCCATGACCCTGACCACTAAAAATAACTTTCTTATTGAACTTTGCATGGTTTCTGTGCGACAGTGGAATTAGTATTCTACCAATCTTGTCTAATTCACATTCATTGGCGTGCCCAATAAGCTTTCTTGAGAGCCTTTTTGAATGGACATTTAGAGAAGGAAGTTCGGCTATTTTTCTTTCTAGGTTTTGCCAATCCGATAAAGGATAGAGTAACAAACAGGGGTCATCGGGATGAATACTAAGGACCATTTGCCCAGAACAAGCCTTGGCGATTTGACTTTGATGGCGAACAGGAATCTTTATTCTTCCCTTTGCATCAATGGATAAGAGATGAATTCCACGGAACATAAATCCATTTTATACCATTCTTTACCATATATCACCACAATATTTTATACATAGAGCAACCCCATATAGCTGAAAAGAAAATAAGTATTAAGAGGTTATTTACAGTATCAATAATTTTTTATTGAAAATTAACTTTTTTTATTTACAATAAATTATATCGATTATACTAATGCACTTAATAAAAGATAGATTTACTAGAAAACTAAATTTGTAAAGGAGAATATATGAATAAAAGAGTGGGAATAGTTGGAGCTGGACCAAGTGGTCTAGCACAACTTAGAGCTTTCAAGTCTGCAGAAGAGAATGGTGCAGATGTCCCCGAAGTTGTTTGCTTTGAAAAGCAAAGTGATTGGGGTGGCCTATGGAACTATTCCTGGAGAACTGGTCTAGATGAGAATGGTGAAATTGTCCACAGCGGCATGTATCGTTATTTATGGTCTAACGGGCCAAAGGAAGCCTTAGAGTTTGCAGACTATTATTTTGATGATCATTTTGATCATCCAATTGCTTCTTATCCTCCAAGGGAAGTTCTATTCGACTACATTCAGGGAAGAGTAATTAAGGCGGGCGTGAGGGATAAGATTAGGTTTAATACCGTGGTTAGAGAGGTATCTTTTAGTGATGACACAAAAATGTTTACGGTAAGGGTACACGACTTTGAAAATGAGAAATCCTACACTGAAGAGTTTGACTATGTGGTAGTGGCATCGGGACACTTTTCAACGCCAAACGTTCCCGAGTATGAAGGTTTCAGCTACTTTAATGGCAGAATACTACATGCCCATGATTTTCGAGATGCATTGGAATTTAAAGGTAAAGATATTTTGGTTGTTGGTAGTAGTTATTCGGCGGAAGATATTGGTTCGCAGTGCTATAAATACGGCGCTAAATCTATTACCAGTAGCTATCGTACAGCACCAATGGGCTTCAAGTGGCCAGATAACTGGGAAGAGAAGCCTGCTATAGTGAAAGTAGATGGTAACACCGTACATTTCGTTGACGGAAGCAGCAAAGACGTTGATGCGATTATTCTGTGTACTGGCTATATTCATCATTTTCCATTTTTGCCAGATTCATTACGACTAGAGACAAATAATATTCTATATCCTTTGGGAATTTATAAAGGAGTTGTCTGGGAAAAGAACCCTCAGTTAATGTATCTCGGTATGCAAGATCAATGGTATACCTTTAATATGTTTGATGCACAGGCATGGTATGCAAGAGATGTTATTCTTGAAAGAATTGAGTTGCCTTCATTCGAGGAAATGAAGGATCATACTAAGGAGTGGCATGCCCTTGAAACAGCAGACCCAAGTGTAGCTTATGCTTACAAATTCCAGGGCGACTATATACAGATGTTAGTTGATGAAACGGATTATCCTAATTTTGACATTGAAGGCATGAGACTAACCTTTCTAGATTGGAAGAATAACAAGAAAGAGGATATCATGACTTTTAGAGATAAGTCGCATAAGTCTTTGATGACAGGCTCTGAATCGCCACCTCATCATACTCCTTGGATTGATGCATTGGATGACTCGATGGAGGCGTACCTTAAACGAGAAAAATTAAATTAATTCAACTATCTGTTGAATTTAAAATAACTAACAATTAAATGTAGTATAATACCTCTGCATTTTCATCCGACGAGGGATGGGAAACCAGAATAAAGACGTTCGTATATCTTTCTATTTTTTTTAGGGAGGTTGCGAACTTTTTTTTGGCTAAGGAAAAGCGATTCATTTAGCGCTTTCATCCGACGAGGGATGGGAACTCAGAATAAAGATGTGTGTATGTCTTTCTATTACTTTCAGGAAAGTTTGCGGACTTTTTTTAGCTAAGGAAAAGCGATTCATTTAGCGCTTTCATCCGACGAGGGATGGGAACTCAGAATAAAGATGTGTGTATATCTTTCTATTACTTATAGGGAGGTTGCTGACATATTTTAGAATAACAATTTAACGATTTATGTTTGATTGTTCAATATTAATCCTATCGGAGAAAATAATGAAACTATATAAAGATATAACAAAGATTGCAATGGTTGCCAGTTTAGCTACCGCTATAAGTGGACCAACTTTTGCAGCAGATACAATTAAAGTGGGTATTCTTCATTCACTATCAGGAACCATGGCAATTAGTGAAACAACATTAAAAGATACAATGTTGATGCTAATTGAAGACCAAAACAATAAAGGCGGCGTCCTTGGGAAGCAATTGGAAGCAGTTGTGGTTGATCCTGCTTCAAACTGGCCTTTATTTGCCGAAAAAGCACGTGGTTTGATTGAAAAAGATAACGTTGATGCAATTTTTGGTTCGTGGACTTCTGTTTCCAGAAAGTCTGTCTTGCCAGTTATTGAAGAATTGAATAGTGTGTTTTTCTATCCAGTTCAATATGAAGGTGAAGAGTCATCTAAAAACGTGTTTTACACAGGTGCTGCTCCAAACCAACAAGCAATCCCAGCTGTTGATTATTTAATGAATGATCTTGGTGTTGAACGTTGGGTTCTTGCAGGTACTGACTATGTTTACCCGCGTACTACGAATAAAATTCTTAAGGCTTATCTAAAAGCAAAGGGTGTTGCTGATTCAGATATTATGATCAATTACACGCCTTTTGGTCACTCTGATTGGCAAACAATTGTATCCGACATCAAATCATTTGGTTCGGAAGGTAAGCAGACCGCTGTGGTTTCCACCATTAATGGCGATGCAAACGTTCCTTTCTATAAAGAACTAGGTAACCAAGATATTGACGCATCAGATATTCCTGTAGTTGCATTCTCGGTTGGTGAAGAAGAGCTTTCTGGCTTAGACACAGCTCCACTTGTTGGTCATCTTGCCGCATGGAACTATTTTATGAGTGTTGATGCAGAATCAAATTATGAGTTTATTGATAAATGGACGGCATTTATTGGAGATGATGAGAGGGTAACTAACGATCCAATGGAGGCACACTATATTGGTTTTAATATGTGGGTAAAAGCGGTTGAGAAGGCAGGCACAACAGATGCTGATGCTGTACAAGAAGCTATTATCGGTATAACTACACCAAATCTATCGGGCGGCGTTTCTGCGATGATGCCTAACCACCATATCACCAAACCAGTATTAATTGGTGAAATTCAAGATGATGGTCAATTTGACATTATTTGGGAGACTTCAGGTCTTGTTGCTGGTGATGCATGGTCAGATTTTTTGCCAGGTTCTAAGGACTTGATAGCAGATTGGAGAAAACCATTAAGTTGCGGAAACTACAATGTTAAAACAGCTAAGTGCTCTGGTCAGAACTACTAGATTCTGAATCATTAGTAATAAACGGCGCCATCTAATGGTGGCGCCTTTTTTATTATAAAAATAAAATAATGAAATACAAAAATTTTCTATCTTGGCAGCGTTGTGCAAACTTTCTCTCTCTATTTTTTCTTATAGTGGGAGTCCTTTCGCCTTTGCAGAGTTTTGCCAAGGAAGAGAATTTTCAAGACCTTCTAAATCAATTATCAACTAAAGATTTTTCAGTGAAATTCAACATTGTTGAAGAGATTGCGCAAAGGAATAATCCCGAAACTAAATTTATTCTTAATGCATTGTTAGAGGGAAAAATTTATTCAATTAAAAGTACAAAAAAAGTTGTTTTTACTGTCAAAGAGAACAATAAATATTCAGCTACCGGCTTGATAAACAACGAACCTTTTGGTGTCTTTACTAAGAGTGAAATTACCAAGGTCAGAATTAACAATAAGATTCGCAAGAAAATTAAGACAAGTCTTGCATTATTAGACTTGACTCATCCAGATGAATCGATCCGATTAGACGCGGTAAAGAGTACTTACAAAAGTATTAGTAAGGAAGTTGTTAATACAATGCAATTGTTACTAAAAACAGAAGAAAGTGAAGATGTAAGAAATTCTATGTTTGTTGTTATTAATATTTACAATTTGAACAACGATAATCCGTCAGAACGCATCAAAGCAATTGAAAATCTAAAGGGGAATTTAGAGCCTATCGTTAAAGTTCAGCTGAAGAAGCTAATAGATAATGATTCGCATGAAGGCGTCCGGCTAAAGGCACAAAAGTCGCTGGAAATTATTGACTCAAGAATAGACATATTTAAAACCTTTGAAACCTTATTTTTTGGAATTAGTTTTGGCTCCGTTTTGATTTTGGCTGCCATTGGTTTGGCAATTACCTTTGGGGTGATGGGCGTAATTAATATGGCCCATGGAGAATTAATTATGTTGGGAGCATATACCACCTATGTTGTTCAATTGCTAATGCCAAATCATATTGGATTGTCAATTTTTGTAGCAATTCCTGCGGCGTTTTTAGTTTCTGCTCTAGTTGGCATAATAATTGAGAGAGGTGTCATTCGTCTCTTGCACGGCAGGGTGCTAGAAACCTTACTTGCCACGTTTGGTGTAAGTTTAGTGTTACAGCAAATTGTACGTACAATATTCTCGCCATTAAATCGTGCGGTAAAAAACCCAGAATGGATGTCAGGTGCACTAGAGATTAACGGCATTCTTTCTTTGACATATAGTCGAATATATATAATTGCCTTTTGTTTGATTGTATTTTTTATTCTTGTTTTAGTTCTAAAGAAAACTTCATTAGGGTTACAAGTAAGAGCTGTATCGCAAGACAGGAATATGGCTCGAGCTATGGGGGTTCGCTCAAATTGGGTTGATGCAATGACATTTGGTTTAGGGTCTGGAATTGCTGGAATTGCCGGAGTAGCGTTGTCACAACTCACAAATGTTGGTCCAAATCTTGGTCAAGCTTACATTATTGATTCTTTTATGGTTGTAGTGTTTGGCGGTGTGGGGAATTTATGGGGGACATTAATAAGTGGATTTGGTTTGGGAATTATTAATAAATTTATGGAACCTTGGTTTGGAGCAGTTTTAGCTAAAGTCCTAATATTAATATTTATCATATTGTTTATTCAGAAAAGACCTAGAGGTTTATTTCCTCAGAAAGGAAGATCTGCGGAGATTAACTAATGCTACTTTCAAGAATATTAATAAATGACAAAGGAGGAAAAATATTTCTTCTTATCCTTCTACTGGTAACTGTTTTAATACCGTTTCTTAATTTGACATTAACTGCAGATAACCCATTTTATGTTTCAACTTATACAGTAACCATTTTAGGGAAATATTTAACTTATGCATTACTAGCAGTCGCTGTAGATCTTGTGTGGGGGTATCTAGGTATTCTTAGTCTTGGTCACGGTGCATTTTTCGCATTGGGTGGTTACGCGATGGGTATGTATCTCATGAGACAAATCGGTGATAGAGGTGTTTATGGAGATCCTGTATTACCTGACTTTATGGTTTTTCTTGATTGGAAGGAGCTTCCATGGTTTTGGAACGGTTTTGATCAATTCTGGTTTGCGGTAATTATGGTGATGTTAATTCCAGGTGCGTTGGCATTTATTTTTGGTTGGTTCGCATTTCGTTCTAGAGTCACAGGAGTTTATCTTTCAATTATGACGCAGGCAATGGTGTACGCATTAATGCTTTCTTTTTTTAGAAATGAACTCGGATTTGGTGGTAATAATGGGTTGACTGATTTTAAAGATATTTTAGGGTTTAGCTTGAAACTTGAAAGCACTCGTATTGGGTTGTTTATTGCATCATCAGTAGCCCTGGCTGGAGGTTATTTAGCTAGTAGGGCGATTACTAATTCACGACTTGGTCGTGTCGCTGTTGCTATTAGAGATGCCGAAGATAGAGTGAGATTTATTGGTTATCGTGTTGAATACGTTAAATTATTTATATTTACATTTTCTGCCATTTTAGCTGGTATTGCTGGTGCATTATATGCACCGCAAATAGGCATTATAAATCCGGGAGAGTTTTCGCCAATTACATCTATTGAGATTGTTATATGGGTGGCAATTGGTGGTCGTTACACTCTCTATGGTGCTGTAATTGGTGCATTATTAGTAAATTATTCAAAAACCGTCCTTACAAGTGCCATGCCGGAGATTTGGTTGTTTGCCTTGGGCGGCTTATTTATTGCAGTTACTATGTTTCTCCCAAAAGGCATTGTAGGATTGTTAAGTACAAGAGGTACTAAAAGATGATAGCGTCACGTTATGGGGCGCCAAAAATTCGCCCTTTCTTTGAAAAATCAGCACCCACAAGAAATATGGATTTCCATAAAGATATAGTTCTATATCTCGAAGACATTTCAGTTAGTTTTGATGGCTTTAAGGCAATAGACTCCCTAAGCTTATATGTGAAAAAGAATGAGCTGCGTTGTATTATCGGCCCCAACGGTGCTGGAAAAACAACCATGATGGATATTGTCACAGGAAAAACTCGTCCTGACAATGGCAGTGCATGGTTTGGTCAAAACTTTAATTTATTAGCCCATTCTGAAGACGAGATTGCAAGAGCTGGGGTAGGTCGGAAATTTCAAAAACCTACAGTTTTTGAAAATTTAACTGTTTTTGAAAATTTAGAATTGGCTATGGACACTGACAAACGTGTCTTTTCGACATTGCTTGCACATTTAAACTCCTCAGAAATAGAGTCTATAGAATTGGTAATGGAGAAAATTAATCTTTCTGAACAAAGTAAGGATTTTGCTGGCTCACTTTCACATGGTCAAAAGCAGTGGTTAGAGATTGGTATGTTGTTAATGCAAAATGCCCAACTCTTATTGATTGATGAGCCTGCAGCAGGTATGACGCATCAAGAAATGGACAAAACTATCGAACTTTTACAGACCTTAAGGAAAAAACATACAATTATAGTGGTAGAGCATGACATGGACTTTGTAAGATCTATTGAAAGCCCTGTAACCGTGCTACATCAAGGAAGCATCTTGGCCGAAGGTGATATGAAACAAATTCAAAACAACCCCAAGGTTGTAGAGGTCTATTTAGGTAAGTAGAATGATTGAGATAAAAAAATTGAACCAGTACTATGGCGAAAGCCATACCCTACGTGATCTAAACCTTAACATTATTGAAGGGGACTGTGTTGCTATAATGGGACGTAATGGAGTTGGGAAAACGACACTAGTTGAAAGCATTATGGGTCTTCTTCATATAGAGAGTGGAATTATTAATTTCCAGGGCATTGATATTTCTCGTAACTCTTCAGAAAGTAGGGCTCCAATGGGTATTGGATATATTCCTCAAGGAAGAAGGATTTTCCCTCGTTTAACTGTTGAAGAGAATTTGAGAATTGGATTGCGGTCAAGAAAAGATAAGTCTAAGGTGATTCCTGAATTTATTTATGATCTTTTCCCTGTGTTAAAAGATATGTTAAAACGTCAAGGTGGAGATCTTTCAGGTGGACAGCAACAACAATTAGCCATTGGAAGGGCGCTTGTAATTGATCCAAAGTTACTAATATTAGATGAGCCTACTGAAGGAATACAGCCGAATGTAATTCTTGAGATTTGTGAAATTATACGAAATTTAAATAAAGAAATAGGTATGACAGTAATTTTGGTTGAGCAAAAATTACCAATTGCAAGAAAGGTTGCTGATAAGCTTGTTATTCTCGATAGAGGTTCAAATGTTTATTCAGGATTAATGAGCGAACTAGATGATAAACTTATTAAAAAGTATTTAACTGTATAGGAGTGCAGAAATATGTTCAGAAGTTTAAGGAAGATTTTTATTTATTCTTTTTCCCTATTTACTATTAACTCAGCTTTGGCGCATGAATCAATAGAACATGTATTGGGCTATAGTCACCAACCAACAAGACAATTAGGGTTGATTGGAATTTTGTTGATAATTTCTTCAGCAATATTATTATTTATTTATCTAAAACAACTGAATAGTCACAAAGCCGAGTGACGTCTGCGTTTATATAATTATGGACAATTCTGCACAAAATGGATGGATTGCGGAACTTGAATTACGTTTTTCTAAAAGCAAATCTAAAACTTTTCTATCAACAAGAAAACACATTGGGCCATTAACTATCCAGAGGCCATTTTATCCTGAGGGCGACTTGTGTCACTTATATCTATTACACCCACCAGGAGGTATAGTTGGTGGAGACCAGCTCTCAATTGAAGTTAATACAGATTCAAACTCCAGCGCTTTATTGACAACACCAGGAGCTACTAAAGTTTATAGAACGAGTGACCATAAACACTCAACTATTAATCAAAATTTTATTGTTGCAGAAGACAGCTCTTTTGAGTGGTTGCCAATGGAAACTATTGTCTTCCCGGGTGCTAATTCACAGTTTTCTTCGAAACTATTATTGTCTGGTAATGCAAGAGTTGCAGCATGGGAGGTATACTGTTTAGGTAGACCTGCAATTAATGAATCTTTTGATTTTGGAAGTCTGAACTTTAGTCTTGAGCTGTGGAGAGACGGCATACCAATCTTGTTTGATAAATTAATGATCGATAAAACAGAGTTAGGAAATATTGTTGGCTTGAGAAGTTTTCCAGTTTTTGGTACATTTATTATTAGCAAAACAAACAAGAAAGTACTGGAGACAGTTCGCACTATGATGATTGAGACAGAAAGCTGCGTCACCGGAGTGACGCAAATTGAAGATATTATTATTGTTAGAAGTCTTGCAAAGAAAACTTATCTTATGCAAGATTTATTTAAAAATATTTGGCAAACTATCCGGCCATTAGTTTTTAATAGAGAGGCCACAATACCCAGAATATGGGCAACATAATTTACAAGGCATATATATGGATTTAACACCAAGAGAAAAAGACAAATTAATTATATTTACTGCTGCTTTATTGGCAAAACAACGAAAAGATAGAGGAGTTAAGTTAAATTATCCTGAGACAATTGCTCTTATTTCATCTGCAATATTGGAAGGAGCAAGAGACGGCAAAAGTGTTGCAGAATTAATGGAATATGGAAGACAAATATTGACAGAGGAGGATGTAATGGATGGGGTTGCATCAATGATTCCAGATATACAGGTTGAAGCGACTTTTCCTGACGGCACAAAAC
>Ga0208274_1000634_pt1 | contig 17935 bp, 10 predicted proteins | sample ETNtaG_22_FD_185755 | JGI IMG/M metagenome (GOLD analysis project Ga0208274, IMG submission 185755) | Marine microbial and viral communities from oxygen minimum zone, Eastern Pacific Ocean - ETNP201306SV43 (SPAdes) (version 2) | ecosystem: Environmental > Aquatic > Marine > Oceanic ... | reverse complement strand
GCGTTGGATTGGTTTTGGTATTGCGTGGAATAGGTGGCATCAACACCCAATCGGTGTTGATAAGCACATTTACAATTGGAATGTTGAAGGAAGTCTATGATAAAAAATACGGTAGTGGTTGTTTTAGTTTTAAGGATATAATCGCAAATTCAATCGGGATTGTTATTGGATTTCTATTCATTTTAAATACAGGATAAAGTATTTTATTTGTTGTATTATATTGTACATTATTAATCTCACAATCTTTTATGATATCATTCAAGTATAGGAGAGTTTAAGTATGTTTAGAATAAGAAAAATATGCCTACTATTTTTTATTTTAAGTAATTCTCAAACTTTGTTTAGCCAAAGTTCTGTATTGCAAAATATATTAAAACATATTGATAGCAATAATTATACTAATGAAAAACAATACACTTTTTTGTCTCCTATTATAAATGATAAAGTTGTTGTTTTGCTAGGTGAATCAATTCATTTAACTCGTGAATTTCCTTTAATACGGATTGGAATGATCAAGTATCTTAATCAGTATCATGGTTTTAATGTCATTGCAATGGAAGGGGGAGCTTCAGATCATTGGGTAGCACAAGATATACTATTTTCTTCAGAAAAAAATCAATCTGATTTTACTCAAGCACTCTCTGTATTTCCTTTTATTTGGAATACACCTGAAGTACAAAAACTAATTGAATATCAAGCTTCAAGCCTTGAAAGTGTAAATCCATTATATATTACAGCATATGATATACAGCAAGGTATTGGACAGGGAACTAAAAATGAAAAAGCATTTAAATTATTAGCTGAAAGACTCATGCTATATTCTGATCCTCCGAAAAATTTTATTTTAGAGGATTGGGTAGCTGCAATGTCACCAATATCCAATCATTGTATAAAATATGAATCTTCAGATTATCAAAAAGTTCTATCAGCAATTGATTTGTTTGAAGAATGGGTGAATTCAGTAGCGCCGGAGGTAAAGAAGCAGTATCCAAATATACCTCATGATATAATATTAAAAACAATGCCAAAAAGCTTTAGAGGTTCTTTGAATTTATGTGATGAGTTAGGCGGATTTAATATGAGTCGATATAAAGTAGTCCGTGATTCTTTAGGCTTTATAAATACGCTTGATCTTATTCAATCAATACCAAATAACAAAATATTGATCTGGGGTCATCTTTCTCATGTTTATTATGATAGTCAAGATAATATGATTAGTGAATATGGTGAATTCAAAAATCTCGCTGTTGGTCCAACCGTGGGAGAACGTTTAAAAGACGCATTGGGTTCAAAAGTTTATACAATTATTCCATTCGCTGAATCTGGTTCAACTATTTTAATCTATAATGATCTGAATCTAGATATTGGATATTCAAAAATAGAGAACAGCTCAAAACTTGGAGATTTATTAAGTAAAGCGAGTGAAAAAGATTTTTTTCTTGACCTTCAATCATCTGCTTTAACGGCTGAAGATTATCCTGAATTATTTACGAAACAACCTTTTGCGCTTGAAGGTCTAGAAAGTGATTTTAAAATTAACTATACTTCTGATATGGATGGTTTGATATGGATAAAAAAAATAGAAGCACCTGATTGGCCTTTATTTAAAATCGTACTTCTTTCAAGTCTTCATTATAAAACACAAATAGGTCTAATTCTAATATTTGGTCTGGGTTGGATTATTTATTTAACAATAAAAAAGAGGAAAAAGAAAAATGTATGAAAGAATGAAAAAATTAATTATTTATATATTATTATTAACAATAATTACAGCTCAAAAACCAGTCAAGATAAATGGACTTCTTGATGCAGAATATTTTGATTTAAAATCTAAATCTGTAGATGAAACTTTTCGAATATTTGTTGCAAAGCCGTCTCCTTTAGTTCCTGACAAAAAATATCCTGTAATTTATGTTTTAGATGGAAATCTGCTATTTGGGACCGCAATGGAAACCGTTCGTAATTTGTCAGGTGCCGGGCTGGGCATAGGTGAAATTCCTATGGCATTTACTGTTGCTATTGGATATAAAGATGCCGCTAATCTACTATCCACTTTTCATAAACGTTGGAGAGATTATACTCCAAACATTGGTGGTGTTGCAGAAAAAATGAGCAAACTAATGGGAGGACCATCTGATATTGCAGGTGGTGGTGCACCCGACTTTTTAAAATTTTTAAAAGAAGAATTAAAGCCGTTAATGGAATCTAAATATAATGTGGATCCCAATGACGCAACCATTGCTGGGCTTTCATTGGGAGGACTTTTCCCTAGCTGGGTGTTACTTAATCAGCCAGAGACTTTTCAGCGTTATATAATTATGAGTCCATCAATTTGGTGGAATGGTGAAGAGGTTTGGAAATGGGAGTCTCGGTTTGCAAAAAATAATAATGATATTAATGCAAAAGTGTTCGTCACGGCTGGTAGCCTTGAAACAATTGAAGTACAAAAGAAAATGATGGATGATATGTTGAAGGATGCCCCTGAACAAGCAGTTCAAATGTTTAAGCCGATGTTAGATCATTTTGAAAAAGAAGGTTGGCCAAAAATGGCAGAGATTACTCCAGTGTTTGTTGATAAGTTAGAATCCCGTGGTTATAAAAATCTAAAAATTCACTGTCACAATATGCCACATGAGAGTCATTCATCTGTAGCCCCTGGTGGTCTATCTCGCGGCTTACGTTATGTATTTGATCATTGGGATCCAAATCAATAAAGTGGAGAATTAAAAAATGAAATACTTACTATCTGTATTTTTATTATTTATTAGTTGTCAATCAAATCAAAATAGTAGTAATTGGACTTCAGGGATTGATAAAATTGTTTTGGAAGCAATTAATAGTGGAAAAGTAGCAGGTATTTCCATTGGAATAGCCTTCGGGAAAAACAAAACTTATTATAAGGGTTTTGGAAAAGCGGATTTGGAATTAGATGTACCAACTCCAGATAATGCAATATATGAAATTGGATCTGTTACAAAGCAATTTACGGCTGCGGCAATCCTTAAACTTGCTGAAGAAGGGAAAATCGATCTTAATGCTGATATCAGGAAATACCTTGGCAGTGATGCAAAATTTTCAGATAGGAAAGGGTATAATACACAAGGCCATATAATTCCTGTAATACGATTGTTAGATCATACTTCCGGCATCAAAGGATATACGGAGATGCCTTCGGCAAGGCCACTTTTTGTTCAGGATTTACCCAGAGATTCTCTTGTTTCACTTTTTTCAGAGCATCCTTTTGATTTTCCTCCTGGCGAGCAAATGATTTATAATAACTCTGCATATTTTCTTGCAGGATTGATTATTGAAAAAGTTTCAGGAAAAACATATGCAGATTATGTTGAAGAAAACTTTTTTAAACCTTTAGGTATGGATAATTCTAGTTATTGTTCGAATCAAGCAATTTGGAAAAATAGGGCTCATGGATATGATACTGATAAAGAAACTGGGGAAATGATCCATAAAGGTTATCTTGTACATTCTATTCCATATGCTGCAGGATCCTTATGCTCGACGGTGAAGGATTTGGTTAAGTGGAATCAAGCATTACACAAAGGTGGCATCCTAAGTAATAGTGTTTATAGACAAATGATTACCCCAGGGCAATTAAATGATGGTACTGTATTAAGATATGCGCAAGGTCTGGGTTTAACAAAAGTAGCTAACCGTAAAGCTATTCACCATGGAGGGGGTATCAATGGATTTTTAAGCCAGTCACTATATTTTCCTGAAGAAGACCTGACTGTTGTGGTATTAGCAAATACCGCGGGACCAATTTCTCCGAGTGAACTTGCAGAAAATATCGCCATAGAAATATTGGGATTGGTAGCAGAAGAGAAAATAGCTATTGATCTCAGCAAAAATGAAATTCAAAAACTTGCAAAAGTTTATAGTGGTGTTGCCAGAGGTAGAAAAGTAAATGTAGAAATTGCTATTGATGGCAATAATCTTACTTATCTTGTTAAGAATGCAGAGGAAAAACAAGGTGAGGCTTATACCTCGATAGAAGATCAGCCGGAGCCAATTAAGCTCAACTACTTGGGTGAAGGAATCTTCCAAGATGGTTCAACTAATTTAACTTTTAAAAGATTTAAGAATAGAGATGAATTACGTATGGATATGGGTTATGGTTATTCAATTTTCACAGCAGTTAAATAAAATTGTTTATAAATAATATGGTAATACGCTGTATAATTATATTAATAGTCTAAACATAGACATTTGAATTATCAGCCATTTTAGTGTAAGATCTCAATTTATCTAAAGATTCGGGTTTATTTTTTTCTACAGCATAGTGCATAATAGCATTACATATAGATAAAGTTGCAACATGTGGACTGAAAAAATAACGAGATGGATTGTTAACTAATAGTTTTATATCTGCACCCTCATTGATTGATGAATGAGTACTATCTGTAATTGATATAGTTTTTGCACCCTTATCTTTTGCTGCATTAAATATTTTTTGGCAATCTGACATAACTCTATCAAAAGCAAAACTAATCACAATATCTTTTTTGGATATATTATTAATTGTATCAATAACTTCACCATGGTATTGATTAATATTAATAATTCCAGCTTTAATTGTCCTTAATAGATTTTTTAAGTATTCGCCTATTACACCATTGTAACCAAGAGCTGAAATATATACAATATTTGAGTCAAAGATTAAATCTACTGTCTTTCCAATTAATTTAAGATCAATATTTTTAGAGGTTATTTCAACCGCAGATAAATCAGCCGCGAGAGATGATATTATAGATTCTTGTAATGGGGTAGATTTTTTGTATTCTTTAATAATAGAAGACGATTTATACCCTAAGTTAAATATTCGTTCTGAAACTATTTTACGATAGTCTTTAAAACCTGAATGCCCTAAATCTTTACAAGCGTTTATAAGAGTAGATCTATCTACTGAAAGTTTTTTTGATAGTGCTTCTGAACCATTTATTACAACTTGATCAGGATTATCCAAAAGATATTGAACTATACGACGACGCTTTTTGGGAATGCTTTTTAAATCGATATTCATATGCCCCTAATTAACCTATTCTTATTAAAGAAATTTAATTAGTTATTATCTGGGCAGTAATATACAATAATTTATTTCCTTATCATAAAAAAATACATCATATATATGGTATAATTAAAATGAACAACAAATTTGTTGTATTAGTGCAACCATACTGGTTACTTTCTTTTACATATAATATTAAAACCCATTCTAAAGTTAATTAATAAATAAACAATACAATAAAAGAGTGAAAGAATACGTTCGAAACCTATGAAGTAATGATACAGCGATGAAGAAACTCGTTTTGTGTACTTTTGCATTTCTTGCAGTATTTCTTCTGCCGTCAGTCAAGGCCGAGGAAAACAGCTCCCGGAATCTTGACGAATTGCTTGAAATACATAATTAAACTTTGAAAAAATTAACTTAAATGATTTATTCCAATCGTAGATTTGATTTTCTTATAATGATATGCCTCTTATTACTGTCTATTTCTTGTACAGTTAAACCAACTTCTAATATAAAATCAGAATCTAGTAAATATTCAAAACAAGTTAAGAAGATAGTAATGCGAGATAGTGTACAACTCAATACAGAGATATTTATTCCTTTAAATGCAAAAGTTAAACTTCCCATACTTTTGACTAGGACTCCATACGGACTAAGACATAATACTAATGGTCTTCATTCTGCTCTTTATTCTTCTTATAAAGAATTGGCTGATGACCAATACATTTTCGTTTTTCAAGATATTAGAGGGAGATATAGTTCTGGTGGAGAGTTTAGCATGTTACGAACACCAGTTTCTGAAGATGCGAATACAAAAATTGATGAAGCAACGGATACTTATGATACTATTGAATGGCTATTAAAAAATATTGATGGCCATAATGGTAAGGTAGGTATTCTGGGCATATCTTACGGTGGATGGTTGACTGCAATAGCTCTAACAGATATACACCCAGCTGTTAAAGCAATTTCACCCCAAGCCTCGCCATCAGATATGTATATGGGTGATGATTTTTTTCATAATGGAGCTTTTAGACTCAGTCCTTCTTTTGGTTATGCAGCTATGATGGAAAGATCAAAAGAGAACTTTCCCTTTGATTTCGGAGATGAGGACGTATATGATTTTTATTTAAATCTGGGTCCACTCTCAAATGCCAACAAAAAATATTTTTTTGATAAAGTTCCAACTTGGAATAACTTTATGGAACACAGTAATTATGATTCATTTTGGAAAGAAAAAGAAGTTACACATTATTTAGAGGACATCAGTGTACCTGCGTTAAATGTTGCAGGATGGTGGGATGCAGAAGATTTTTATGGCCCAATGAAAATATATGAAAAATTAGAAGAGAATGATCAGTCTAATATTAATAATTTGGTTGTAGGTCCATGGCGTCATGGTGGTTGGGCTAGGGGAAAAGGAGATAGTCTCTGGGCCATTGGATTTGGTAGTAACACCTCTAAATATTATAGAAGTAAGATACAAGCACCGTGGTTTTTTCATCATCTCAAAGGAAATAATTCACAGAATTTTCCAGAAGCTCATGTATTCATTACAGGTTTAAATCAGTGGAAATCTTTTAAGACTTGGCCACCATTATCTGAAACTAAACCTACAAACTTTTATTTTCGGCCTGATAATAGCATTACAATGAATCTCTCGGTTGATAAAGAAGGTACGGAATCGCTTTCTTATGTATCAGATCCCAACAATCCTGTGCCATATTCAAAAAGACCAATTAAAGGTTTTTGGCAAGGTGCTCAAGCAATGTGGAAAGTAGAAGATCAGCGTTTCTTAGATAATAGAGAAGATGTATTGACCTGGATGACTAAACCTTTAGAAGAGGGGATTGAAATTGCCGGTGAAATCATTTTGAACTTGTTTGCCTCAACAACAGGTACTGATGCTGACTGGATTGTAAAATTAATTGATGTTTACCCGGAAGATTCATCTGATTTAATTATGGCTAATTACCAGCTAATGATTGCAGATGAAGTAATTCGATCAAAATTTAAAGATAGTTTTTCTGAACCGAAACCATTAGTGCCTGATGAAATCAATCATTTTAAAATCTCACTTGGAACAAGAGCCCATAAATTTAAAAAAGGGCATAGAATAATGGTGAAAATTCATAGTACGTGGTTTCCTCTTATTGATCGCAACCCACAGAATTTTATCAATATACCAACAGCTACTAAAAATGATTATGCAGTTGCAACTCAATCTATATTCTTATCAAAATCAAAGGCTACATATATAGAACTGCCAGTGATTCAAAAAAAGGAAAATAATGATGAATAAAATGATGATAGTTGGAAAAATAATAATATTTTTTACTTCAATGTTGAGCGTTTTTACAATGCTTATTGCTGGTGATAATAAGGTTTTAAAAACTTTAGATATTTTTGAAATGGAAGGAGTCTCCGATCCGCAGATATCGCCAAATGGTTCAAAAATACTTTATGTAAGGTCTGGTAGCGATATTATGACAGATAAGCGTTATTCAAATATCTGGATCATTAATTTTGATGGTACTAATAACCGTCCACTGACCAGTGGACAGAACGGTAATAGTCAACCCCGCTGGTCTCCGGATGGCAAGCAGATTATCTATGTTTCCAGTTCTTCTGGCTCTGGTCAGATTCATAAGCGATGGATGGACACGGGCGAGACAACAATTCTGACAAATGTTCAGACAAGTCCCCATGGAATTAGTTGGTCCCCTGATGGGCAATACTTAGCTTTTTATGGCACTGTTCCTACTGATGCTAATTTTAATGTAGATCTCCCATCTCCACCTGAAGGAGCTGAGTGGGCTAAGCCTGCGAAAGTAATTGATCGTCTGGTCTATAGATTTAATGGAGTTGGATATTTAAAAGGGTTTAAACACTTATTTGTTATTCCTTCAGAAGGAGGTACACCAAGACAATTGACCTCAGGAAGATTTAATTTTGCCAGCTATATTGGAGGTCAAACAGCCTGGTCAACTGATAGCAAACATATTTATGTTTCAGCTAATCTTGATGAAAATTGGGAAGCTGAAGGTCCTTGGATGCAAAATGACATTTTCCAAGTCAATATAGACAATGCTAAAATGGAAAAACTTACGGATCGGGATGGTCCTGAAGACAATCCTGTACCGTCTCCGGATGGCAAGTTTCTAGCATACACCGGCTATGAAAGTAAGAGAATGGCAACGCAGATATCTAAGATTTATTTTATCGAACTAAAAAGTAATAAAATTAAAGAAGTAAAAACAAAGCTTGATAGGTCAGTTAACAATATTAAATGGTCTGGGGATAGCAAAAATATATTTTTCCTTTACGATGACAAAGGGAATACAAAAATTGGAAAAACCAACCTTAAAGGGGAAAATAGTGTTTTAGTCAATAATGTAGGTCGCGGTTACTCAATGGCAAAAGATGGAAGGTTTGTATTTATTACAACAAGACCTGACTTACCTTCTGATTTAGCAGTAAGTCGTAGTAGTGGTAAAAATGTTAAAATTATAACTTCTGTAAATAAAGACATTTTATCCCATAAGGAGCTTGCTACAGTAGAAGAAATTTGGTACAAATCTTCTCATGATAACTTGGATATTCAAGGGTGGATAATGAAGCCACCTGGTTTTGATCCCTCGAAAAAGTACCCACTAATAATAAAAATTCATGGTGGTCCTTTTGCAAATTATGGAGACCGATTTTATTTGGAAAAGCAGCTGATGGCAGCTGAAGGTTACGTTGTGTTATATACTAATCCAAGAGGTAGCACCAGTTATGGTGAGAAGTTTGCTCAATTGATTCATCATGATTATCCTGGTGATGACTTTTATGATCTTAATTCTGGTGTAGATGCGGCAATAAAAAAAGGATATATAGATGAAGACAGACTTTATGTAACTGGTGGAAGTGGTGGCGGTGTCCTCACCTGTTGGATGATAGGTCGTACAACTCGCTTCAGAGCTGCAGTAACAGTCTATCCCGTAATTAATTGGTACAGTTTTGTCCTTTACTCTGACATACCATGGACTGCGAATTACTGGTTTCCTGGTATGCCATGGGATAATGTTGAACTTTACGAAAGCAAGTCTCTGCTTTCAGTTGTAAAGAATGTAAAAACACCAACGATGGTACTTACTGGCGAGGCGGATTACCGAACACCCATGCCTGATTCTGAACAGTATTATGCTGCTCTTCAATTATTAGGTGTGGAGTCAGTACTTGTAAGAGTTCCTGATGAACCGCACGGGATTTCAGTAAGGCCCAGTCATCATATTAGTAAATTGAAACATATAATGGGATGGATCAACAAGTACAATAATGAAGGATATTAATATGCATTATCTTAAAAGAATTTTAAGCTCATCATTTTTTATTATTTCGCTAAGTGGACAATCATTTGAATGGTCACCAGAGATTAGCATACAGTTAAAGCAAATTTCTGATTTGAATTTTTCAAAAAAGGGTGATCGGATTGCAATGGTCGTGAGGGAAGCATTAATTGAAGGAGAAAAATCAGAGTATCTAACTCAAATTTGGGTTTCCAATAATGATGGTGAGGAATTAACACAGTTTACCTATAATGACAAATCTAGTTCACATCCAAGATTTTCTCCAGATGGAAAATACTTAGCTTTTGTAAGTAAAAGATCAGATAAGCCACAGATATGGATGATGAGAAGTAATGGAGGTGAAGCGTGGCAGTTTTCTCATGAAAAGGAAGGGGTAGGCTCCTTTAAATGGTCATCTAAAGGAGATGCGATTGCTTTCTTAATGAAAGATTCTAAATCTGAAGAAGAAGAAAAAAATGAAAAAGAAAAAAAAGATGTTATAATGGTAGATCAGAATTTTAAATATTCCCACCTTTACATAAAAAAATTCAACACCAATATTGATACCAGCAAAGCGGAAAGAATAACGGAAGGCCAGTATGATGTTACTAGTTTTGATTGGCATCCGAATCAGAAAAAAATTGTTTTTTCTCATGCAAATGAACCAACATTCAATTCTAGATATATTTCTGGCGATATATCAGTTGTAAATATTTCAACAAAAACAGTTAAAGATTTGGTTGATTCGGATGGAAGAGATTCTAGTCCAATATTCTCTGCAGATGGGAAAAGAATTGCATTTATATCAGATGGACAAAAACATGAGCCAATTGGGTTAGGTGATATTTATATAGTTGCTACGAATGGAGGAAGGCCCATCAAGTTGGGTGAGACACCAAACAGAAGTGCTAGTATCATTAAATGGTCTTCAGATGATAATTATATATACGCAAGCGATGCAAATAAAACAAAATCTGAAATTTATAAGATCAGTATCCAAGGTAATGATCTTAAGCCCCTCCTAAATCTCAATTCGCGTGTATCATCTCCTTCCATCACTGATGATGGGAAGCGCATCGTATTTGTAAAACAAGAGTTAGATAAACCAAGTGAAGTATATGTTAGCAAATTAGAGAGGATTTTGCCGCAGAAGATTACCAGTTTTAATTCTGAATTAGAATTACCGGCGTTAGCTAAGACTGAATTAATAAGTTGGAAATCTAAAGATGGACTTGAAATAGAAGGATTTCTTACTTACCCTGCTAATTATAAGAAACGTAAAAAGTATCCACTTGCACTGATTATACATGGTGGTCCCTCAGGTGTCTTTTCTCAATCTTATACTGGCAATCCCGGGATTTATATGATTGAATATCTAGCGAGTAAGGGTTATGCAGTTTTACGTCCTAACCCTAGAGGAAGCACGGGATATGGTAAAGATTTTCGTTATGCAAATTTTAAAGACTGGGGATTTGGTGATTATGAAGACATTATGTCCGGTGTAGATAAAGTCATTGATATGGGCATAGCGGATTCAAAAAGAATGGCAGTTATGGGTTGGAGTTATGGTGGATATATGACATCTTTTGTTGTTACTAGAACTGATCGTTTCAAGGCAGCGAGTATGGGAGCAGGATTGCCTAATTTAGTTAGCATGACCACTACTACGGATATACCAGATTATTTAGTTGCACATATGGGAGGTGAATTTTGGAATGACTATGAGACTTATGAAAAGCATTCTGCAATTTATCGTATAAACAATGTAAAGACTCCTACCCAAGTGATTCATGGGTCGAATGATCTGCGAGTGCCCTTTACGCAGGGCCAGGAATTTTATGTTGCGTTAAAGAGGAAAGGAGTCCCTACTGAAATGGTAGTTTATCCAAGAACGCCTCATGGGCCCAGAGAGCCAAAATTATTAATGGATGTTTCTCCTAGAATTCTAGCATGGCTTGATAAATATATTAAACGATAATAATTCAATCAATGAAGCATTCTAGAAGAGATTTTTTTAAAAAAGGAGCCACGGCTTTAGCTGCCTTAAGTGTTGCTTCTTCGGGTAGTCTTAAACTGTTTTCAAAAAAGCCAGAAAAAGCATCAAAATCATTAAGCATTCTTATTTTGGGTGGTACAGCCTTTACGGGTCCACATCAAATAAAATATGCAATTGATCGAGGTCATAAGGTTTCTATCTTTACTCGCGGGAAAACTAAACCTACTTTAAATAAAGAATATTTTAAAAAAGTCGAGCATCTCATTGGTGATAGAAATAATGATTTAAATGCAATAAAAGGAAAAAAGTGGGATGCTGTCATTGATAACTCTGCGACCTATCCGCGATGGGTTAAGCAATCCACGGATATTTTGAAAGATAACGCTTCTACCTATCTTTTTACATCTTCACTTTCTGTTCATGCAGATTTTTCAGTCAAAGGCATAACTGAAAATCACCCGATTGCAACCATTGATGATCCAACGATTGAAGATATGAGTGCATATGGTCCACTAAAAGCATTATCTGAAAAAGTAGCTCTAAAAGCATTTAAAGATAGAGCAATAATTGTAAGACCACATTTAATTGTTGGGCCAGGTGATCGAACAGACAGGTGGACCTATTGGCCAGTTAGAATTAATCGAGGAGGTGAAGTATTAGCTCCAGGAGATCCATCCCAACCAGCGCAATATATTGATGCTAGAGATTTATCGGAGTTTGATATCCATCTTATTGAGAATAATTTGTATGGTACTTACACAGCTGTTGGGCCGTTAGGAAATCTTACTATGAGTGAAATGTTATATGGAATCAAAGCTGTTGTTAGTAATAAAGTTTCTTTTGAATGGGTTGATCAGAATTTTATTTTAGATAATAAAATTAAACCATGGACCGAAATGACTGCTTGGATGCCTTCTGGTGGTGAGTTTGATGGCTTTTGTTCATTCGAAAATTCTAATGCAGTTAAAGCAGGAATAAAATATAGGCCATTAGCTGTTACAGCTAGAGATACACTAAAATGGTGGCAAACATTACCTGAGGAAAGAACAAGAGAGCCAAAGGCAGGACTTAGTATAACTAAAGAAAAAAAGGTATTAAAAAAATGGAAAAGCAAAATATAATAAAACATAATAAAATTATAATTTCTATTCTGATATCATTCGTTTTTTCTATAGCTAATGCTCAGGAAAAAATTCCTAACGGTCTTGAGGAACGTATTGAACAAATTCGCAAAGATTGGAATATTCCTGGAATGGCTGTAGCAATTATAAAAAGTGACAAAGTCATTTATGCAAAGGGATTTGGTGTTCGTGAATTAGGCAAGTCGGCTAAAGTAGATGAAAAAACCTTGTTCGCGGTTGGATCCACAACTAAAGCAATGACTGTTGCTACTTTAGGTATGCTTGTAGATGATGAAAAACTAAATTGGGATGATCGCGTTATAGACATTTTGCCAGGATTCCGTATGTATGATGCATATGCTACAGATGAGATGAGAGTTCGAGATTTATTAACTCATAAAAGTGGTTTAACTAGAGGAGACCAAGTTTGGTTTGGATCTTCTATGAATCAACAAGAAGTGATGCATAGCATACGATATCTGAAACCCGCATATAGCTTTAGATCTACTTATAACTACCAAAACCTGATGTATTTGACCGCAGGATTGGTTTCTGCAGAAATGCATGGTGATAGTTGGGATAATGTAATGTATAAGCGTTTCTTTAGGCCCCTGAAGATGAGAACAAGTGTAACCAATTTAAGAGATTTAGCAAAACGGAGTAATGTTGCCACTCCTCATGGAATTGTCGATTACAGCGGAAAACTTCAGCCCATTGAAGATCGCAATTTGGATAATATTTCTCCAGCAGGCTCGGTTTATTCAAACGTGCTTGAAATGTCAAATTGGATAAGACTAAATATGAATAATGGAATGTTTGAAGGGAAAAAAATCTTAAGTGAGGCTGTCGTTAATGAAATGCAAACTCCTCAAATGCATGCTTCTTATTCTGGAGTTGATGAGGTAACAAATTTTTCCTTATACGGTTTAGGGTGGCGATTATCTGATTATAGAGGTTATAAAATGGTAAGTCATGGTGGTGGAATTGATGGTTTTATAACTTGGACAGGATTTATATCTGAGATTGATCTTGGCTGGGTTGTAGTTAATAATGGAGGAATGAGAGCTTCATATTCAGTCGGGAGAGAGATTATTGATGCTTTTTTGGGGAAAGCAGATGATATAGACTGGTCAGGAAAAGATAAAAAATCATATGATAAAGCAATCGCAGTTCAAGATAGCATAAGAAATGATGTTGATTCTCGACGAATATCCAATACTCGTCCTCGATTAATAAATTCAGGATATAAAGGTGAATATGATCATGAATTTTATGGAAAAATGACAGTATCTACTTCAGGTAATAATTTGATTTTATCTCGTGGAGATGCCCTAAAAGGAACTTTAAGTCATTGGCATTATGATACTTTTAGAGTTAGATGGAATAGCCCAAGGGAAAGAGCTCGTTATGGACATGAATTTATTTCATTTCATTTTAGTACAAAGAATGAAGTGGTCTCATTAGAGAGATCACTTGATGGAAAGCCAAGAATTTTTTGGAAAGAAAAAAAATAAAAATATCTTGCTTTGTAACATTCCCCACAAATAGATTGGGTTAGAATTGATTCCGACAAAATAGATGGATAAAAGGAATAGAGAGAACTTAAATAAAGGAATATCTGATGAAAAATGTTTTATTAATTTGCTCAACTTTAGTTTTATCGACAATTCTAATCGGTCAAACTTTGATCACTGGAAAAATAACAGATTCTAGAACTGGAGAACCTCTTGTAGGCGCAAACGTGCTCGCTGAAGATTCCGGAGGTATTGGATCAACAACCAATACAGAAGGTGAATATTCATTTAGTCTACCAGCTACGATTGTAGGTGATGTTCGAGTAACAGTTGCATATATTGGATATAAAACGACAACTAGTGCAGTTTCTGTTACTGGTGTACCTGCACAATTCGATTTTGCATTAGATATTGATGTGTTGCAAGGAGATTTAATTGTTGTAACTGGGCAAGGTCTTGGAGTTGATAAAAAGCGTTTATCAACAACTATTGAAACAGTTGATGATGAAAAACTAGGCTTTACTCAAACAACTCAACTTGAGTATGCAATGCAAGCTGCTGTACCTAGTATGAAAATGGATATTAGCGGTGGTCAGCCAGGTGCGGCAAGTTCAATTCGATTAAGAGGATACAGTACTATTTCAAGTGCTTCTACACCTGTTATTTATGTGGATGGTATGCGTGTTAATAATGGTTATGGTGGCCAGTTAGAGCTACACAATGTAGTTGGAGGTGGAGCGAGTGAAGGTGCGAACGCCATAGCTGATATTCCAATCGAAAGTATTGAAAGAATTGAAGTTATTAAAGGAGGTGCGGCTGCAACAATGTATGGCTCAGATGCCTCAAATGGCGTTATCCAAATTTTTACAAAGAGTGGTACCGCAGGAAAAACAAAATTCACTTTTGGTATGGAAAGTGGTACAAAAGAACCAAAAACCGAATACTTTTTATATGATTCATCAAGTGATATTTTGTTTAAAAATGCACAAAGTAAGTTATACCGATTAGGTATCTCAGGAGGTAATCAGCGTATTCTATTTAATTTTTCTGGTAGTGCTTACGAAGATGATGGATGGTGGGCTGGTAATGGCGGCCCATCAGGTAATGGTGGTAACATGCAAAAAAAATATTCAATGAGAAGTAAGGTTTCTGCTAAAATGGACAATGGTTTAAACTATATTGGAAGTTTTGGTATGACTTCACATCAATACAGTCGTATTGGAGTTGGTGATAGTTATAATCCATACTCTTTAATAGAGTTTGGAACTTTAGGTGATATAGATACACTTGCAGCAGATAAGCTTAAAGAAATAAAAGATAGATATCAGAGGTGGATTGATGTCTCAGACTATCAAGTAAGAGTGAAACGCTTCCAGCATTCTCATAGTTTAGCATATAACCCAAGTGAAAAGATTAAGACACAAGTAACCCTAGGGATGGATATGAGAAGTTCTCGCAATACACAAATTGTTACTAATGAGGTGACTCGGTTTACAGGAAATGCGGGAATAGATGAAGGATATATTAATAAGTCAGAAAGATTCTTTTATGGTCTTAACGGTGATGCGCAAATTGCATACAACGATAATTTTGGTGAAATCTCATTATTAGCAAATGGTGGATATTCATTTTTTAATAATCATGATAACCAGTATCGAATTAATGCAATTAATGTGGTTGATGGATCTCGTTCAGTAAATAATTCTGCTGAAACATTTTCAAGTGATTATCTTCTTGCCGTTGCCAATTATGGATATTATGGTCAAGTAAATATTGGTTATAAAGATCGTTACTTTGTTGAATTTGGTATGCGGTCAGATGAGAGCACTGCTTTTGGTCAAGACTTTGGCGCTCAAACCTATCCTAAATTTGGACTATCCTACAACGTGGGTTCGGAGCCCCTTTTCAAATCAGTTGTTCCGGACTTTATTGTTTCAGATGCAAAATTAAGGTTTAGTCAAGGCTCTACGGGGAACTGGCCTAAGCCTTATCAGAATGAACGTACACTTACACCAAATTCTTATTTAGGAGGTAATGCCTTTACTTTTGATAATCCTGGGGATGCAACTTTAGGACCTGAGTATATGACCACGACTGAAATGGGCGCTGATCTTTCTCTAGTAAATAATAGGGTAAACCTAACTTTTACTAGTTACAAATCAACAACTGAAGATGCTCTTATGCCAACACCTCCATCTACCTCGTCAGGCTTGGGTTTGCAATTAAGAAATATTGGAACTCTTGAAAATACAGGTATTGAATTAGCTTTTGATGCAAATATCCTTAATTTTGCTGGATTCGACCTAAATGTCAATTACTCTTGGAATGACGTTGATAATAAAGTTGTTTCTCTTGGTGGTAAACCACCGGTTAGAGTTATGAACTTTGTTGGAATTATGGATGCTTATGCAATAGAAGGTAAACCAATAGGTGTTGTTAAGGCAAATTGTACTTATTTTGATGCTGATGGAAATATTGATTCCACAGTATTTGGCAAAGAGCTTGCTACAGTGGCTTCAAACACTTTTGGCAACTTTGGTCTATCGTTAAAATACAAAGATATTGCTACTCTCTATGTAGATGGTAGTTATCAACAAGGTGGACATCAGAGTTCACCCTTAGGGTTAATAAGGCTATTACTTGGAGATCCTTCAGGTGGTGGAATGATTGCTGAGAATATGCAAGGTAAAGCTTCACCATTTACTATGGTAAATCATTTTTGGTTTCCTACTGATTATGTAAAACTTAGGAATGTCACTTTAACAGTTAATGTTCCTACAAAATACATTGCTAGAGCCGGATTAAGTAAAGCGGAAGTATTCGTTAGAGGTAATAACCTTAAAATGTGGACAGACGCACCATTTGATCCTGAGCAGGAAAATGATTCGTTTGGAGCCCAACAAGGAGCATTGAATTTGACTTCTACGAATTATGGTCTTCTTTCGGTCCCCAAGTCAATTGATTTTGGTATTAATGTAACTTTTTAATCAAGAAATTATTATTGGAGAAACACAAATGAAAAAAATATTAATTCGAATTGGTTTTATGGGTGCTATATTGCTTACAAGTTGTGATATTCTAGATTTTAATGAACCAGATCCTAATCCGAACCTTTCAGAAGATGCTATCTTGAATTCTGAAAATTCAATGGCAGGTTGGGTTCTAGGTATTCAAAGACAGTTCATTGAAGTCCATAATGGGTATGTCGTAATGAGTTCATTGATGACAGATAATTATGATTTTCAAGGTGCCCAAGTGAATTCAGCATTAAATATACCTGAAGCACAATCATCATTTCTCGAAATGTATGAAATGTTACAGCCGCTTCATCAGCTTCGTGAAATGGGAAAATATGGAATAGAGACCGTATCACAAAGGGATGAAAATTCTACTACGGACCAATTAGCTTTTTGTCATTTCTTTATAGGCTTTAGCCACCTTATTCAAGCCGAGTTATTTACGATGGCAATACTAGAGCCAGATGGTGCTCCTGTGTCTCCAGCAGACGCTTTTGCAGCTGCAATCACTTCTTTGAAAACTGCACATGATGGAACCTCTGATGCTAGTTTAAAAACAAGATGCCTTTATGCTTTAGCTAGAGCATATTATGGTGCAGGAAATAAAAGTGAAGCCACAAAATATGCATCTCAAGCACTAGCTTCAGATCCAACTTATGTTTATAGAGAACTTCCAGATAATGCATCATGGACCTCAAGTAACTATATGCAGGCTGTGATTTTTAACGGTGGAAACCAAGGTTGGCAACCGCTTCCAAGATTAGACTTTTTAGATCCAAAGTATGCTGGTACAAATACAACTAGTATGGCAGAACAAGATGGCTATATCACACTAAAAGCTGAAGAGAGCCATCTAATTCTTGCAGAGGCTGCTAATGCAGATGGTGATCTTGCTGGACAGAAAAATCATATGGAAAATTTGCTAGCCCT
>Ga0208274_1000616_pt1 | contig 18239 bp, 16 predicted proteins | sample ETNtaG_22_FD_185755 | JGI IMG/M metagenome (GOLD analysis project Ga0208274, IMG submission 185755) | Marine microbial and viral communities from oxygen minimum zone, Eastern Pacific Ocean - ETNP201306SV43 (SPAdes) (version 2) | ecosystem: Environmental > Aquatic > Marine > Oceanic ... | reverse complement strand
CGCTGAACCAGTAGGCGCTGCCGACGATGACGAGGCCCAGCCCCAGCCCGAGCACCAGCCCGCCGGTGCCGCCGATGGCCCCACCGACCACGACGAACAACCCGCCGAGGAGGGCCAGCAGTGCGAAGGTCTTCATGCCGTTGATCATGGGTGGGGTGGTGCTCCTTGGTTCGGGGTGCCCCCCGATCCTACGACCCGAGGTACGTGAGTCGGCATCGCCATCCTCACCGGTCGGCCACCCCCTGGAGCGCCCCGCGGACTCAGTCGTAGTAGCCGGAGTGCAGGTACACGGTGGGGACGCCTTCGGAGCGGTACATGGCGAGGTTCCTCGGGTCGTCGTCGATGGCGAGGGTCGGTTCGTAGCCGTCGGTGCGCAGCCCGGTGAGGATCGCACGCTTCACGTCGGGGGAGGTGACATGGCCGGCATCGTCGGCCCGCATGGCGAGCAGGTCCCACGGCACGGCGTGGCGCTCCATCCACGCCACGGTCGTGTCGGCCAGTCTTGCCGGGCGGGCGGTCAGCAGCACGATGGTGCGGCCGTCACGGAACCGCTCGACCAGTCGGATGCCCTCGGGGATCGGCGGATCGTCGACGGAGGCCTCGAAGAACGCCGCCCAGTCGCGCTCTGCACCATGGAGGTGGTGCTGGCGCCCGGAGGCGTCCGAGAGCACCCCGTCGACGTCGACGATTACCACCGGGCCAGGGCCCGGCACCCCGTCCCGGGCGATGCGGATCCCGGAGACGGTTCAGTCCTCCTCGGGGGACTCGGCAGCCCGTTCCCGGATCTCGGCGACCACGCCGGCGTCGGCGAGGGTGGTGGTGTCTCCCAGGTCGCGGCCCTCGGCGACGTCGCGCAGCAGCCGGCGCATGATCTTGCCGCTTCGGGTCTTGGGCAGGTCCGGCACGAGGAAGACGGCCTTCGGACGGGCGATCGGGCCGAGCTTGGTGGCCACGTGGCCCCGGACCTCCTCGCCCAGTTCGGGGGTCGGCTCGTTGCCGCCGCGCAGGATCACGTAGCCGATGATGGCCTGGCCGGTGGTGGCATCGGTGGCGCCGACCACGGCGGCCTCGGCGACGGCGGGGTGGTCGACGAGCGCCGACTCGACCTCGGCGGTGGAGATGCGGTGACCCGACACGTTCATGACGTCGTCGACGCGGCCGAGTAGCCACAGGTAGCCGTCGTCGTCGACCTTGGCGCCGTCGCCGGCGAAGTAGCGGCCCTCGAAGCGCGACCAGTAGGTGTCGTGGTAGCGCTCGGGGTCGCCCCAGATGCCGCGCAGCATCGCAGGCCACGGGCGGGTGATGGTGAGGTAGCCGCCACCCCGCTCGACCGGGTTGCCCGCATCGTCGACGAGTTCGGCGAACACGCCGGGGATGGTGTGGCAGGCCGAGCCGGGCTTGGTGGTGGTGACGCCGGGCATCGGCGAGATCATGTGGCCGCCGGTCTCGGTCTGCCACCAGGTGTCGACGATCGGGCACGAACTTCCGCCGATGTGTTCGTGGTACCACATCCAGGCCTCGGGGTTGATGGGCTCGCCGACGGTGCCGAGCACCCGCAGCGACGAGAGGTCGTGGCGGGCGGGATCTTCGGCGCCCCACTTCATGAAGGTCCGGATGGCGGTGGGTGCCGTGTAGAGCTGGGTGACGCCGTAGCGCTCGATGATGTCCCAGAGCCGATCCCTGGGCCAGTCGGCCCGGTCGCCGGTGCGGTGTTCGGGCCGCGGCGTGTCGGGGGTGCCCTCGTACATGACCGAGGTGCAGCCGTTGGTGAGCGGTCCGTAGACGATGTAACTGTGGCCGGTGACCCAGCCGATGTCGGCGGCGCACCAGTAGACGTCCTCGTTGCGGCGCACGTCGAACACGTACCTGTGGGTGTATGCCACCTGGGTCAGGTAGCCGCCGGTGGTGTGCATGATGCCCTTGGGCTTGGCGGTGGTGCCCGAGGTGTAGAGCAGGTACAGGAGTTGCTCGCTGTCCATCGGCTCGGCGGGGCAGTCGGGTGAGGCGTCGGCCATGAGGTCGTGCCACCAGAGGTCGCGCCCGTCGGCCATGGTGACCTCGGTGTCGCAGCGGTTGACGACGACGACGTGCTCGACGCTGGGGGCGCCGATGTCGAGTGCGGCGTCGACGTTGACCTTCAGGGCCGACGGGGCACCGCGGCGGTAGCCGGCGTCGGCGGTGATGACGAGGCGGGCTTCGGCGTCCTCGCAGCGGTCGACGATCGAGTCGGGTGAGAAGCCGCCGAAGATGACGCTGTGGGCGACCCCGATGCGGGTACAGGCCAGCATGGCGATCGGAAGTTCGAGGATCATCGGCATGTAGATGGCGATGCGGTCGCCGCGTTCGAGGCCGAGGCCCTTGAGCACGTTGGCGAAGCGGCTGACCTCGTCGAGGAGTTCGGCGTAGGTGATCTGGCGGGTGTCGCCGGGCTCGCCCTCCCAGAAGTAGGCGATGCGGTCGCCGTGGCCGGCCTCGACGTGGCGGTCGAGGCAGTTGGCCGACAGGTTCAACTTGCCGCCGATGAACCACTCCGCGTAGGGGAGGTCCCATTGCAGGGTGGTGTGGAAGTCCTCGTCCCAGGTGAGCAGCTCTCGGGCCTGGCGGGCCCAGAAGGCCTCGTAGTCGACGGCTGCCTCGTCGTGGTGCGATCGGTCGGACAGGTGGGCCGCGGCGGCGAACTCCGCAGACGGCGGGAAGGTCCGGTCCTCGACGTAGTAGTCCTCGATGGTGGGCTCACCCATGACGCGACCCTGTTCCTTCGTCTCGACGTTGCGACCCGTCGACCCTAGCGAACGCGACACGACCCGTCAGGAGGCGGTGGCCTCCACCGTCCACTCGAGTGCTGCGAACCCGCCGAGGCCCGTTTCGTCGAGGAGGGCCTCGGATTCGGTGATGCGGCTGCGGGCCCCCATGGCGGCCAGGTCGCCAGCGGCGGCGCCTTCCTGCCAGAGTCGGCGGCCCTCGTCGACCAGGTCGTCGATGCCGTTGGCCAGCAGGAATGCCACCTGTGTGGTGACGGTCGGTGTGCCTGGGAGCTGGTCGATGGCGACCTCCACGGTCACGTCCTGGCTGCCGGGGGCGTCGAGCGGGTGGCCGCCGCGCTCGTGGCCCCGGTAGGTGCGCAGCCACTCGCCCCACGGACGTTGGGCCAGGTCGGCCGTCGTCGAGGCGTAGTCGAACGCCAGCAGCACGCCCCGGTCGAGCAGGCCCAGGGCCCGGCCCACCCAGGCGGCGGCGTCATCCTGCAGCGGGATCCGGGCGCCGTCGACCGGGTCGGGCAGGCCGACCACGTCGACCGCCTCCCCCACCACCTCGACGAAGCCCTCATCTCCGACACCGACCCGGACCTCGTGCCAGGCGCCGTCGAACGCCGCGAGCATACGGAAGGCCAGGTTGTCGAGCAGTTCGTTGGCCACGACCACCCCCGTGACCGGACCGTCCGGCAGGTCGGAGAGCCGCTCGACACCAGAAGGAAGGCCCTCACGTAGGGCATCGGACCGCTCGACAGCCATGTACCGGCCGTCGGCCAGACAGGCAGGGGCTGTGGCCAGCACCGAGCGGGCCAGCGTGCCCCGTCCCGCACCGGCCTCGACCACGGTGAAGTCGACCGGTCGGCCGAGCCGCTCCCAGACGCCGTCCATCCAGCGGGCCAGCACGGCACCGAACAGCGGCCCGACCTCGGGGCTCGTGATGAAGTCCCCCCGACGGCCGGCAGCACCACCCGATGCGTAGAAGCCTTCGGCAGGGTCGTAGAGGCAGGCGTCGACGTACTCATCGAAGCACAGCGGACCCTGTCCGCGGACCAGCGCCGTCAGCCGGTCGACGGGACCGGCGATGTCAGCCCCCGAGGGCCAGCAGGCTGACGTCGGTGAAGCGTGCCACCACCTGGGGCACGACCCCGAACAGCAGCGTCACGCCGCCGCAGATGACCAGCGCCGAGGTCAGCGACGGGGTGAACGGCACCGGGCGGTGGTCGCCCTCGGGCGCATCCTCGGCCCACATCTTCAGGAGCACGGCGGCGTAGTAGTACAGCGCGATCACGGCGTTGACGGCGGCGATCACCGCCAGGGCGTAGCCCCACGGTTCGCCGGCGGTCGCCAGCACCCGGAAGACCTCGAACTTGGCGAACCAGCCGCCCAGTGGCGGGATGCCGGCCAGCGACCCGAAGAAGATCGTCATGGCTACCGTCATCGCCGGGGCGTAGTGGAAGGCGCCCGAGAACGACCCGATCTCGGTGGAACCGCTGCGGCGGGCCAGCGTGATGATGACGGCGAAGGCGCCCAGGTTCATGGCGGCGTAGACGGCCAGATAGGTGACCACCGCCGACAGGGCCTGATCGCCGATTGCGCCGCTGTGCCCCGCCACCGCAAGCGGGGCGATGATGAAGCCGGTCTGGGCGACGCCCGAGTAGGCCATGAGCCGCACCAGGTCGGTCTGGCGCAGGGCGATCAGGTTGCCGACCGTCATGGACACGGCGGCGAGGATCCAGACCAGCGGCTCGAACACCTCGGGCCGCGCATAGAAGCCGACGTAGACGAGCTGCAGCAGGGCGACGAAGCCCGCGGCCTTCGAGGCGACCGCCAGGAACGCCGTGACCGGGGTGGGGGCACCCACGTAGACGTCGGGCGCCCAGGTGTGGAACGGCGCCGCCGAGACCTTGAAGGCGAACCCGGCCACGACGAACACGATGCCCATGGTGACGACCGCCACCGACGGTCCGGCGCCGACCAGGGCGTCGGCGATGTGCGACAGTTGCGTCGAGCCGGCCACGCCGAACAGCAGCGACATGCCGTAGAGCATCACCGCCGAGGCGAACACGCCCATCAGGTAGTACTTGAGCCCCGCCTCGTTGGAGCGCAGGTCGCGCTTGCGCCACGCCACCATCAGGTAGGCCGGGATCGACAGCAGCTCGAGCGCCACGAAGATCGAGATGAGGTCGCGCGACGACGCCATCATCACCATGCCCATGAGCGATGCCAGCAGCAGGCCGTAGTACTCGTTCTCCCAGTAGTCGCCCTCGGCTACGTAGTTCGTGGACAGCAGGATCACGACGTAGCCGGCCAGCAGGAAGATGGCCTTGGTGACGAGCGCGAAGTCGTCGACCACGTAGGCGCCGCCGAACATGGTGCGGTCGGCGCCGTCGAGGGCGAGCGTCAGGATCGGAATGAGCGTTGCCAGCACCCCGAGTCCGGCCAGCGCCGCCGTGTAGGGCCGGGCCCTTTCGAGGAAGACGATGTCGACCAACGTGATCAGGGCACCGACGCACAGCAGCGTGATCTCGGGCGCGAAGGCGTGCCAGTCGATCGGCGGGCGCTCGAACGCCAGGGTCAGCAGCTCGACGGACACGGGTCAGCCCCCAACCGCCGCATGCTCGTCGACGCCATGTTCGTCGGCGACCGAGATCTCGTAGACGTCGGCGCAACCCAGCGCCTTTGCCTGTTCGGCTGTCAGTTCCGAGACTTCAACCTTGAGGCACTGGTGCAGCGAGGCATCGACGGCGCCATCGGAGAGCCGGAACACGAGGTTCGGGTAGACGCCGATGGCGACGATCAGGACGAGCATCGGCGCCCATGCGATCCACTCTTCACGCGACGTGTCGGTGATGTGCGGATCGTTCGCGAACTCGTCCGGCGGCGTGCCGAAGGCGGTCCGTTGGAGCAGCCAGAGCAGGTAGCCGGCGGCCAGGACCGTGCCGACCGCTGCGATGACCATGAAGGTGCGGAAGGTCTCGACCGGCACGCCGTTGGCCGGGCTGTAGGCCGACAGGATCGCCGGGAACTCCCCCCAGAAGCCGGCCAGCCCCGGCAGGCCCAGCGACGCCATCGCACAGAGGCCGAAGATCCAGCCCATGCGGGGTGCCTGTACGAGCAGGCCGCCCAGGCTGCTGATCTCGAGAGTGTGGTAGCGCTCCTTCATCGAGCCGGCGAGGAAGAAGAGCATCCCGGTGATGAGGCCGTGGGCGACCATGCCCATGACGGCGGCGTTGATGCCGAAGTCGGTGAGGGTGGCGATGCCGAGCATCACGAAGCCCATGTGGGCCACCGACGAGAAGGCGATGAGGCGCTTCATGTCGGTCTGGGCGAGGCAGCCGAGGGCACCGTAGATGATGCCGATGACCGCCAGCAGGCCGATCCAGGGGGCCCACTCGACAGCGGCCTCAGGGAGGATCGGGATGGCGATGCGGATGAAGCCGTAGGTGCCGAGCTTCAGGAGCACGGCCGCCAGGATCACCGAGCCGACCGTCGGGGCCTCGGTGTGGGCGTCGGGCAGCCAGGTGTGAAACGGAAACATCGGCACCTTGATGCCGAAGCCGAGGAACATGCCGCCGAAGATCCAGAGTTGGGCCGTGCGCGACACCCCGTGGGATGCCACGGCGTCGGCCAGGTCGGTGAACACGAACGACTCGGCGCCCGTCAGGAAGAACAGGGCCAGGAAGCTCACCAGCATCAGCGCCGATCCGAACAGCGTGAACAGGAAGAACTTGAGCGAGGCGTAGCGTCTGTTCGGGCCACCCCAGACGGCGATCATGAAGAACATCGGGAGCAGCACGAGTTCGAAGAACACGAAGAACAGGACCAGGTCCTGGGCGACGAACGTGCCGACCATCCCGGTCTCGAGGATCAGGATCAGGATCAGGAACGCCTTGGGGTTGTGGGGCTCGGGGAAGTGGTTCCAGCTGTAGACGATGCACAACGGCACGATCAGCACGGTCAGCAGGATGAGCGGCAACGACATGCCGTCGATCCCCATCGAGTAGTGGCTCGAGATGACGTCGATCCAGACCCTGTCGACGGCGAACTGCAGCCGGTCGGTGTGGCCGATGTCGAACTCGATGAGGAGCAGTACGGCGACCAGCGCCACCCACAACGAGGTGACGAGGGCGACCAGCTTGTGCCGGTCCTCCTGGTAGCGGGGGATGAGCAGCATGAGCGCCACACCCACCAGCGGTGAGAACGTTACGACCGTGAGGCCCCAACCGTCGAGCAGATTTTCCATGTCGGCCGTCTCCTAGACGATGACGATGAGTATCCCGGCGAGGACCGTGGCAGCGGCGAAAAGGATCGCCGCATAGTCCTGGACCTTGCCGGTCTGGATTTTTCGGAGTTCTCCGCCCGCACCCGATGAGGCGCGACCCGAGGTATTGATGATGCCGTCGACGACCAACTGGTCGAAGCGGTGGTACACGAGGTTGCCCGCCTTGACGGCGTTCTCCCCGGCAGCATTGACGACGCCGTCGATGACGTCCTGGTCGACCTTGTAGGCGGCAGCGGCGACAGGCCCCTTGGTGCCGCCGGCGATGATGTCGGTGTAGAGGTGGTCCAGGTAGTACTTCTGGACGAGGAAGGTGTGGCCCATCTTCGCCAGCGGGTATCTGCTGGTCAGGCCGTCCGGGAGTTCGGTGAGGCTCTCACCGGCGGCCTTCGAGGCTGCCTCGACCTTGACGAAGTAGTACCAGCCGGCCACGGCGATCCCGGACAGGACCACCAGCGTCGACGCGATCGCCAGCGACCAGCTGGGCGTGCCGTGCGAGATCGACGGGAAGTAGGCGGCGACCGGTTCGACGAAGTGGCCGAACCGCTCCTGGAGCGACCCGGGTACCAGCGGGAAGCCCTTCGGGAGGTTCAGGAGGCCGGCCACGATGGCGAGTCCGGCGAGGATCCAGAGCGGAACGACGATGCGTGGGCCCGACTCGTGGGGGGTGCCGTGGCCGCGGAACTCGCCGAAGAAGGTGAGGTAGATGCAGCGGGTCATATAGGCGGCGGTCAACGCGGCGGTGGTGACTCCCATGACCAGCATGAACGTGTAGGCGCCGTTGCCGCCGGTGCCGCCGAACAGGCCCCAGCCGCCGGTGCCTACGAGGATCTCGTCCTTGGACCAGAAGCCGGCCAACGGCGGCAGCCCGGCGAGGGCGATCGATCCGATGACGAACGTCCGGTAGGTGTGCGGCATGTGCTTTCGGAGGCCGCCCATGTCTGACTTCATGTCGAACGAGTGCACGGCGTGTGCGGCCGACCCCGACCCGAGGAACAGGCAGGCCTTGAAGAAGGCGTGCGTGAACAGGTGGAACAGGGCCGCCGTCCAGGCACCGACGCCGAGGGCCATGACCATGTATCCCAGCTGTGAGATGGTCGAGTAGGCGAGCACCTTCTTGATGTCGCGCTGTACGAACGCAAGGCAGGCGCCGACCAGGGTCGTGAGCCCGCCGATGAGGGCCATGAGGTTGATCGAGCTGCCGCCGATCGAGAAGCCCTCGAAGAACACGCCGTACATGCGGGCGATCATGAACACGCCGGCGACGACCATGGTGGCGGCATGGATGAGCGCCGAGACCGGTGTGGGTCCGGCCATGGCGTCCGGCAGCCAGGTGTGCAGGAGGAACTGGCCTGACTTCGACATGACGGCGGCCATCAGGCAGCAGGACGCCACCAGCAGCGCCGTGTGCGAGAGCCGGCCGGCGCCCGCCAGGGCATTCGTCTCGGCGATCGAGAACGAACCGAACTGACCGGGTAGTGCCGAGCCGACGGTGAAGAACAGGATCGTGACACCGACGATGAGGCCCATGTCGCCGACCCGGTTGGTGAGGAACGCCTTGAGCGCTGCGTCGCTGTTGGGTTTCTCCTCCCACCAGTGGCCGATCAGCACGAAGGAGCAGACGCCGACCAACTCCCACGAAACCAGGAGCTGCAGCGTGTTCTCGGAGACGACGAGCAGCAGCATCGAGGCGGTGAAGAGCGACAGGAAGGCGAAGAAGTGCGTGTAGCGCTGGTCGCCGGCGACGTATTCGGTGGAATACACGTGCACCAGCAACGAGACGAGGGTGACGACCACCAGCATCATCACGGCGGGCCCGTCGACGAGGGTGCCGGCGGTGAACGTGACGTCGTTGAGTTCGAACCAGGTGACGGTGTTGTGAACGGCCAGGGAGGGATGGCCGGCGGCGTGGCCCTCGGCGGCGTGGCCCTCGTCGGCGTGGTCCTCGGCGGCGGCGACGGCCCGATGAACCTCCTCGCCCTCGAAGTTGTCGCGGTGGTCGATCCACGCGGCGGCGGTCAGCAGCGACAGCACGAAGGCGATGCCGACGAGGGCGATGCCGAGTTCGGAGCCGCCCCTCGGCATCCGCTTGCCGAAGAACAGGATCCCGAGGAACGACAGCGCCGGCAGCGCCGGGATCAGCCAGGCGTTGCGCAGCAGCCAACTCCCGCCCTCGGTGATCCCGAGGGACAGGCCGGATGCCGTCGTGGCGGCCAGGGTGAGCAGATCGGTCACGTCAGCCCCTCAACTGGTCGATGCCGGCGAGGTCGATGCTGCGGCGGTTCCGGTACAGCAGCAGCACCATGGCCAGCCCCACACCGACCTCGGCGGCGGCCACGGCGATGATGAACAGGGCGAAGATCTCGCCGCCGACGGTCGCGCGGACCGCCGAGAAGGCAACCAGGTTGATGTTGACGGCGTTGAGGATCAGTTCGATCGACATGAGGACGAGCACGCCGTTGCGTCGGGCCAGCACGCCGTAGACGCCGATGGCGAACAGGGCGGCGGCGAGGAGGAGGAACTGGTTGAGCAGCATCTCAGTCCTTCCTCGCCACGACGATCGCCCCGATGAGGGCGGCCAGCAGCAGGACGGACACGGCCTCGAACGGGACGATGTACTGGCTGAAGATCGTGTCACCGATCTCGGCGGTGAGGCTCGGGGCGGCACGGTTCACGGCGGCGTCGCCGAACGAGTCGAGCACTGCACCGCCGGTGACGACCAGTACCAGAACGCCGACCAGCACGGCCATGCGGCGCTTTTCGGTGTCGGCCTCCTCGTCCTCACCCAGGGCGCCCCGGGTGAGCATGATGCCGAACAGGAACAGCACGACGATCGCCCCGATGTAGACGAGGACCTGCGTGACGCCGACAAACTCGGCGCCCAGCAGGATGAAGATCCCGGACACGCCGGCCAGCACGATCACGAGGTAGAGCGCAGCGTGGACCACGTTGCTGGTGGTGACCATGCGCAGGGCCGCCACGATCATCACCAGGGCCAGGATCCCGAACGCGATGTTCTGGGCGACGACGGTGTCGCCGCTCATCAGCGAATCGAAGCCCTGGAGGGCGGCCAGCACGGTCACCGGGGCACCTTGGCCTTCTTGGCCTCGCTGCCGGCCTCGTACTCCGTGAAGTCGGGAACCGTCTCCATCCACTTGCCCAGGAGGGTCTTGTCGTGGAGCAGGTCGGCGATCCTGGGCTCGGAGTACTCGAACTCCGGTGTCCAGAACAGGGCCTCGAACGGGCACACCTCGACGCAGATGCCGCAGTACATGCACAGCGCATAGTCGATGTCGAAGCGGTCGAGGGCATTCTTCTTGCGGGGCTTGCCGCCGGGACGCCGCGGTGGTGCCAGGTACTTGTGGCCCTCGATGTAGATGCACCAGTCGGGGCACTCCCTGGCGCACAGCATGCACGACGTGCAGTTCTCCTCGTGCAGGGCGATGACGCCACGCGCCCGGGTCACGGGCGCCTCCTTGACCCTCGGGTACTGGACGGTGTGGGAGCCCTTGGTGAGCGTGCGCACCATGGTCTTCATCGTGACGCCGAGGCCCTTGATGAGGCCGGGAAGCCCGGGGGCGGGCATCAGAACACCACCTTCAGCACGCCGGTTACGACGATGTTGGCGAGCGACAGCGGGATGAGCACCTTCCAGGCCAGCGTCTGGAGCTGGTCCTCGCGAAAGCGCGGGTAGGTGAACCGGAACCAGAAGATCAGGAAGGCGACCAGGATGATCTTGCCCAGCAGGACCATCGGGCCGATGACGTTGAACAGGTTGTCGGTCGGGTCCAGGCCCGGCACGTACCAGCCCCCGAGGAACAGGGTTGCGGCCAGGGCCGAGAAGATGCCGGCGGTGGCGAACTCGCCGATGAAGAACATCAGGAAGCGCATACCGGAGTATTCGGTGAGGTAGCCGGTGACGAGTTCGGACTCGGCGACAGGCATGTCGAACGGAGGCTGCGTGAGCTCGGCCTGGACGGCGATCAGGAAGATCGCGAACCCCAGGAACTGCGTGATGATGAAGGGGCTGCCGATGCCGCCGAAACCGAAGATCTCCCCCTCGGCCTGCGCCATCACGATGCCCTGCATGTTGAGGGTGCCGGCCTGGATGACGACGCCCATGACCGCCAGGACCAGCGGCAACTCGTAGGCGATGAGCTGTCCCGTGGCCCGCAGGGCACCCAGCAGGGAGTACTTGGAGGCCGATGCCCAACCGGCCATGAGGATCCCGATCACAGAGATCGACGAGACCGCCAGGGCCAGGAAGATGCCCGTGTCGACGTCGATGAACATCAGGTCCGGTCCGCCGGGTATGACCAGAACAAGCAGGAACGTCGAGACCAGCACCACGAACGGCGCCGCCTTGAACACGATCCGGTCGGCGTTTTCCGGGACGATGTCCTCCTTCTGGAGGAACTTGCCGACCTCGGCGAGGAGCTGCAGCGATCCGTAGGGGCCGGCCTCCATGGGGCCGAGCCGGCTCTGCATGAAGCTCATCATCTTGAACAGGAACAGGTAGACGAGCGTGCCGGCAGGGAGCAGCACGGCCACGAGGCCGACGACCGCCCGGATGGTGGTCTGCTGCCAGTAGGCCAACTCGACGGCGAGGGTGAGGGTGTTCATCGGTCGATGTCCCCGAGGATGAAGTAGAGGCTGGCGAGGATCGAGATGACGTCGGGGACGTAGACGCCCTCGAGCAGCCACGGCGTGATCGAGACGTTGTTGAACGACGCCGAGCGGATCTTGACGCGGTACGGGACCAGCTCACCCTTGGAGACGATGTAGTAGCCCATGACGCCGAGCGGGTTCTCGGTCTCCACGTAGGCCTCTCCGGCTGGCACCTTGATGATGCGGGGCACCTTGGCCATGACCGGCCCGGAGGGGATGCCGTCGAGGCACTGCTCGACGATGGTGCAGGCCTCGCGGACCTCCTGGAGGCGCACCCAGTAGCGGGCGAACGAGTCGCCGTCGGGATGGGTCCAGACCTTCCAGTCGAGCTCCCGGTGGGCGAGGCCCATGTCGCTGTCGCGACGTAGGTCCCAGTCGACGCCGCTGGCCCGGATGTTGGCGCCGGACAGCCCGTAGGCGAGGCCGATGTCGGCCGGGACCACACCGATGTTGCGGGTCCGGGCCTCGAAGATCTCGTTGCCGGCGACCAGGTCCTCCATTTCGTCGCAGAAGGTCCGGATGCGGGCGAGAACGCCCCGGGTCTCCTCGATCCAGCCCTTGGGGAGGTCGTCCTTGAGGCCGCCGATGCGGTCGAAGTTGGGGTGGAAGCGGCCGCCGGTGACCGCCTCGATCTGGTTGAGCACGAACTCGCGGTCGCGAAAAGCGAAGAAGACGGGCGTGACGGCCCCCAGTTGCACGGCCATGTCGCCGAGGAACAGAATCACGTTGGCGATGCGGGACAGTTCGAACAGGGCGGTGCGGATCCACCTTGCCCGGGGCGGGGCCTCGACCTCCATGAGCCGCTCGGCGGCGAGGATGAACGGGACCTCGTTGGCGAAGCTGCCCAGCCAGTCGATGCGGTTCACCAGCGTGGTGACCTGCGGGTAGGTGCGGACCTCGGCCAGCTTCTCGTAGCCGCGGTGCATGTAGCCCATGACAGGTTCGGCGGCGACGACCCGTTCGCCGTCGAGCCGCACGATGATGCGCAGGGTGCCGTGGGTGGCCGGGTGCTGCGGTCCGATGTTGAGGGTCATGCCCTCGGTTTCGAGTTCGACGTTCACGCGTGCGTCGGCGGCCTGGGCGGCGATGTAGGCGAGCTGCTGGGTGTCGGTCATGCGTCGTCGCCTTCTTCCGACGCCTCGTCGTCGCCCGGCATGAGTTCCACGTCAACGATCCCCGGCCACGGCTTGATGCGCCGGGCCAGCAGTGGGTAGTCCTTGCGCAGTGGGTTCCCCTCGAAGGCGCCAGGCAGGTAGAGGTGGACCAGGTTGGGGTGGCCCCTGAAGCTGATGCCGAACATCTCCCAGGCCTCCCGCTCGTGCCAGTCGGCACCCGCGTAGGCGGGTATCCACGAGTCGACCTCGGGCCGGTCGTCGGGAAGGTCGGCCTTGACCGTGATGCCGAGGCCGGACACGGGGTCGTGGACACGGGCGAGCACCTGGAAGCGGGTCTCGCCGCCGGTGGTGCCCCACTCCATGGGTCCCGGTTCGCTCACCTCGGGGTCGTTGACCTGGGCGTCCATGTCGCGCCCGTAGGGCGAGGGCTTCCAGTCGATGGCGGACAGGAAGTTGAAGTACGACATGCCGCAGCGGTCGCGGAGGGCGACGCCTGCGGCCAGCCAGGAGTCGGCGGTCACCCGCACCCACACATCGACTCCGGGATGCACCTCGCCGGTTACGAACCCATCGCCCAGGGCTTCGACGAGGGTCGACACGAGGGCGTCGCGTGCAACGTCGACGGTGGGCGCCTCGACGTCGTCGACCGTGTCCACGGATTCCTCAGGAGACGACAATGGGGTCTCCGTTCCAGCGTTCGCCCATGTCCTCAGATCGGATTCGCTCCTGGAGAAGCACGATGCCCTCGAGTAGCGCCTCGGGGCGTGGCGGGCAGCCGGGCACGTACACGTCGACGGGAATGATCTGGTCGACGCCCTTGGTGACCGAGTAGGAGTCCCAGTAGGGGCCGCCGCAGTTGGCACAGGAGCCCATCGAGATCACGTACTTGGGGTCGGGCATCTGTTCGTAGAGACGCTTGACCGCCGGTGCCATCTTGTCGGTGACGGTGCCCGAGACGACGACGAGGTCGGCCTGGCGGGGCGAGGCCGGGAACGGGATCACGCCGAGGCGCATGACGTCGTAGCGGGGCGAGGCGAAGGCGGCACCCATCTCGATGGCACAGCAGGCGAGGCCCCACTGGTACACCCAGAGGGAGTACTTGCGGCTGACGTTGAGCAGCGCTGTGAGTGGCTTCGGCAGCTTGCCGTTCTCTACGAGTCCCATGTCCAGTTCGTTGCCCTGCTCCTCAGATCCAACGCAGCAGTCGCTTGCGCCAGGCGTAGAAGAGGCCCAGAGCGAGGATGAAGATGAAGATGGCCATCTCGACGAGGCCGAACACGCTGTAGGACTCGAGTCGGGCGGCCCACGGGAAGATGAACACTGCCTCCACGTCGAAGAGCACGAACATGAGGGCGAACACGTAGTACCGGATGTTCGACTGGCTCCAGCGGTCGCCCTGCGGGTCGACGCCGCTCTCGTAGTTCATGACCTTCTGGACGGTGGCTCGCTTCGGGCGGAGCAGGCTGCTGAGCCCGATGAAGATGCCGACCAGCACGACGGCGAGGCCGCCGAAGACAACGACCATCAACCAGTTTCGGAGGAACTCGGACACGAAGGGTGAACCTAACGGATTGCGGGAAGATAGGTGGGCGTGAAGGGTGCCGGACGACGCCGTCGCGGCCCTTCGGGGAGGTTAGCGGGCAGCGCCACCTTCGCCGTGTGAAACGGCCGCGAACCGGCTGTGACCCGGGTCATCTCAACCCCCCACCAGGACGGGGACGGCGTCCCTCGCCAGGTCGACGAGCGGGCCGGGGACGACGCCCAGGAACAGCACAAGGGCGACCGACGCGGTGATCACGATGCGGGGTCCCCATGGGGTGGCATCGGTGTCATCTTCCGGGCCTCCGTCCTCGATGTACATCGCCACGAGGATCCGCAGGTAGACGAAGGCGGCTACGGCGGCGGCCACCATGGCGATCCCGGCGAGGGCATAGGAGCGACCTTCCGCAGCGGCGGCGATCACGCCGAACTTGGCCACGAAGCCTGCCGTGAACGGCACGCCGGCCTGTCCCAGCAGCAGCACGGCGAATGCACCGGCCAACCATGGCCGACGTGCGCCGAGCCCCCGGTAGGCATCGAGGCCGTGGCGGTCGTCGCCGGTGCCACCCACGACGGTGACCACGGCGAAGCTGCCGCAGGCCAGAAGCGTGTACGCCCCGAGGTAGGCGAGCACGGCGGCCGTGCCGCGATCGGATGCGGCCTGCACGCCGACCAGCAGGAACCCGGCGTGGGCGATCGACGAGTACGCCAGCATGCGCTTGACATCGGTCTGGACGACCGCCACGATCGATCCGCCCAGCACGGTGAGGATGGCGAGGCCCCACACGGCGGGCTGCCACTCCCCCGACCACGAGCCGAACGTCAGCACGAAGACCCGCAGCAGTGCGGCAAATCCGGCGGCCTTCACGCCGGCGGCCATCCAGGCGACCACCGGGGTCGGGGCACCCTGATAGACGTCGGGGGCCCAGGCGTGGAACGGCACGGCTGCAACCTTGAAGCCCAAACCGACCAGCAACAGGCCGAAGCCGACCAGCAGCATCCCGTCCTCGAGCAGGATGGTGGTCGACAGGTAGCCGGCGATGCGGGCGAGGCCGGTGGAGCCGGTGGAGCCGTACACGAGTGCGATCCCGTAGAGCAGGAACGCCGCGGCGAACGCCCCCAGCACGAAGTACTTGAGGGCCGCCTCCTGCGACTGGATGCGGCGCAGGTGTAGTGCGGCCATGACGTAGGCGGCGATCGACAGCAACTCGAGTCCGAGGAACAGCACGATCAGGTCGTTGGCCGATGCCATGACCACGCCGCCTGCGGCTGAGAGGAGCAGCAGTACGTAGATCTCGACGCCCGGCAGGTCCTCGCGGGTGAGGTAGGCCCGGGAGAGCAGTGCCGTGGCTACCACGGCGACGGCGAGCAGGGCGGTCACGAACAGCGTCGAACCGTCGATCCCGACTGCGCCGGCCAGGAACGAGCGGGCACCGTCGTCCTGGACCTCGTTCCAGAGCGGGACGACCGACACGAGCACGGCAAGGCCGGCCACGATCGTCCAGGCGGCAGGCAGCCACTCGGGCAACCGCCGCACCAGCGAGGCGACGGTCAGCAGCAGCACAGCCGCACCGGCGAGGACCAGCAGCGGGACCAGCGCCCACCAGAGCACCTCGGGGGTGGCGACGGTTCCGGCCTGGGCGAACATCAGCGACCCTCTTCCGAATCCGCGGCACCATCAGGGATGATGTCGACGCCCATGCGGCTGGTCGGCTCGTGGAAGCCGTCGACGTGTCGTTCCACGTGTTCGACGAGGGCGTCGACCGCCGGCTCCATGCGCTCGATGACCGGCTTCGGGTAGATGCCGAGCACCACGATCAACGCCAGCAGCGGTGCCAGGACCAGGCCCTCGCGCAGGCGCAGGTCGGGCATCTCCGCGTTGTCGCCCTCGGCGGGGCCGTGGAACACCCGCTGGTAGGCCCACAGCAGGTAGAGGGCGGCCAGCACCACGCCGCCGGCGGCCGCCACGGCATACCAACGGTGGGCGTTGAAGGTCCCGACCAGCACGAGGAACTCGCCGACGAAGCCGTTCAGGCCGGGAAGGCCGATCGACGACAGCATCACCACGGTGAAGACCGCTGCCAGGATCGGGGCCGACTTCTGGAGTCCACCCAGTTCGGCGATCTGGAGCGTGTGGCGTCGTTCGTAGATCATCCCGACCAGGAGGAACAGGGCGCCGGTGGAGATGCCGTGGTTGACCATCTGGAGCAGGCCGCCCTCGATGCCCTCTGTGTTGAGGGCGAATGTGCCCAGGATGATGAACCCGAGGTGCGCCACCGATGAGTAGGCGACCAGGCGCTTGAGGTCCTTCTGCATGGTGGCGACGACCGCCCCGTAGACGATGCCGACCACTCCGAGCACGAGGAAGACCGGGGCGAAGTGGTGGGTGGCCTCCGGGAACAGGTACAGGCCGAAGCGCAGGAACCCGTAGGTGCCCAACTTGAGGAGCACACCCGCGAGGATCACGGAACCTGCGGTGGGTGCCTCGGTGTGGGCGTCGGGAAGCCAGGTGTGCAGCGGGAAGATCGGCACCTTGACGGCGAAGGCCAGTGCGAAGGCCAGGAACAGCCAGCGGGCGGTCTCGGTGGCGATGCTCTGCGCCTCGGCGATGGCGATCAGGTCGAATGTGAGCGGCCCGCCGGTGGCGTCGGCATGCAGGAACGCCAGCGACACGATGCCGACGAGCATCAGCGCCGAGCCGGCCATCGTGTAGAGGAAGAACTTGGTGGCCGCATAGGTGCGGTTGCCGTGGCCCCACCGGCCGATGAGGAAGTACATCGGGACGAGCACGATCTCGAAGCACAGGAAGAAGATGACCAGGTCGAGGCTGGCGAACACGCCCATCACGCCGCCTTCGAGGACCAGCATCCAGGCGTAGTAGGCGCGGCTGTCGTGCCCCGGGTCGGTGGCCAGGATGGCGATCGGGAACAGGATCCCCGTCAGGGCGACGAGGAACAGCGAGATCCCGTCTATGCCGAACAGCCAGGAGATGCCGAGCTCCTCGATCCATGCATGGCGGCTGCCGAACTGGAAGCCGTCGACTCCGGGGTCGAAGGCGGAGAGCAGCCACAGCGTGAGCGCTCCGGTCGCCATCGTGGCGAGCACGGCCACCAGCTTCAACAGTTCCGGGCGGCGGCGGGGTCCGAGGATCACCAACAGGGCGCCGAGCAGGGGCGTGAGGACCAGTGCGGGCAGCACCGGGAAGGAGGGCGAGGCGGAGGCGAGCACGGGGATCACCAACTGGCCCTCGTGAGGAACCACAGCAGCAGTGCGACCGCTCCCAGTGCGGCGCCGGCGGCGTAGGTGCGGACCAGCCCGTTGTGGAAGCGACGCAGCACGCCGGCCAGGCGGCGAACCGACGTACCGACCCCGTTGACGGCGCCGTCCACGATGCGCTCGTCGAAGGTGGTGGTGGCCTCGAAGCCGGCCCGTCCCGGGCCGCCCATGAAGTCGCCCACGGCCCGGTCGATGGCCCAGGCATCGGCCAGCAGTGGCTGTTCGAAGACCCGGTAGTCGATGCGACGACGCTGGTAGGCGGCGATGGCGACGGCGATTCCGACGAGGCCGCCGGCGATGGCGATGGCCGCCAGCACCCAGAGCGTCCCGGCGCCGAGACCGAGGTGGACCTCGTTGCCGAACAGCGAGGGCTCGAGCCACTGCTCGAGGAACCTGAGCGATGGTGCGAACGGGAGCTGCATGATCCCACCACCGACCGACAGGACCGCCAGGACCACGAGCGGCAGGGTCATCGTCCACGGCGACTCGTGCGGGTGGTGGTCGGCACGGGCGGCCACCGCATCGGGCAGGTGGTCGGCGACGTCGTCGGTGTCGGGCGCGGCGTCGAGGGCGAGCGCGGGAACCTCGTCACGGCCCTCAGCGGCGGCG
>Ga0208274_1000613_pt1 | contig 18355 bp, 19 predicted proteins | sample ETNtaG_22_FD_185755 | JGI IMG/M metagenome (GOLD analysis project Ga0208274, IMG submission 185755) | Marine microbial and viral communities from oxygen minimum zone, Eastern Pacific Ocean - ETNP201306SV43 (SPAdes) (version 2) | ecosystem: Environmental > Aquatic > Marine > Oceanic ... | reverse complement strand
TAAAGAATGCTGTCTGCATAATCATGTTTATCCTTGCGCCAAGACCAATTTCTTCTGCGAGTGAGATGGCGTCAATAATATAGAATTTCATCTTCTTTGAGATAAGCTGTTCCTGTACTTCAACAGGTAGCGTATCCCATACCTCATCCTTATTGTGAGACGTAGTAAGAAGGAACGTCGCTCCTTCCTCTGCGTATAAAAGCATGTCTATCTTGTCAGGGAAAGAAGGATTGTGGCATGCAATGAAGTTCGCCTTTTTAATAAGATACGGTTTGTGTATTTTCTCCTTTCCAAAACGAAGGTGTGATACAGTAGTTGCGCCTGATTTCTTAGAGTCATACACGAAATATGCCTGTGAGTAGTTGTCTGTTTCCTGCCCGATAATCTTAATGGTATTTTTATTTGCACCTACAGTGCCGTCAGCTCCCAGACCGTAAAACAGCGAGCGGAATTCACCCTTTTCGCCTATATCAAAAGACTCATCATGTTCAAGGCTGGTATTACAAACATCGTCCTTGATGCCTATTGTGAAATGATTTTTTGGTTTATCCTGTGAGAGATTATCAAAAATGGCCTTTACCATTGCAGGAGTGAAATCCTTTGAGCCCAGACCATAACGTCCACCGATGATTTTTGGATACCCATGTAATTTAGATATACCTTTGTCCATCATCTCACCAATGGCTGTCCTGACGTCCAGATATAAAGGTTCTCCAATTGCACCCGGTTCTTTGGTACGGTCAAGTACTGCGATAGATTTTACGCTTGATGGTAAACTCTCAGAGAAGGCGTTTATGTCAAACGGCCTGTAAAGCCTCACAAGAACGATTCCAAGTTTTTCTCCCCCTGCATTAAGCGTATTAACAGTGTTCAGAGCTACTTCAGCGGCAGAACCCATAACTACAATAATACGTTCTGCATCCGGGTCACCCAGATAATCAAATAGTTTATATTGCCGACCTGTTATGCCGGCAAATTTGTCCATTGCCTTCTGTACGATATCAGGGGTTGCATCATAATATTTGTTGACAGTTTCTCTTCCCTGAAAATATACATCCGGGTTTTGAGATGTGCCGCGAATGCTTGGGCGGTCAGGCGTAAGTCCTCTTTTTCGGTGAGCAATGACAAGGTCATCGTCTATCATGGCGCGCATATCGTCAAAACTGACTTCTTCAATCTTCTGGACTTCGTGGGATGTCCTGAAGCCGTCAAAGAAATGCATAAAGGGAATCCTGGATTCAAGTGTGGCTGCCTGGGAGATGAGGGCAAAATCCATTGCCTCCTGCACATTCTGGGAACACAACATGGCAAAGCCTGTAGAACGCGCAGCCATTACGTCTGAATGGTCTCCAAATATGGACAAGCCCTGAGCCGCAAGGGAACGTGCTGTTATGTGAAACACAGTTGGCGTCAGCTCACCTGCGATTTTGTACATGTTTGGGATTATTAATAGAAGACCCTGAGATGCTGAAATTGTAGTAGCCATAGCACCGGTGGTGAGGGAACCATGTACTGCCCCTGCAACACCCGCCTCTGACTGCATTTGACTGACCTTTGGTACAGACCCCCATATATTTGCCTGTCCTTTTGCAGATTTTGCATCACATATTTCTGCAATAGGCGATGAAGGTGTTATTGGATAAATCGTTATAATTTCATTAGTAGCATGTACTACGTGTGCACATGCAGTACAACCGTCAACTGTTACTGTCTTACGACTCATAAGTTTCTCCTTGAACTAGCTTAATTTGAAAGCTGATTGCTATATTATTTGTTGTAAAGCATAAAAACTAAATCTTCTGAGTTCTAATGTACCCACATAGATAGTTATCAGTACAAATTTGTTTCCAATTTAGTTAAAAACTTTAAATATAATGTATTTATTAGGAAAGTAAACAAAATTTTGATGTATGACGAGAGGGTATTAACCAAATCTCACACCTGTATTCTCCAGCAATAATTTCCTTGCCTTTTCCCCTGACTTTAATAACATGAATGAGAATCTTTATTATTTTTAAAGAATATGCTAACATTATGTTACGTATACCTCAACAAAGACGATTAATCCCGGCTTTATTGATGTTCAGGTGCCAAAATACCAGAAATTTCATTAACAATTGTTCCAAACAGAAGGGTTATCTGGCACTTATTCTATGAACGTGGCTAGTACCAATCATATTTTTTCAATACTAAGTACTTAATAAGTACTGGGTCGGAACCTTTTTGTTCCATAAATTGTTGTAAGAGGTGATGAATGGAAGAGTCTGCCAAAAAAGAAGACAAAATAAAGGAATTTGAATCAGCCGCTCTGGAACACATTGATTCGCTCTTTAACGTTGGAATGAGGATGACGAGAAACAGGGAGGAGGCTGAGGACCTGGTGCAGGAGACATATCTTAAGGTACATAGATTCTCACATACATTTAAAGAAGGTTCCAACCTGAAAGCGTGGCTGTTCAAAATATTACGAAATACCTTCATTAATTCATTTAGAAAGAAGATAAGAGAGCCGAAAGAAGTTCATTATAACGAAGTTGAAGATTTCTATTTATTTCACAAAATAAAAAGCGATAGAGCAAGCGAAGATTATTCAAGTGGTGACTCCACCGATGTTTATGAGTTTTTAGAAGATGAGGTGAAGAATGCGGTTGATAATTTGCCGATTGCTTTCAAGGAAGTTGTCTTATATTCGGATATTGAAGATCTCAGCTACGGAGAAATATCAGAGATTATCGAATGTCCGATAGGGACGGTAAAATCGAGGTTATTCAGAGCAAGAAGATTATTGCAGAAATCATTATGGAACTATGCAAATGAAAGAGGTTATTTAAAAGAAAAACAGGGGGGACGGAAATAATATGACGACTTGTAATGAAGCGATTGAACAGCTCCACGAATTCTTAGATAACGAACTTGATGATGGCAACCACTCAACAGTTAAGCAGCATATCGAAATGTGCCATAAATGTTGTGAGAAGTTTGAATTTGAGCAAAATCTGAAGAAAATTATTAAAGACAAGACTATCCTCCACAAAATACCTCAACCTTTACTGCAAAGTATTGCAAGCCAGTTGGCAGACCTGAAAGAAGAGCGCAGCCAGCCGGAACCAATAGTTCTAGAGCCAAAGGCAAAATACCAGACAGGAATCTTTGGATTTTTTACATTAAGACCGGCATTTGTAACAATGGCAATATTGTTGCCTATAACAATTACCTGCCTTGCCGTTTACCTCGTCTTCCTCCGGCCAACAGGTTTTTCACCTATTATTCAGGTGGCAGCAGAACGCCACGATAGTTTTGTTAATGACAACATGCATCTTGATCTTGTAAGTTCAGATAGAAATGAGATAAGAAGACATTTTAAGAATTTACAACGATCGAATCTTGCTATAAATGTTCCGGAATGTAACGGTAGTGAGACGAAACTCCTGGGCTGTAAGAATTCCAGTTTTGCTGGGAGAAGGAGTGCTTACGTTGGATTAAGCGGTAATCATAACAAGATATCTCTAGAGATGGTAAATGGTTCAGACATGAATTTAAATAAACTGAATCGTGAAATATTCAAAGGCAAATCATACCACTTTGGAAGATACAAGGGATATAATGTAGTTTTATGGAGACAAGGCAAGACGCTGTATAGCATGACTTCAACGATGAATAGAAGAGACCTTATGCGTGTAGCCAGTGAATCCATTCGTTCGTATGATAAATGATGTGTTATAGTGTTTTCGTGTGGTAGCGACAGTTAATTCAGCCTTAACTTTTACTCGTGCGAATTAATCCACCCTTGTTTCAAACATGAGCACATATCTTATCATATTCGCAAAGAGCCCGATCCCCGGCAAGGTCAAAACAAGACTCACCCCACATATTACTCCCACAAAAGCTGCTGAACTATATGAGGCATTTATTGCCGATACAATAAGTACTGCACTCAAACTGAAATGCGAGAGGATTACTGTTGCGTATTCACCAGATTATGCTGAGACAACATTCCAGAGATTATGCGGGCAGTCAGTAGATTATTTACCACAGAAAGGGCACAACCTTGGTGAAAGAATGAAAAATGCCTTCAAGCACTCTTTCGATAAAGGCTTCAAAAGGACCGTAATCATAGGTACAGACAGTCCTACTCTCCCTTTGTCTTACATAAGGGAAGCATTCGATGTATTAACAGAGGTTCCTGTTACAATAGGCCCTACTTTCGATGGAGGCTACTATCTTATCGGACTCTCAGCACAGGAAGATGCTCTCTTTGATAATATCGAATGGAGCACATCAAACGTATTCGGCCAGACCCTTGCAAGAATAAAGACTGCCAGCAAACAGTTGAGTATACTCCCTCCCTGGTATGATGTTGATACCCCGGATGGACTTGAATTCCTGCGGTCTCACCTTCTGTCAATGAAGATGAGTGGTAATGAAGATCTTCCCGAAAAAACCTTGCGATTTTTGAAGATTTAGATAGTTATGATTAAGACTGCAATATCCAGATATTATTTTACAAAGATTACCTTGTGTTTGCTGTTAACATTTCTCCTTCATACCGGGAATGTATGCTCCGAAACAAATAAATTTGAAGGGGAGGTGCTTAAGTACAATATCGGATTCTGGCTTTTCAAAAAGGTGGGGACTGCCACATTTAAATGTGAAAAAGACGGTGATAACCTGGTTGTAACGATTGACGCGCACACGGAAGGATTTCTTGGTAAGATTATTCATAGACACAACAACTATAGAACAACTATGGTAATTGATGATATCACTGACAGGCTTAAGCCAATCAATTCGTATGAAAAAAAGGTTAAGAGGAAAAAAGAGCGGGTTATGGTTGCTGACTACGATTACGTAAATAATATATGCAATTATAAGACATGGAGACGTGGAGTAGTTCACAAAGAAGGAAGCCTTGAACTGGAACCCAAAGGGTGTGATGACATGATATCAGTAACTTACAACTTCCGTAACGAAATATACGGTGAGGTGAAGGAAGGTTCCAGTTTCAATATTTCTACTGTGTATAAAGATAAATCTCCAAACTTTAGCGCTAATGTCCGTTCTGCTGAGGATTCGGATGAGCTATCTAAATGGCAAGATATTATTCCTGACATAAAATACGTGGTGGATGTAGCATTGGACCCTGAACTCCTTGACTCAAAGGAAGGCAAACTTGTCGTATTGCTTACGGATGATTTAATACCGGTTGGATATGTGGCAAAAGATGTTATCGGATTCGGTGATTTGTATGGCTTCCTGGAGGAAGATGTAAATTAAGGCTTTTGGTCTTCTAGTAGCGGGGATTCTGCAATTGCCCATTCAAGTCTTGACAGGATAAACAACCCGGCTCCGGTCCATATCAACTCCCTGAACCTTCTTAATATTCCAAATGTCAGGGCGATGCTTGCGCTTAGTTTCAGACTCACAAAAATTGCGATAATGCCTCCCTCCTGGCCGCCAACACTCCCGGGTATAAATGATGTAACACCTCTTGCAGCAGTTGAAAGTGATTCGATAATATAGACGGAAACTGTATCAACCGGTATGCCTAAGAGATAAAGAATCAAGAATACTTCTATCAGGCCTGCCATCCAGCCAAGAAAGCAATAAACAAAAGAGTAAAATGCCTTCCTTTTGTTATGACTGTAAAACTGGTATATATTTTTATCAAGCTCCATTAACCTCTCTTCCCTCTCCTCAATATAACGTATCCTTATCCTGAACATTCGTAACAGTTTCAACAGAAAAGCAAAGATACCCTGTCTCTGGATGAAGATAATGAATATTATTATAGGTATACCCAATAGTATAATTGCAATCGAACTTGTCAAATGAGAACCTGATACATTTAATTTAAGCAGAAGAAAGACGACTCCGATCATCACAAAGATTATCTGTGATATTATCAATATTGTTTTCGAAATAACAACGGAGGTCATTCCATCTACCATTGTTACGTTATGTCTTTTCAGGAAATAAGCTTTCATTGGTTCTCCGGCTAAATTTGCGGATGGTACTATCCAGTTTATTGATTCACCGGCAAGTCTTATTAAGAAGAGGTCTTTAAGGCTTATATTTACTTTTGTAAATGCATATTTCCAGCCTATTGTATCAAGGGCAAAGACAAGAAAGTATGGTAAGGGTAGAAGTAGGATCTTCCACTTTAGAGTGCTGAGATGGTAATAAAGAGTTGAGGGGCCAACCTTGTAAATCAGCCAGAAAAGTATAGCACTGCCAACAACCAGCAATAATATTTTGAATTTCTGCTTATTTTTCACTAATCATTCTTGTTGTATAAGTATTTGACGAAGGGTAAGAGTTAATTTTGCTTTGCATACTGCGTTTCTTTCTAAACGTCATTGCCCCTTTATTATTTTATGTCTTTTTTTGTATCCATGTTCTTTAGGATCTCATCTTTGTTTTTCGTGACATAATTGTGAATCCATTTTTTTTCTTGTTCTATATTTTCATCATATCTTATTAAAATAACAATAAAAAGACATGGTAAAAAATATTTTTCTCTATTTTCTCCTGTTTTTACCTCTTCCCAGTATAACTTTGTAATAAATTGTCTGCCCAACCATTCTATCAATTTTCCCGGTATAGATTTTCTGTTTAGTGATTTTCCTAATTTAATTAAATAATAAGTCCTTGCTATATCTATGTATTTATTACTTACAAACGTATTTGCCCAATCAATTACTCTGAAATTATGGTTTTGATCTACAAATACATTTTCAGGATGATAATCACCATGGCATATTTCGTCTCTATTTATTGTCTTCAAGTATTTCAGAATTATCTCTTTTTCAGGATCGCATAATAAACTTGAACTCATGATCTTTTGTTTTAATTTGTTTGTATGGTTGGGGAAATTCTCAATACTAATGTTGTTTAGTCTCTTCTGGATTTGGGCGAATTTATGTATAACCTTGCGCGCATTTCTAAGATTTCTTGCAAGATGATCAGATAGCATTTCTCCATTCAGTTTTTCAAATACTATCCCCATTCTGTCTTTAACATTAATAACATCGTATGCTTTTGGTACGATACTGGTCATATCAGAAATACTTTTAGTTATAAGATATTCGTATTCTATGTCCTCCTCATTGACAGTAGAATAAAATAATTTTAATACTTTATTATCTTTATGGTCATATACCTCGGCAGTTCGTCCTATACCTATTCTTTTCATAATAATATCTCTATTTATTTCCGGGTAATCACTTATAGACTAATTACTGATACCGCTGTTTTTCATGTTCTGTTCACTATTTCCTTAACCCACTCCATACCTTCCTTGACCTCTTTTGGTATATTATCGTAGTAGGTATGGTTATATTCAAATACTATATTACACTCCTTATTATGTGATAATATTATTTCAAGTGTTTTCTTTATGTCTATCCATCCATCTTCTGTTTTCTGTGAAGGATGAACCGGTACGTGATTATGCTTTTTGCTGTGTTCCAGCCCTTTTGTGTTCCACACATGTATTGATTTAGTATGCGGCGCCAGAATTTCTATATCTCTAAAAAAGCTGCGGTTTCGTATTCCGGATATAAGGAAAGTATGGCCTATGTCAATACAGATACCTAACTGAGGATGATCTTTGACAAAATCTACAAATTGTTCCGGCTCGTGAAAATGCCCGGAATATCCTCCAAATTCAACATTAATGGGCACATTGTATCTGTCTGCCAGCGCACAGAATCTTGATTCTGTATCATCTGCAAGAGCAATTACCTTCTGCCTGTTCTGCGAATCCTCCATCCAGGTGAGGTGTGTTACAACAAAATCAGCCTTCCATCCCTTTGCATAATGCATAGTGCTGTTGATCAATTTAAAAGAGAGGGCTCTTTTACTGGGGTCGTCATTCAGGAAAAAGGTGGTTACACCATTGTAGGGAAAATATGAAGGCCTGATGAAGGGTACATGAAAACTGAAAGGCAGTTTCTTTCTCTTTATAAAAGACTTTAGCTTTCCTAATCCATCCTCTTGAAAATCAAATATCTCGTATCTATTTAATCCTGTATGTAAATACCCTGCAGGTCTAACTCTTTCCATATTACATTCATGGTTAATTCAACATTATCATTTAACTTTGAGCAGTATACATCATTTGTCGTTACTTGTTAAATATTTTATTATGTATTTAGAAGGTGATTCAAGGCCTTCCAACGTGCAATTAATCACATATTTCATTTGACAGTTTCAGCTTGACCATGTCGTTTTATTGACATATGATGAAGAAATGATTTCGAAATTCAAGTTAAAGTCCATAATACTATCGATAACACTATTCGTGATATTCATAAGTTATCCTTCTATAGTTTATTCTCTACCTGAAGACAAGGATTTCCATTCATACTGGTATAATTACGGTGCGGAAATATCGCGTTTCGAACTCGAACAGAGCAGATATGGCGAAATCCGCCCCGGGCATGCAGTTTTAATATTTGTTACTGAACCGTTTCTTCCCGATATACAGGTAAAATCAGATTTTGAGGCATCCCGGGAAAGGAGCATTCCCATCTTAAAGCTCAACTTTATTAAAAGATTTAATACGGGTATTTATGACTACTCCATGATGAAATCCGTATTCACGCCGATTCCTTCAGAGCAGCAGCAGTTAAGCAAAACATTAAAGGTGTCAACTACAAGGCAGGACTGGTGCGGTCACGTCTTCCTGCAATACAATCTTGAGAAAGATCACTATAAGGTTAAGCAATATTCGTATTTTGAAAAGGAGGGAGACGGGACTGTAAACATCCCATCCGTGCACCTTGAGGATGACATCTGGACGCGCATACGTATTGACCCCAAGACCCTTCCGTTAGGCGGAATCGAAATGATTCCCGGAAGTTTTTTTACAACAATACGTATGATTGATTTAAGAGCGGAAAAGGCAGTTGCCGAACTGGCAGACATGCAGGACGGAAATGTGGGGGCTGTCTCTCAGTACACGGTGAAGTACCCATCTCTGGACAGAACCCTTTCTATCCGTTTCAACCGGGATTTCCCTCATGATATCTTGTCCTGGACCGAGACCTATCCGAGCGGTTCAGGGAAGAATGCGAAAGTACTGACAACAAAAGCAAAACGTACACATGCCGTCATGGTGGATTACTGGAATAAAAATAGCGTAAAAGACCTCAAGCTCAGAAAAGAGTTGGGTTTGATAAAGTGAATAGGACACAGATTTTCGCAGATAAGTTCAGATTAAGGAATTGAAGGATTGAGGAATTCAGCCATTGATTTGGCATTTGAGCTTTGACATTGGGATTTGCCTCTTGCCTCTAGTCCTTCATTCTAACATCAGTGTCAATTCGTGAAATTAGTGTCCTATTTACTTTATTACCTCGTTTCTGATGACCATACGCTTATAGTGATATATATTTCTATAAATAGGGTGTTTACACTATTGATTATATATTTAGCAATAGTAACATTGCAGGCCACTAGCAAGTAATTTCCTATCATCCATCATGCTGATAAAGGTGTAGGACCCTATAATTCATAATAGTAGAATGGAAGGAAAAGAGTCATGGCTGTTAAGAAAAATATTTTAATTACAGTATTTGCAATTATCATTTTGGGACTTGCTATTCATCCGGTCTTAGCAAATGATGCAGCTGAAGAAAAGGCTGCAACAGTAGAGAAGGTAGCCGGAGCAACTGAAACAAGGGAGGCAGCTGAAGCAACGGCTGAAACAACTGAGGAGGCAGTCGGAACAACAGCTGAAACTAGGGAGGCAGCTGGAACAACGGCTGAAACAACTGAGGAGGCAGCCGAAGCAACAGCTGAAACTGCTGAGAAGGTAACTGGAACAACTGCTGATACAGTAGAGAAGGCAGCTGGAACAACGGCTGAAACAACTGAGGAGGCAGCCGAAGCAACGGCTGAAACAACTGAGGAGGCAGCTGAAGCAACAGCTGAAACTGCTGAGAAGGTAACTGGAACAACAGCTGAAACTAGGGAGGCAGTTGAAGCAACTGCTGAAACAAGGGAGGCAGTTGAAGCAACAGCTGAAACAACTGAGGAGGCAGTTGAAGCAACAGCTGAAACGACTGAAAAGGTAACCGAAGCAACTGCTGAAACAACTGAGGAGGCAGCCGAAGCAACAGCTGAAACTGCTGAGAAGGTCACCGAAGCAACTGCGGAAACGACTGAGAAGGTAACTGGAACAACTGCTGATACAGTAGAGAAGGCAGCTGAAGCAACGGTAGAGGAAGTATCTGGGCAGAAGGCTGAGCCTGAAAAGAAGGAAGCCGAAAGTGTGCATTAACTATAAAATGAAAGGAAGAACAGCCATGGTTATAAGAAGTATATCGTTTATGTTTACAGCATTTGTAATAATGATTTTTGGACTTGCTATCAGCTGTACTTCAATAGAAAAGGTTGAAACTGTAGAGCAGGTAGCCGAACCGCAGGCTGAAGCTGCTGAGGAGGTAGCTGCCGAAGCAACGGCTGAAGCTACTGAGGAAGTAGCTGCCGAAGCAACGGCTGAAACAACTGAGGAAGCAGTTGAAGCAACGGCTGAAACAGCTGAGAAGGCAGCCGAAAGTAAGCAGTAATTCTAAACATATAGCTGTGTAATTTAAGTGTGCTTGAAAGAAATATTATAGGGTTTTCAAGGTACTCGGCACTTTTAACAGGCCAATTTCTGTTAAAAACGGTTTCCTCCCCCAACCAAACTGAAGAAACTGGCCGTTGCCTTGAATGTTTTTGGGGAGAAAAATGGGGAATTATTCTGAAGGTACCCCATCAAACTATCTCCAAACCACATCTAACTTTATTATCTCGTCAGCATATTCACGACTAGTGTCTCTCTCGGGGCCGTCTGCGATTTCCCTTCGACTCGTTTTGGAGCGGGAGGCGTGGCTCGCCGCCGCCGGGGGGCAGGATAGTTTCGTCTCCCGACGCGACCCATACAAAACGTGACTGCGATTTACTCCCCTTACTCCCCTTGTAGGCGGGGACCCGGTAACGCCGTACATGAAAGCCGCAGCTCATCAAGAGCCGCTCGTATTCTTTACTAGGCTCAGTCGCCCACACAGCCAGACTCCCCCGTTCGCGCAGTGCGTGGCGACAAGCCTGAATTCCTTCATAACCGTACAATCGGGTGTTCCCTGAATCGGCCATCGCGCTGGGGCCATTATCGATATCCAGCAGGATCGCATCGAATCTGTTATTGGAACGTGAGATATGCGTCACTAGATCTCCCATCTTGATCTCAACTCGTTCGTCCTCCAGTAACCGGCCGTTGATCTCCCCGAGAAATTCACGATTCCATTCGACTACAGCACTCATCAGTTCACTTACCACCACTTTGGTATGGGGGTTGAGCATATTGAGAACCTGGCGGAGAGTATAGCCTAAGCCCAGGCCGCCGATGAGTATGCATGGCGCCTTGCTGCGAGTCAGATGCGCACAACCCAATCGCGCGAGCTCCAGTTCCGACTCATGCTGGCGACTGTTCATCAAATCCAGACCGTTGATCTTGATCGAGAAATCACGATCATGCCGGTAAAGCTCCATCTCTCCTCCGTCCGGGGTCCGTGCTGTGGCTAATCTTACTGTCGGTTTCATAGTAGCATCCTAAGTGAACTAAAAGGATTTTGTTAAATCCAAATGTCAAAGCTCAAATGCCAAATCAATGCTTTAAGTCCAAATGACTGAAATATTAAATCATTCAATCTTTTTCTTGCCTTTCACCCCATCCTGTTTTATCCTGTCATCCTGTCTAATTGTCTTTTCCCTGGTTGTGAAGTTCGACCTGACCATATACAGAAAAAAGGCTGCTGAGATACCCGCTGAACCAAATATCATACACATCACCATGATCTGGTATCTTGCGGCTATGAACGGAGATACTCCGGACAGTATCTGGCCTGTCATCATTCCGGGCAGGGAAACCAGCCCTACTGCCAGCAGGGAGTTTGTAATAGGGATAAGAGAAGTGCGAAGTGCGATAATACGTGCCTGTTCATATGGAACGTCCCTGTCAATCTCTGCTTCCAGCCTTTCTACTGCAAGGCTGACACTATTCATCGCATTAGCGAAGATCATCCCTGCGAGAGGGATGACATAACTTGGCAGATACCATGGGTGCAGATTGAGGACACCCTGCGTTATCAGTAATAAGATTATGCCTCCGCCCAGTGAGATAGAACAAAATGATTTCAGGTATAATTGCCTTCGGGGGATTGTCTTTGTGTGCAGGGCAATCCAGCTTGATACAAAGAGCATAACAGCCAGGACACCAATAACGATCAGAGAACTGTCAGATTTAAAGATAAATACCAGGAAATATCCTATTAACAGGAGCTGGATGAGCATCCGGGCAAGGGCGTAAATTGACCTTTTGTAGCCGATGCCCCATCTCCAGACAATTACAACAACAACGATAGCCGGGATGAAGGCCAATACTAAATTTGTAAAAGGTATTATCTGAACTGAATTATTCATAACTGGTAGTTAAAGAGGGGGGGGTTATTTCTTGATATCCATGGCCTCGCTGTTTGGACATAATTTGAAACCAAACTTTTCATACAAGGCAGGCACATCCGCAAGCAATGAAATGTAAGAACCTTCAGGAGCTACGTCTTCCAGATATGTCATGATTGCCTCCATTACAGATCGCCCAAGCCCCTTTCCCTGGTATTCCGGTTCAATTGCAACATCCACTACTTCATAATTGCAGCCGCCATCACCTATAACACGTCCCATACCTACTACTTTTTCGCCATCGTATACGGTTACTGCAAAAAGACTATTGGGAAGCCCCAGTTCAACAGCTTTACGTGAGCGTGGGCTCAAGCCGGTGTTCTTCCTCAGTCTGATATAGGAATCAATATCCGGAATATGGTGTTTGATCTCAAGCATAAGAAAACTTTAGCCACGGATTTACACTGATATACACTGATGTTAGAAACAAAGGACTAATTTAAAGCAAAGTAAAAACAGCGGTTCAAACAGTTTAAACGGTTCAAACAGTTTAATTTTATTCATCTAAATGATACCACTCAGGATTTTCAAGCCAGTCAGCGGGTTGTGATACAAAACCGATTATATTTTCAAGCAGAACACAATGATTTTTCTCTTCCTCTTCCAGCTTTAGAAATATTTCCTTCCGATATGGATCACTCTCTTCATCAGCTCTTTCAAGATAAAACTTTTGGGCATCTGCCTCAACTTTCAGTGCCTTCTTATAAAATTCTGCTTGTGAGATATCAACATCAATATCTTTCTCTTCTTTCATTTTCACAAAAATATTTTTTACATTTGTTAATACCTCGGTATCCGCCGAGAATTCTGTTTTATCATTCTTTTGCATATCCAGAATTACATTGTAATGTTTAGCTTCAGAGTCTGCCAACATAGTCAGTATATTCTTAAGCCCTTTATTATTTGTTTTCTTCATCATATCAAGGTAAAAATGCCTGCCATCCAATTCCATCTGCAATGCGTATTTATATATATCCATTTAAAACCCTTTCTTTTAAGTTTTCTTAAAAACGACTAATTTACATATTCTCAATAATCTTTTCACCGAACCCTGAGGTAGACACCGTAGTGGCTCCTTCCATAAGTCTTTCAAGATCATAGGTAACAGTTTTCTTCTCTATGGCCCCGGCTACACCTTTCGTGATAAGGGCATCAGCTTCTTTGAAGCCGATGGTGTCCAGCATCATTGCCGCGGTCAGGATCAGGGAACCGGGGTTCACCTTGTTCTGGCCTGCATATTTTGGTGCAGTGCCATGGGATGCCTCGAAAACGAATCTGTCCTTCGCCATGTTTGAAGAAGGTGCAAGTCCCAATCCGCCTACCTGAGCCACAATAGCATCTGAAAAATAGTCTCCATTCAGATTTGGCATTGCAAGTATGTCATATTCTTCCGGCCTTGTCAGTACCAATTGCAGCATGGCATCCGCTATCCTGTCTTTTACAACAATCTTACCATCCGGTTGTTTTCCGGAATATTTTTCGTATAGCTCGTCTTCTGTAATTGTATAGTCTCCATACTCTTCTCTGGCAACTTCGTATCCCCAGTTCCTGAAAGCTCCCTCTGTAAACTTCATTATGTTGCCTTTATGGACGAATGTTACGCTTTTCCTGTTATGTGTTACTGCATAATCCAGGGCCATCCTTACCAGCCTTTTGGTCCCTGCGATTGAGATGTTTTTGATTCCAATCCCTGAGTCATCACTTATTTTGGTATCCATGTTTGAATTGAGAAAATCGATAACCTGTTTTGCCTCCCTGCTTCCCTGTTGCCACTCAATTCCGGAATACACATCTTCGGTGTTCTCCCGAAATATCACCATATCAACTTTTTCCGGATGCCTGACAGGGCTCGGAGCTCCCCGGAAATAGCGGATGGGCCTTACACAAGCATAAAGGTCCAGAACAATCCTCAGCGTTACGTTGAGAGATCTGAAGCCTTTGCCGACAGGTGTAGTAAGAGGCCCTTTAAGGGCAACATGATAATGTTTGATCGCTTCAACCGTGTCAGACGGGATTAGCTCACCAAACTTTTCGTCAGCCAGTTTACCGGCATAGACTTCATACCATGCAATCTTTTTCTTTCCTGAATATGCCTTTTCCACTGCGGCGTCAACAACCATCCTGGTCGCTTCCATTATGTCGGGGCCAATCCCGTCTCCTATGATAAACGGTATGACGGGATTATCAGGTACTATAAGTTTTCCATCTTCAACCGATATGGCTTCACCTTCAGTCGGTGGTGAAAACTTCTCAAATTTTATCATCGTTTACCCTTTCTATTTGTACTAAATTAGTATTGTAAGTGGATCCTCCGCTACAGTGAATAAATACTAATCATAACAATTCATTGCCAACAAGTAAATAGAGCATGATTATTATTTTGTTGAAAATAAATCATTTTCTATGATAATTGGGTAATGGAAATTCAATACGAAAAACTTATTCTTACTGCTCTCCTTGCTGCAAAACGAGCAGGAGAGGCAATCCTTGATGTATACGGTTCGGACTTTGCGGTTGAGCAGAAAGATGATAAATCCCCGCTGACACTGGCGGACAAAAGGTCGCACGAAATAATCATGGATGTTTTAGAACAGACCATAACAGTTAATAACGGCACAGTGCCCGTTTTAAGTGAAGAGGGGAGAGGTATTCCATTTGATGAACGGAAAGAGTGGGAATATTTCTGGCTTGTTGACCCCCTTGACGGAACAAGGGAGTTTGTCAATCGAAACGGAGAGTTTAGCGTAAATATTGCACTCATCCGGAATCACAAGCCGGTTCTCGGTATTATTTATATACCGGTGAAGGATGTCTTCTACTTTGCTGCTATAGATTTTGGTACATATAAATTGGAAAACAGTGAAAGTCTGTTCGATAACTTATCAATAAAAGAGTTGTTAAATAAATCACAAAGACTGCCATTAGCCAATAATGACAAGAGTTCGTTTACAGTTATTGGCAGCCGTTCTCATACATCCGAAGAATTCACAGAATTTGTAAAACTATTAAATGAAAAACATGGAAAAGTTGAATTTATATCATCCGGTAGTTCACTGAAGCTCTGCCTCGTCGCTGAAGGAATAGCAGACGTGTATCCGAGATTTGGCCCAACAATGGAGTGGGACACTGCAGCCGGACAGGCAATTGTCGAACAGGCTGAAGGCAGTGTAATGGATATACAGACCAGAGAACCTCTGAGATATAACAAAGAAGATCTATTAAATCCATTCTTCATAGTCAGCGGGCAGGATGTCTGTTTAGATTAAAAACCGATTGGTTATTCATATGTATAAGCAAAAGAACAAAATTATTCTATCCATTATCCTGGCAGCATTTTTATTGGTAACCGGCTGTGCCAGTACCAAAACCGGTCCGCCGCTTTCTAAAGATAAATTAAGGAAACTTGAGGAAGAGATTGAATTGCTGGCTACAGAAATATATATCAATGATTCAGTCATGGTATGGAAGAGTGGATTTAATGTCCTGAGCATCATGCCGGATGGAGTATTTAAGAACCGTGCAGTGATAGGTGCATTATCCGTCGATAATACAGAGGAAATTGCCGGGTATTATAAGCTTCCAACAGAGGATGGATGTGTTGTCATTGGAGTAATGGACGGTTATATAGCTGATCTGGCGGGCATCCGGCAGGGCGATATCATAAAAGAGGTGGATGGGAAGAAGATAAAGGACAGCGGCCATGTTAAGTTTAAGGCCGGCAGATCCTCCACGGTTATTGTAGAAAGGGCCGGTGCAAGACTCTCCTTTAATGTGATACCGAAGGAAATGCCATACGTGCGAATTCGCCTTAAGCAGACCAGTAAGATTAATGCGTATGCAAAATTCACGGGTATTGTATTTACGTCCGGGATGGTACACTTTGCAGAGGATGAAGATGAGCTTGCCATTATAATGGGGCATGAGCTGGCCCATCTTACCTCAAAGCATCTGCCCAAGAATATCAGTGTGGCTGCACTGTGCGGGACTTTGGGCGGCCTTACGGGTCCTTTTGCGCCGTGGGCAACCCAAGCCCTGTACGCACCATACAGCAGGAAGAACGAGAGAGAGGCGGATTATATTGGACTCATCTATGCACATAATGCGGGTTATGATATTGAAAAGGGAGCAATTCTCTGGAAGCGCTTTGCGCTGGAAATTCCCAAGAGCCGGTCAAAGAGTTTTCTCCGCAGTCATCCGGCAAGCCCTGAAAGGATATTGCGGGTTAAAAAAGTGGTTGAGTTAATAAGATCCGGTAAAAATCCGATGGAGGATTTGATTCTCAATTAGTTCCTATTTAGGTGACCAGACTTCAATTCTATGCCCCTCGGGATCAGAGAAATAAAAAACATGAGCTCCCCAGGGATGTTCCCGAACCGGTTCGATGGCCAGACCACTGCTGCGCAGATATTGCCAGGTTTCTGCGGCGCTTTCAACCTGCAGTGCCAATGTCACACCTGCACCCCCACAACTCTTAATGGACGCCCGGCTCTCATCGGCAATACTTATGTGGGCAGTTTCCGTTAACTTAAATTCTATAAACCAGTCTGAGTTATGGGTGATTGGCAGTCCCAAACAATCTTTGTAGAAATCAACTGTTTCCTGCCATTTCTTACAATATAGGATAGTATTTGTGTTTTTTGGAGAGAAAGTATCTGTCATCTATTCGAGAATTTCTTATGAAATAACATAGTAAATTACTTTTTAAACATATTGACATTAAAACACAAAGCTGCCGGATTTCAAATGTTCTTTTTGGGACTCCGGTATCCGGCCGGAAATGATCCGGATAAATTATGACTAATACGGTGTGAAAGTTACCTTTATATGCTCGCCATTCATTGCTTCAACAGCTCTCTCAATCCTGGATAATGGATCAATTATTATATATCTGGAAAACGAACTCCTTTTTCGTTTGGGGCTCATCTTGATTCTCTTTAGTGGATCTCTTGTTTCCCTGGGATTCATTTCCAGGATTTCTCCTTTGACGTTTGCGTCAATATTCGCTGATGAACTTATGCCTGTTATCCTTGCAATCTGCTTAAGGGAGTTGTCAGCATGCAGGTATGCCATCCCCTCGTCAGTAAGGCGGTACTCCGTAATTCCATAATGTGAACATACTTTAAATGTAATATGTCCGTCAGAGTTTCTCTCGAAGAATTCAGTTGAGTTTCCTATCATATTCATCAGATCTGACCTTGAGGGGTAAGCGCTTTTGATTAGTAATCTTGTTCTTTCTTTCTTTATTTCATTATCATTCATGGGAGAGCCATTTTTCTTCCGTCTTTTGATTTTATCTTCTAACGAAAGGGAATAAGACGGGTGGAAATGGTATATGATCATATTGTTATTTTCATTCATTAATTCGTCCAGGAACTGAATATCAAGCTTTGCTTTAGTTATATATTTCTCGTCTATCTTCTTTTCTGATTCTTCGCTGTAACCTATTTCGATCCATTTCTCCTGGCGGGGTAAGTATGCCCAGGATTCCTCTATTTGTGAACTCTCTATGAGCTTCCTCATTTCCAGTATTCCTTCATTTTCGTTCTCGTATATTACGGTTTTGAATTGGTTCTTGTTGTTAACAACGAGTTCATTGATAACATTGTATCCTTCTTCCCTGTTTGTATCTTCAACGGCTAATGAAACATGATTAAGCCATAGTGTAAGAGTATATAAACAAACCCATAGTAGCACTGTTCGAAATGTGTAATTTGGAATCATCTCAATAGTCATTTTTAATTATTTGTTGAAATAGTTGCATTTTAGATGTACGAAAATAGTTTTCATATTATAATAAAACTTTAGTCTTTTAACAGATTAAACAGTGGAATATAGCGGTAAGAGGAGA
>Ga0208274_1000611_pt1 | contig 18414 bp, 7 predicted proteins | sample ETNtaG_22_FD_185755 | JGI IMG/M metagenome (GOLD analysis project Ga0208274, IMG submission 185755) | Marine microbial and viral communities from oxygen minimum zone, Eastern Pacific Ocean - ETNP201306SV43 (SPAdes) (version 2) | ecosystem: Environmental > Aquatic > Marine > Oceanic ... | reverse complement strand
TTTTCTCGAACTCTTCGCTGATTTCTTCGGCTCGAACATCATCACGATCACGAATGGCTTGCTCCAAGTCATCAAGGAGGCCCATGGCTTTTTCTTTTGGAGACTCTCCACAACCCGTTAGAAGCACACCACCCATTATTAGAGATAGAAGGAGCATCATCGTTAGTTTATTTCGGTTCATTATTTTTTCTCCTTTATTATTCTAAAATATTCCGCAAAGTAGTTAAGTCTAAGGCCCGGCACTATGGGGTCGGACCTGATCCACGATTCAGGTTAAGAGATTAGTGAACGGTCTATTTTACACGCTTGAATCCGAGAGACTCTTCATCTTTTTTCATAACCAGCTCATCTCCACTCAAAGAGATTTCTGCTGCATCCCACTCATCTGAATCTTCTAGACGCATGCTTAGGGCTGTTCCGTCCAGTTTCCATTCTCCGGACTCGGATTCCGATTCTCCAAATACTGATACGGACATCATTAGCGTACCGTCCTCTTTGAATTCAAAGATCATGGACATAGATGACAACATCATCAGCCCCATTTTCAGTTCTTCACCTTCAAGGCCTTCGTCCTTCAAGGCTTGTTCCATGACGTCTGGATCCAATTCCCATTTGCCGATTAGATCGCTTTCAGATGTAGAACCACCGCATCCGACTATTATACAACCAATCATTAATGGTACAGAGAACATCATCAGTTTATTTCGATTCATTGTTTTTATTCTCCTTATTTATTATACTCAATAATTACAAATAGTTTAAAGTAAAGTAAATCGTATTGCCACAGTTTTTCTTCAGTGGCGTATTTGTGATACTTATCAAAAGATTATCTCCTCATTTGCGATAACTTTGTTCCAGAGCTATATTCCGGCTCTCTTTTGTTGAAACTCTCAGCTAATACAAAAGAAATTACTATGAAAATTGTACAGAGATTTATTCTGGCTCAGTTTGTTTGGATATCACTGCTACCGGCGCAGAATTCCCCTAATGTCCCTTTATTGGCTCATGTGAATGATTACCCTTCGGTAGGATACAATGACTGCTGGGGTTACACGGCTCCCGATGGTAGAGAGTACGCTTTTCTGGGTGTCAGGAACGGCACCAGTATTCTTGATATCACCGATACGGATGATGTGTATGAGGTAACGTTTATCTCAAGTGCCAATTCCACGTGGAAGGACATCAAAACGTACCAGAATTACGCTTATACGGTAACAGAAGCGGCAGGTGGTCTTCAGATAATTGATCTATCTAACCTGCCGGCATCTGCCGAGCTGGTAACCACCTCCGATATTCTGAATACATCGCACAACATTTTCATCGATGAAGATAACGGAATTCTTTATTCTGATGGGGAAGGATCTTCAGTCATACGGGTGGTTAGTCTAGCCGACCCGCTTAATCCGGTGCAGATTTCTTCTTTCGGTATTGAGTGCCATGATATTTATGTCCAAGATGACATCGCCTACATTTCGGAGGGGAGTAGCGGTTCGTTTGGAATCTACGATGTGAGTAACCCCGAATCGCCCGCTTTTATTGAGAGGATCGATGTCCCTGCTCCCGGATACTGTCACAATGCATGGACTACGGAAGATGGTCATTATCTTATGACCACTGAAGAGACAGTAGGCAAGACAATAAAATTCTGGGATATTCAAGACATGGACAATATCAACATGACTTCTGAATACTTGGGCCCCAACAATTTTGCACACAACACCCACATCAAGGGAGAATATGCTTACATCTCTCATTATGAAAGTGGTATGCGCATAGTGGATATTTCAGATCCGTACAACATATTCGAAGTGGGATACTATGAGACCCAGAGCAATTGGGGTGCTTATCCCTTTTTCGCCTCCGGCAAAGTGCTCATCTCCGACATGTCCAACGGCTTATACGTAGTATACTTTGAAGGGGCGCTGGATGCAGATGTTCTTGATCCCCAACCTGTAGAGAACCTGTCTGCCTACAGTGATTACACCACCCCAAGCAGTATGACATTGGAATGGACCGATCCGTCAATGCTGATAAACGGCGATCCCATTCCTGAGTTCTCCGTTGTGATTCATCGGGATGAAGTTTTTGTAGCAGAGATAGCTAGCGGAGTTGAAGCATACGTTGATCAAGGTCTCGTGGATGGTCAGCTTTACAGTTACGATGTTCTTGTCCAAATAACAGAAAATGACAGTTTGAGCTTTATCAGTTCAACAGATTGGATTTGTGGCGGTTCACCTGTCCCATCCTCACCGGAGGATTTCACCGGCAGTGAGGAAGAGGGCGTCGTTACTCTTAGCTGGACGAATCCAGCCACACAAATAGACGGAACACCCCTGGATGATTTGGCCTCTATTTTTATTTATCGAAACGGAGATTATTTTACGGAAGTGGCTACAACTGAAGCAGGGGCTGAAATGAACTGGCAGGATGAACCGGAATTCGGGTTTTCCTACGATTACCAAGTTATGGTGGTGGATAACGAATCGGATCAAAACGAAAGTGATATTTCAGAGCTTCACCGTTTTTGGGTAGGAGATATACCGGAATTCCTCATCTGGAATCCGGATAATGTTAGCCCTTCTTCTGCGACTGTAATCAGTCGTTCTTTATATGAGTTGGGTCGCCCAGCTGCTGAGGTACAGGAGTTGACTGAATTCGGTGGGAATCTTTATGCCACCGGGTACAAGGCAATTTTTGTGCTCTGTGGTTTCTACCCGAACAGTTACGAGATTTGGGATGGGCAGTGGGGAACACAGGGTGATCTTTTCAGGCTGGGGTACTACCTGAATGATGGCGGTTCTATCTATATGGAGGCGGGTGATGAGTTCTCCAATATGAATGCCGCTACAGTAACGGAACTGTTCAACGTTGGTGTCTCTTCTCAAGGTGGCTATAACTTGAATGGAATTGTAGGCGTGGAAGGTACATTTTCGGAGGAGATGATGTTCGACTATGACGGCGACGCAGCCGGCATTGATCAGCTGATCCCGTTGGAAAGTGCGTTTCCCGTTTTCGTCAATACCGGTGTACCTTTTTTCACCGGAGTGGCTAATGACGGTGGTGACTACCGAACCCTAGCCGCTACTTTCGAAATAGGTGGTCTTGTGGAGGGAGAAATAAACCATTCACTCTTGCTCGATTCCATCATCCATTTTCTGGTGGATGCTGATGACCTTTCAGTAAATGATCCTATCATACCGGAGGAGTTTTCGCTGAGTCAGAACTATCCCAATCCGTTTAATCCAGCTACTGCCATTCATTTTAATATACCTGAAGCTGGAGATGTGGAATTGGTTGTTTACGATATTATGGGCCGTAAGGTAGAAGTATTAGTGAACGGTATAATGGTGAGTGGTGAACATCAGATTGAGTGGGACGCCTCAGACTTCGCCAGCGGTATATACATTTATAAATTGACGAGCAGCGGAGAAACCTTATCTAAACGGATGATCTTACTTAAATAAGGTATAACTACTGATGACGGCGAGGAACTGATGACTCACATAAACCATTCAAGTTAATATGCTGAAGGATGATATCATGAAAAGATTTACTTTACTCTTATTTATCACACTGATTTTCCTAATCCCTACAGATGTTTGGGCACAGGACAATAATTCCTGGTGCTCAACTCCCGGGCTGACTCCGGAAGAGCGGTGGGAAGCTCGTACTGATATGCAGCGCAGGCTGACTGGGAAACGGTTTGCAATCGATGGTCCTATTATAATTCCCATGGCGTTCCATATCATAGTGGATTCCAACGGTGAGGGCGACGTCACCATGGATCAGATCGAAGCACAGGTAGAGCATATGACTGGAGGGTACAGCGATAGAGAAATCGAATTTGTTCTCGGATCAGTGGATTACACCGTAAACGATAACTGGTTTTATCTGAGCGGAGACTACGAAACAGAGATGAAGAGTTCTCTGGCCATCGATCCTGCGCACAATATGAATGTCTATTCTGCTAACCTGCAGGATAACCTTCTGGGCTGGGCTCAATTCCCGTGGTGGTATGATGAGAACAGTTACATGCACGGATTTGTGATGCACTACGGCAGTTTTCCTGGAGGAAACATTGAGAATTACGATGAAGGCGATGTGGCCATACATGAAGGGGGACATTGCCTTGGGCTCTACCACACCTTCCAGGGTGGGTGTTCTGATGGTGACGATGTAGAAGATACTCCCGCACAGCATGATGGTAACACTATCTACGACTGCGATCCAACCCTGGATACCTGTCCTAGCGATCCCGGAATGGATCCAATCTATAACTTTATGAACTACACGAATGATTACTGCACATTTGAGTTTTCCCCGGGACAGGGCGTCCGCATGGTGGATGTAATTGCGGCGTACAAGCCGGGTTTTTTGACGGCGTTTCAGATTCCGGATGCGTTGGATCCTGCAGCCCCTTCGGACTTTTCAGCTTATAGCGACTACTTGACAGAGACTTCTGTGGCTCTCAATTGGAACGACCCGGATACACTTGTGAACGGTGAGTCTATTTCGGACTTTTCGGTGATCATCGAGAGAGATGGTGATGAGATAGCGGTGGTGAATCAGGGTGTGGAAAGTTATGCAGATGAGGGTCTTTCCGCTGAAGAGACCTACAGTTATACAGTTTATGCTGAACTAACTGAGAACGACAGCGCCAGCGTGATGGTATCAGCCACTGTTATTTGCGGCGGGTCGCCGGTACCGTCTGCACCGGAAAATTTTGCGGTGGAAGCCTCAGATACGGCGGTCACTCTCAGCTGGACCAATCCCGCCGAACAGATAGACGGCACACCGCTGGATGACCTCTCAGCAATACGTATCTACCGGAACGGTGAATTACTGACGGATATAGAGACTTCTGATGCCGGAACAGAGATGATCTGGGCCGACGATGTAGACTTTGGTTTCTCTTATGATTACCAGATCAGTGCGGTAGATAATGAATCAACAGAAAATGAAAGTGATATCTTGGATTTGCAGCGAGTTTGGTACGGTGATGTGCCGGACATCCTTATCTGGAACCCGGAAAATGTCAGCCCCGCATCTGCCACAGCGTTGTCCCGTTCCATTTTAGAATTGGGTTGGTCTGCAGCTGAAGTTCAGGAATTGACCTACTTTAGCGGAAGCCTTTACGATGCAGGATTCAAGGTCATATTTATCTTATGTGGAGTATTCCCGAGACAGTACGAAATCTGGGACGGCCAGTGGGGACATCAGGGTGACCTCTTCAGGCTGCGTTACTATCTGAACGACGGCGGGTCCATCTATATGGAAGCGGATGACGAATTCGGTAATAGGAATGCTGGCACGCTTACGGAGAAATTTCTCATCGAAGTTTCGGACGTAGGTGCTAATGATCTTTCTACTATTGAAGGTATTTTCGGCACACCAGCGGAGGGTGTGAGTTTCGACTACGAAGGCGGCAACTTTGGGATTGATCATCTGGGACCTCTGGAAGGAGCTGTCCCTATCTTCTATAATACATCTCCAAATTACTACACCGGGATTGCTTTTGATAGTGGGGACTACAAGACAATTGGTACAAGTTTTGAGTTTGGCGGTCTTATCGACAGCAATAGCGATTCAAGCAGTACCAAGACTGAATTGCTGTTGTCATTGCTGAATTTTCTTACCGATACATCAAGTTTGATTTTACAGCAACCATCAGGCCTACCGCTGACTTACACCCTTCACCAGAACTTCCCCAACCCATTTAATCCGGCTACCACCATCCGCTTTGATCTGCCTCAGGCAGGGGAAGTGGAGCTGATGATCTACGACATTCTAGGTCGGGAGGTTCAAACACTGGTGAGTGGTGAACTGGTGAGTGGGATTCATGAGTTTACCTGGAATGCTTCCAGTGTCTCTAGCGGCATTTACTTCTACCGACTTTCTTCTGAACAGGGTATCCGTACACGAAAGCTGGTGGTCATTAAGTAGCTGCCACCAGGTAACTTCTTAGCTATTAATGGAGAAAACATGCGTTTGAAACTGTTTACTGTTACAACTTTGATACTGCCAGTTTTCATCACTGCTCAAAGCTGGAACTGCGAGCTAATTGGCCAGCTTGACTATTCCCAAACCGCCAATGATATTTGGGGATACGTGGCTAGCGACGGCACCGAATATGCCCTAGTGGGCACAAGTTCTGGTACTTCCATTGTGGATGTGAGCACCGATGAATCCAATCCGACGGAAGTTGCCTTTATCCCAGGTCAGAACTCTACCTGGCGGGATGTGAAGACGTACGGTCACTACATGTACGTAGGGACAGAAGCTTCACAGGGAGTTCAGGTGGTGGATATTGAGGATCCGGAGAATGCTGAGCTGGTTTACACATGGAATGGGGTAACGAACTCCCACAACATTTTCCAGGCTGACGGCTACCTTTATGTGGTTGGTGCATCAGGAGCAGACATGCATATCCTCGACTTGAGCAATCCTGCCCAGCCAGTGGAAGTGGGCGGCTGGGACGGAGAATACCTTCACGATGTGTACGTTCGGGGCGACTACGCTTACGGATGCGGTATTTATTCGAGCACCATGTTCATCATAGACATTTCTGATAAAACGAACCCCTCTACGGTGACGAGCTGGAGTTACTCTGGAGCGGCTCACGCCTGCTGGCTTTCAGAAGACGGTAATTACCTGATTACTTCGGACGAAACTTCCGGTGGACATATCAGGATATGGGATGTGAGTGATTTTGGCAACATCAATATGGTTTCTGAATGGATGGCGGACGGTGGTCAAGAGGAATCAGTGCACAATGTATTCGTGCGAGATAATTATTTATATGCGAGTCATTATGTCTTCGGTCTTCAGATTTTGGATATTTCCGATCCCTACAACCCGGTATTGGCCGGTTATTACGATACTTATCCCGGCAGCGGCGGTCTATATGAGGGAGCTTGGGGCGCCTATCCATTCACCGAAAGCTGCTATACTTATATATCTGATATGAGCGGCGGTCTATTCGTAGTGCACTTCGCCGGTTGCGCCGGAGCCGATGACGACGATCCTCGCCCACCGGACAACTTCACTGCCTATAGTGACTACACGCTTCCGGAGAGTGTAAATCTGACTTGGGATGATCCTACGGAACTCCACGGTGGTGGTTCCATCGGCAACTTTTCCATTGATATTTACCGGGACGGTACGTTTGCAGCCAGTGTGGGTGAAGGAGTCGAATACTATTCTGATAACGGTTTGGTGGATGGTCAGTTCTACGAGTATGAAGCACAGACACGATTGTTGAGTAACGATAGTCTAAGTGTTTTTGTGGATGACGGTGCCTTTTGCGGTGGATCGCCAACACCGTCGCCTCCATCCGATTTTGACGTGAGCAATAATGATAATTCTGTGACTCTCAACTGGATATCGCCCACGACACAAGAAGACGGCACACCGCTGGATGACTTAGCCAATATTGTCATCTACCGTAATGGTGAACAAGTAGCCTCGACATCTTCTTCACCTGGTGAACAGGGGTGGTACAACGATTCTCCTCCTCAGGATTATACCTACAGCTACTACCTCACGGCAGTAGACAATGAATCGCCCCCTAACGAAAGTTCACCCACACCTTCTTTAGATATCTGGGTAGGCGAATCTCCAGCTATTTTCATTTGGGAGCCGCCGGACAATTCCCCCGGAAGCGGCGCAGCTCTGCTGGAATCGGCTCAAAACCTGAACCAGTCAGTTTTCCTCGCTGATAACCTGCAGCAGTTTGGCGACCCTGTAGCAGCAGATTATGAAGCCATCTTTGTCCTTCTCGGAATTTCTTCATCTACCCACGTGCTTGTTGAAGGTGAAGCGACCCTATTGATAGAATATCTAGAAGCCGGCGGCAATATCTACATGGAAGGTGGGGAGACCTGGGCCTGGGATAGTCCGACCTCTCTTCATAATTTTTTTCATATTAACGGCACGGATGACGGTAGTGGTGACTTGGGAACAATTATAGGAGAAGACGGCACATTTGCCGAGAACTTATATTTCACCTACCAGGGCGAAAATAACTGGATTGATCATTTAGAGCCGGGCAGCGGCGCCGTTACAATCTTAAGTAACAGCAGTCCGTCATACGGGGTAGGTGTCGCCTACGAAGCGGAGAACTACCGTACCATCGGTACCAGCTTCGAGTTCGGAGGGCTTTCTGATGGCGCCGGCGGCACCAAGGATGATCTCTTGACTGTCATGCTGGACTTCTTCGGGATTGACGTCTCTGCCGGAGGTAACATAGGGGATGTAAACGGCGACGGCATCCTCGATATCTACGATGTTATGAAAGTGGTGAATTTTATGTTGGGGATTGCTGAACCTACAGAGGAAGAAGCGTGGGCGGCGGACATGAACAGCGATACAATGATTGACGTATTTGACATTGTCCTCCTGGTAGATGCTATCTTGAATGGGGCAGAAGGAGAAGCGCCGGTGAAAGATTCAACCGACTTATTATTCAGATAAGAATTTTTTGCAATCGCCAGTAAAATTGGGGCCAGTAAAAACATTGTTTTTTTTCTTGGCATAAGTAAAGAAATCTTCCTAATATACGCCGAGGCAATTATTTCCAGGAGTTTTCAAAGAACACAACATACGCGGGGTTTCACAAAATCTGATTTGAAAGAATCAAGGAGTGAGCTATGAGTAATACGGTTAGGAGATATGCTTTGCTGTGCCTATTGGTCTTCCCTCTTGGGTTGTTAATGGCAGTAACAACTGGTAAAATTGCTGGCCGGGTGGTGGATTCTGAAACAGGTGAACCGCTGGCCGGGATTAACATTCTAGTTATAGGTACATCATACGGAGCTGCCACGGATTACAATGGTGATTTTGTAATTCTGTTTATATCGCCTGGGGTTTACGATTTAAAAGCCTCATCTATCGCACACCATGATGTCACAAAGCAAAACATAAATGTCTATTCCGATCTGACCACTACTGTAGAATTTGAAATGGTCTCTGAAACAGTTGAAGGTGAAGAAGTAACTGTAACTGCCGAAAAACCGCTCATTCAGCACGACCTTACAAGCAGCCGCTCTACGTTGACAGGAGATGAACTTGAGAATATCCCCATGGAGGATATCACTGATATCCTAAACCTTACCCCTGGTTTTGTTGATGGTCACGCCCGGGGCGGACGAAGTGGTGAGATTCTTTACCTTATTAATGGTGTACCGGCTGTAGATCCTATGTATAACAGCTTTGATACAGACGTTCCTGAGTATGCTCTAGCCGAGGCGGACATTATTACTTCCGGCTTTTCAGCGGAGTACAGTAACGCTCTTTCCGGAGTTGTAAATATGGTAACACAAGAAGGTGGTTCCAAATTGACCGGGCGCATACGTGTCAAAACAGATAACGAAGGATTTCTCGATCCCCTCAGAGACAATTCCCACCAAAAAAACAATTTGGAAATGAGCATCGGTGGACCCATTCCAAAACTTCCTCTCCGCTGGTTCATTTCCGGTGAATTTCAGAATACACAGGGACGGTATGGGGTATCAAATCAAGAAAGCCTAACACTCAACGGAAGTTTGACTTGGCGTCCCTTTCCCAAGACTAAAATCAAGTTCGATTTCAATCACCACGAATCCAAATGGAACGACTACAGCCATCGTTACAGCCGTGAAACTTTCGAGAATGAAGATTCAGATGGTGATGGACGGCTTGACCGGGTAGTCTCGCTCACATCTCTGGCCTTGCTTGACCCTTCCTATTATTTGCAAGGCGGCTATTTTTATCCAGGTGTTTCGTCAAGTGGATTCAGTATGGATGATGTCCTCGCTAATGCGGGGCTTTCTATTATTCAGGGAACAGACGATGAAGGAAACACATTTGAAACTGTGAGCGATAAGCGGATGGTACTTGTTGAAGTGGATGTAGATGGCTCAGGGAACTTACTGGCTGGAGACGGAGATTACCGGAACGAAGATTTAAATGGCAACGGAATCTGGGATATAACCGATCTAAACAGGTCCGGGGCAACTGCTGACTCCAGTTTCATCGATCTTAATGGCGATGGCGCCTATCAGTGGGGATCCGACACCGCCATCCCCAATTCAGCCATGTCGGATACAACCATTGGGAGTACAACGTACGATATTATAGCCGGCAATCGAAATTTGAACGGCAGCTCCGCAGCTGCGACTGGCTTTAATGATAATTTCAATATGCTGGACCAACTACTCAGAAACGATAAAACGAGCTCACTATTCAGCATCAACTTAAACCATCAGCTGGGAGAGAAAACGTTTCTCCAGGTTATGTTGAGCCGTTTTCGGACGTACTACCACTACGACACTAATGAAAGCTCCACTATTGCGGCGTACATTGATTATCTGGAAGAGAACGGAATTACCACTATCCCGGATAAGTACGAGGATGATCTATTTACCGATTGGAACAACAACGATTTTATTGATATTTCCGAAGATGCCTACCCTGATGACCCCTCTAAGTGGCTTACATGGGAAACTATTCCCATCCAAAATACACAGGATACAGACAAGTTTTACACTTATGGCAGCGGAACAACTTTTTATAGACTCCGCTGGAATGAGGATGACAAGACCTACTGGAACTTTAAAACGATTTTGACCAGCCAGGTAACCAAATATCATATGGTGAAGGGTGGATTTGAACTGCAGATCTATGATATCTTTGACCACGATGTGGACATGCCGTCCGGTGGAAATATTTACGGTCAGAATATAGGCAGCATGTCTAGCCTCGGTGGTCGTTTTGGGGAAGACTTTTCTGATACTGGTTTTGATGGCTGCAGCAGCTGTTCGGGTAATGGAGTCTGGGATCACTGGGATTACGGTTCCGACGGTCTAGCAGCTATTGATGGCAACGGCGACGGCGACTACGATGATGATTTTGTCGATCTTCCACCTGACGAAGGTGAAGGCGACGGTAAAGTTAACTATGACGAACTGTCGGAAGATTGGGATGAGCTGTATGCTGACGATACTTGGAACGCCGCACAAGGTAAACTTAATCCTATCTGGATGGGTGTCTTTCTTGAGGATAAAATGGAGTTTGAAGCACTTATCGTCAATGCAGGGCTGAGGGTTGATTACTTTGATCCGAGGTTTGAAAATTATCCAACCAATCTTGACGATCCGGTAGTAGATCAAAGCACCGGTGGGCAGGTCAAAGATCCGACTTCTGTACCCACTAAGTTCTACTTCAGCCCACGGATTGGAATTTCCTTCCCCGTTAGCGAACGTGATGTTATGTACTTTAACTATGGACGGGCGTTCCAGCTGCCTCAGTTCCAATACATGTACCGCAACATTAACTGGGACTTCTCTGGTGCTTTCCCCATCGTAGGCAACCCCGATCTTTTGCCCGAGACAACTACATACTATGAGCTCGGTCTTCGACACCAGATGGGTCTTGATTGGCGGTTGGAAATCAAGGGATTCTTTAAAGACATTCAGGGCCTGACTGATACTCAACAGAACTGGATCAAAGCCAATCAGTATTATACCCGCCATGTTAACGGTGACTACGGCAGTACTAGGGGTTTAGAAATAGTTCTTTTCAAGCGGTTTAGTCGGCGATACGGCGGCAACATTAACTACACGTATTCCATAGCCAAAGGAAAGAGTTCTTCAGCTCTGCAAAACTATCGCTATACTTGGGCCAGTCAAATCATTCCAAAGGATGAAAATTTCCTCGATTGGGATCAGCGACATACTTTAAACGCCAACCTGCAAACACTGATTCCTGTCCCTGTTGTTGGTGATATAGAAGTGAACACAACCCTGCAGTACGGTAGTGGACTGCCTTACTCGCCGCCTGTACGTTCTCTGGAGCCAGAGATCAATACGCGGCGACTACCACCCACTTTAGTCATGAATCTCTATGCTCAGAAAGAGTTTAAAGTTGGGCAGAATATGCGCCTTTCAGCTTTTATATGGGTGGACAATCTTTTCAGCGGGTTGGTCAGAGATCTTCTGGATATCAAGAATCTCTCCGGTGTTGCGGATGAAGAGTGGTTTGATCTTTATCGAGAAATAATTCAAAGATACGAAGATAAAGATACAAGATTTTTCGGCTCTGAAGGTGATAGTAACGGCATAGACGACGACGGCGACGGCTATGTGGATGAATCCCTTGAAGATGAATATATGATGCTAATGGATACGGACGGGGACGGCACCATTGACTGGAATAAAGAAAACCCGGCTGGAGGAACTTTTGGGTATCCCGGTTACTATCGCGAGGGAGCACTGGTTAACATTGGTATTTCCCTGAAATTTTAACTGTAGAGGTATTAGAGAATGTTGAAGAAAATACCATTGATTATGCTTGTTACCCTGCTGGTCATTCCCGGCATGGGGAAAGACATCAGGATAGAGTCTGTACCGGATAGATTTGAGCGGACCCGTCCTGCTGATGAGTATAAAGTTCATAATACAGGTACCATGTGTACAGCAACCTCTAACTTTGCCAATTATGGCGACCCTAATGTCCCTGAAGGTTTGCCGTCCATGGAATGGCCATGTGGCAGCGGCACCCATCACCTGTGGGAAGGACGACTGTGGGTATCAGCTATGGTTGAAGGAGAGAAGAGATCCAGTCATGCGGATTACGGAAACTACGAGTTCCATCCGTCAGATGGTTCTTCTTTTGATCTACCGGCCTATCCTTCCAAATCAGTGGAGGACAGCTACACCACTTTCGATGATTATCTCGGCCCTCACACCACCACAGCAATGGGTATCAGTATAAATCAGCGTGGTCTTACCTGGAGTACTCCTGACTACGACGATTTTGTGATATACGAAGTGGAGATCATGAAGGATCTTGGCGGTGACGATTACAGCGGATCTGAACTCAATGATTTTATCGTCAGTTGGGTGTACGATTGTGATGTGGGTACTGGCACAGACCCCAACAACCCGCACATCGATGACTTGGTGGACTTTGATGGTTGGGATGGGAACAATCCTTCCAGCCAGATCACCTATATGGAAGATATTGTTGAAAATGGCGACCTTGATGGCGACGGTGACTTAGAAGGATATGATGATCTTGGTATTCCTTACGGTTGGAAAAATGTGGGGAGTGCTTCTATTACACAACCCAACTACGATCTCACTCTAACGTATCCCGACGGATTTTACGATGAATATACGGTCTTCATTCCAGAAGACCCATCATCAGCACCCATGATCCGCTGGCAAGCGGATGCTTCTAATCCTGACTACGATGCTGTAGCAGGCGAAATAGCTGTTGTTGGTGAAGACACACTTCGGGGATATGTTGTACCGAGGAACATGTCCTACATGTACGATGGTGATGACCCAACGAGCCCTGAAGATGACACGAACGAGAACACGAGCGTTTCGGGTTTCATCGGCGGCAGTCTGATTTATACAGATTACTGGAAATGGTATGGTGCATACAATGAGGGAACGATGGGCGATGATACTCTCATGCGTGTGTTTACTCACCAATGGTGGAACTGGGAGTCTGATCCGGGTTCGGATCGTGACAAGTTTGACTACGGAATGGGACAGCACGTGGAAAGCCGAGGTAACAAATTTATGCCCCATCCATTCAGCGTAGGGGCTCCTACTTTTGACTATCGTTTCATGTTGACTTCTGGACCCTTTGACGGTTTTTCTCTCGGTGATACTATCAGATTAGTATATGTCGCCACTGTAGGCGAAGGAATAGGCGGACTTAGGCAGAATGCCGATAACGCATTAGCAGCCTATTATGCCGGCAGTGAGAGCAACCCTTATAATCCTTCGGCGCCTAACGAAGGTACTCACTACCTGTTGCCGGTTCCACCGCCAGTCCCGGTCCTGGCTTATAGCCCTATGGATAAGGGTGTCCGCCTGTCCTGGGACAACTCGGCTGAGCTTGAAGTTGATCCTCTGGTAGGAGCGGCCGACTTCGAAGGGTATCGTGTCTATCGAGCTACATTTAATCCGGAAGGGTGGGAGATGATTGCTGCCTTTGATAACTACGACGGCCCGGTCAATATAATTGACTTTTCTACGGGTGATACACTTTATGATGGCCAGTTGTTCGATTTACCTGATCTGGAACACAGCTGGGTGGATACTCAAACAGTATTTTATGTGTTAGATGAAGATGATAACGAAACGGCTTTGATTGAAGATATTTCGAGACCCATTAATAACCTCCCTTACTACTATGCTGTGACATCTTACGATAATCCTGCTGCTCATGGGAAGCCTGAATTTCCACCCATTGAATCATCCAAGACAAACTTCAAAACTGATCCTTCCACAGGGGCGCCCACCCCGGTTTACCCTGGGAAATTGTATGATACCGATGAGGAATGGGACGGACGTGAGGTGTCTGTTTATCCTAATCCGTATAGGGGGGCATCTTCGCTGGAATCTCAATATGAAGACAAAATAAACTTCACCAATCTCCCGCCAGCCTGTAAAGTGTCCATATTCAGTCTGACAGGAGATTTGATTATCTCATTAGAGAATACGGAAGGGAGAGCTGACCTTTCGTGGAATCTGGCATCACGGACGGATCTGGATGTGGTAAGTGGTCTCTATATATATGTTGTAGAAAGTGGAGTGGAGACTTACCCAAAAATTCAGCGTGGAACCTTTGTGATATTGAGGGGTGACTGATGTTGAAGACTCTGAGAAAAACTTCGGTATTTGTTGTGATGTTGTCCCTGACGGGACAGTTATGGGCCGCTTCTGATATCAATGAAGCATTTACGGCAAAAGTTGGATTTGTTGGCGCCCAGTTCTTGAAGATAGGTGTTGGCGCCCGTGGTTTCGCAATGGGTGATGCCATGGAAACAATTGCAGATGACGCCTCAGCAGTCTTCTGGAATCCGGCCGGACTTACATTGGCTGAAGGCCGTACGGCGTTTGTAGCTCAAACTTCTTGGTTGGCAGGCATTGAACATACTGCACTGGCACTCTCCATGCCTTTGTCCCAAATACCTGGAAACATTGCCTTCAGCGCTGTGTCACTTAGTTCCCCAGACATGCTTGTAACCAGCGTAAGTGACCAGGAAGGTGCATTGGGACAGACGTTCAACGCGGTCAATTATGCTTTAGGTATCGGATATGGTATCAAGCTGACGGATAAATTTAGTTTTGGAGCACATGGGAAGATTGTTCATGAGAATTATGCCAACGGCTTAGGAGAGGCTGATGGATATGGAGCCGGAACTACCTGGGCAGTAGATGTTGGCACTCTCTTTTTAACAGGCTATAAGACATTGCGCTTAGGGATGTCCATCCGGAATTTTGGGCCGGAAATGCAGTTGGGTGGAGCATTTATCGATTATGATGAAGGTGATACTATCACAACCACAATTGAAGAGCCTGATCCATCCGGGATAGGCTATATTCAAACCGAGGTTGCGGATGAGCTTCCATTTAAACCCCACAGTCTGCCGCTTACATTCCGCTTTGGTATGTCTGCTGATCCTATTAATAAGGCGGGGATGAAACTGACTGTGTCAGTAGTGGGAGAGCACCCTCCGGATAATGCTGAACGGTTAAACTTGGGTGCAGAACTGACATTTATGAAATTTTTTGTGGGACGGGCCGGATATGTGATGAATCATGACTCTCGAAAGGCTCTGTCATTTGGTTTTGGTCTTGACAGTTTCCCGGTTGCCGGTGTTGGACGGCTTACGGCTGATTTTGGCCTGACGCAGTTTGACCTGTTCGATCCTACTTGGATGGCATCCGTCGGATTCCAGTTTTGAGGGATAGATGAAGATGTATAAAAAGAGAGCAAGACTGACAATTTTGGTACTCATAGCGGTAATGGGATTTATGCCTATTACTGCATCAGCCGATTTGGATCCGCAAGTGGGTGAATCCTATATGTTTTGGTGGAGCGATCAGGGGTTCTTTTCTACCTACTTCCAATCCAGCGCCACCCTGAATACCATTGGCGAAAACTGTTACGTATTTACAGAAGATGCCCGGATACGTGACTTGGCTATTGCACCGTGGGATCAGAACACTGTTGCGGCCACTACAAACTCCGGTGTGTTCGTATCCAGTAATGCCGGAGCTACATGGACTGCCATGTCGGGTTCCGATGGTGATGTTCTCCCGTTTGAACCGGTTGCCGGATTGGTGAATGTATCGGCACCTGCAGATCAGCATGTTCATGCTATTTACTCGATAGCATTCGAGGATTCCACCACGTGGTGGGCTGGAATCGAGGGGGGCGGAACGGACGATGGGGGCAGTAGTGGGCAGAAGACAGTCTTCCGTAGTACGGATGTTGCCGAGACGTGGAAGAAAAAAGCTACCGGTATGCCTACGTTTGATGGCGAAAGCTCAACCGTTTACGACATTCATATCATTCCCGGGACTGATGAACCCTTCTCAGCAGGTAAGGGCGGACTGTTCTGGAAGAGCGGATTTTCATTCTCGGAGCTTAATCAGGGATTTCCAGCACCCGCAACCACTGATTGGCCGGGTATTCCCGCTTATGCCGTAACTATCTACGATTCTACAGTTATGGTGGTAGCTACGGATGTGGGGCTTTTCCGGGGGAACGCTGAAGCTGAATACGAAGATAAGCTTCCTATTGAAGGCGGTACGGTAACAGTGAATAGCTCCTTCTTATCGTATGTTACGGTAGATGTTTTGGACTCAACTCAGACAGATTCTTTCACTCTCGACTGGTCCACAGGTGACACGGTATGGTTCTATGATTACTCTACTGTATCCGATACAACCAGTTGGCATTTGACATTAGGTCTCGACACTGCATCTTCCGCTGGAGTCTCCATGTCAGTAGGGCAGACGTTGAACATTTATGATGCTGCCGATACGGTCATGTGGACTGGTGAAGCGGCCTATAACTCCGACCTTGGGGCTTACACCGTTGACCTGATGAACGAAAACGTTTATTACTTTAACGAAAACAACTTTGATGATGACGATGACGACAGTACCACCTACAGTGCAGATTATGATATTAACGGTGTGACCGTTCACAGCACTGGCACCGAAGCGGTTTCTGCTATGGCAATCAGCTCAACTGGGACGGTTTACTACTCTTCAACTTCCGGTGTTTTCTCAGTGAGCGTAGAAGGAGGCAATCTTTCTGATCTTGATCTGGACGATGTGGAGATTTATTCGCTTGCTCTTTCGGCGGATGAAGGGACGCTCTTTGCAGGGACATCTGAAGGTGTACAAAGTACGAGCCTCTCTGGCGATCCAAGCTGGACTGAGGTAACGCCGAAAATACATACGCTTAACACCGGAGATTCACTCTCTTATGTGGTGACGGCTCTTGCCGTGGCTGACGATGGTACCATCTACGCCGGAAGCGGTACCCCGCCCATGGAGGATCGCCGGATAGTAAAGTATCGACCGGGTGGAGTTTTGAAGTCAACCGATGATGGAGCCACCTGGGCGTCCATGAATGTTGGCTTAACTCATCGTTCTTCCAACACAGATGATGTAGCTGCCATTATAGCTACCATGGACAGTTCCATAGTAGCCGATTCTACCATGGGTCTGTTTGATTTTATGACAGGGCAATTTGGAGATACTCCCGATATAGATGGAGATGACAAAATTGTGGTGTTGGTAGCAGACATGGGAGACTATGCCTACGGTACTCTGGGTGACTTAGTAGTAGAGGGTCTTTTTGATCCTATCGACCAGGCTGCACCTGATGTACAGCCTTACAGCAACTATCTGGATGTGATCTACGTGGACAGTGATCCCCATGATCCAGCCACAGCTCAAGAAGGGATGGCCCAAGCCATGACAGGCCTGATCCAATATAATTATGATACAGACGAAGACGACTGGGTAACGACAGGCCTCCAGCATTTCGGGGCCTATGTAGCCGGATACAAATCTGTGGATGGAGGCTTCTCCTTGGTGAATGGCAATAGCCTGATGATGGGCGATGAAGGTCTATCTGCTGAATATGGTCAGCTCTTTACTCTCATGGAATATCTCTATGAGCACTATTTGGGAGAAGGTGCGTCAGTCCAGATGTCCGCGGTGCTGCAGGATACCGCTAACGGTACTGATGGCTTGGATAATGCGCTTATTGCCGCTGGTGCTTCGGGCGGCTTCGATGATGTTTTTGTGGATTATTCCATCGCTGTGCATTTCGATGACAGCACAGGACTTAACAACGGACTCTACGGCTTTGAGAATATTGATGTTAGTGTGAGTGCCTCCACCTACCCGTGGGGGACAACCTCCGGTACATCTCCCTATCCGGGGAATTTCAACAGCTGGTCAGCCACATATCTCCAGTCAGAAAAATGGGTAGAGGGTGGCAGCGGCTGGAGCGATAAAGCGCCGGCTTTTAACGCTGAGACGCTGATTTTTAACGGTTCTGATGCCAGCGATATCTCTTTAGCTGTTATCAAGCAGCTGAACAAATCCA
>Ga0208274_1000605_pt1 | contig 18476 bp, 19 predicted proteins | sample ETNtaG_22_FD_185755 | JGI IMG/M metagenome (GOLD analysis project Ga0208274, IMG submission 185755) | Marine microbial and viral communities from oxygen minimum zone, Eastern Pacific Ocean - ETNP201306SV43 (SPAdes) (version 2) | ecosystem: Environmental > Aquatic > Marine > Oceanic ... | reverse complement strand
ATTCAAGTTCAATATGCTTGTCCGCTTCAGTGGGCTGAGCGTCCACCACATCAGGTGATTGAATCTTAGGTGGATCAACTGCCTTTGTAGCCTCTGGAATCGTTGCTACCTGATTTTCCTGTGAGGCTTGGGCTTGCCATTTCTCCTCAAATGGCTTGCCGCCATTAGTGAGGCAGGCACTACGAGTAGAACGGGATATCGTTTGTCGAGTGGCACACCAAACCAGAATAGAAGGTGAACTCGAGTCTCTATTAGACAACCCACCCTGCTTGATAAAGTCGGATGTCCCGTTTACATCAACTAACTTGCACGTATCTGGCCTTATCGATACTCTTCGACAATCGCGAATCGCCTCTTCTTCAGCGTCTTTTTGGTTAGCGTCCTGTCCACCACCGAATGCGTTATCTGACGCCATCGCTAAAGCGACATATTCATAATGCATTGATGCCTCGATGAGCGCCATGTAATCAGTTAATCTTTCTGAAGAGAATGGCTTTCCGAAAAAACCGACTCCGTAGAGGCTGCCGGTTGCGTGTGCACCCATAATTGGCAGCAAAAGAAGGGAAAGAGTCAGGTATCGTTTCATATCGATCTCAATGTTGTGACTTTAAGAGTGCCAGTAGACCATGCTGAAGAACTCAACAAAAACAAACTAGCCAACAGAATAAGGATGCGGTTCATCCGCAGATAATACGCCTACTGCTGAAGGGAATCTAATGTATGGGTGTGTGTGGGTACAACATCATCCCCAACACTTGATCCACATCAAACATTACTATTACGGCGTTACCCACTAGTCTGGAACAACAAGCGGAGCGGTAATATGACCGACATCAACCCCGGGGTAGACCTCAATATCCTCAAAAAAACAGGTGAGGCACAAGATTCCTATGTGGCAAATCCCAACATGGAAACGGCAGATGCCTACCTTTATGTCTGGAATTTGGTCAAGTTTAGACAAGAGGGACCGTCTCCCTGCAATAGGCGCCTACCTTTGCCTTACCTGGGGTGTCATTCTGAGCTCATCCAAATAATCCGCCCACCACTGCATCATACGCCTTCGTTCATCCAGATGCTCGGCGTAGTTGTAGGCCGCTCGTACCGAATTACCTTCTACGTGTGCCAACTGCCGCTCGATGGCATCCGGAGTCCAGCCACTCTCATTAAGCAGGGTAGAAGCCATTGATCGGAAGCCGTGTCCTGTGAATTCATTAACTTCATACCCAAGACGCCGCAATGCACCGTTTACGGTGTTTTCGCTCATAGGTCGAGTTTCAGATCGAGTACTTGGGAAAATATATCGACCATTGCTCGTGAGTGGTTTAATTTCTTCGAGTATCTGAATGGCCTGGTCAGAAAGTGGCACGATGTGGTCGCGCTTCATCTTCATCTTAGCTGCCGGTATGCGCCACTCAGCACTATCGAGTTGAATCTCCACCCACTCTGCGTGTCGCAACTCACCGGGGCGGACAAACACCAACGGTGCAATCTGGAGAGCAATTCGGGTGATAAAGGATCCCTGGTAATCGTCTACCGCCCGCAGGAGAGCGCCTATTTTCTTTGGGTCGGTGATGGTGGGGAAATGCTCGGAGCGCTTCGGTGGTAATGCACCTTTGAGATCGAGGGTTGGGTCCCTGCTGCAGCGACCAGTGGCTACACCGTAGCGAAAGATCCGAGACGCGATCTGCTGGATACGGTGGGCCGTCTCTACCGCTCCCCGATTTTCAACGCGCCTGAGCGAACGTAATAGCTCAGGAGGTTCAATCGCCCCAAGTGGCCTCTTGCCCAGCCAGGGGAGAAGATTAGCCTCCAGACGACGGAGCGTTGTGCTCGCATGACCCTCGGTCCATTGGCTACGGTATTTCTCGTGCCATTCCCTAGCAACTGTTTCAAAAGAGTCGTCACCTAAAGCAGGGTTTCCATTTTGGTGACCGGACGGGTCAATTCCACCTTCAATATCTGACCTGGCCCTGTCTCGCTTCTTTCTTGCTTCTTTAAGGGAAGTCTCTGGATGAGTGCCTATTGCGAGCGTTTTCCGTCTGCCTTCAAAACGGTAATCGAGTCGCCAATATTTCCCACCTTTCGGGTGGATCAACAGATACATGCCGCGCTCATCGGCGAGTTTGTACTGCCTTGCCTGGGGTTTTGCTTTTTGGACTTTGAGGTTTGTCAGCGGCATGACGGTATCTGAGGGGAATATTCTCAATGTACCGTCAAATATACCGTCAGGTACCGTCAGATTTCAACAAATTCGGCTGGACAAGGCTGGACTACAAATTACCGATAAATGGCTTATTTATAGTATATTTTGGACTTTATTGGACAGTACGGGATAGGAAAATGGTGGAGGCGGCGGGAATCGAACCCGCGTCCGCAAATCCGCCACACACCGGCGACTACATGTTTAGTCTGTCAATGTTTTGACCGTACGTGTCCCGACAGACAGGGTCACGGCCGGCGAGCCCGCTTAGTTTTAGCATAGTGGGTCACGAGCACCCCATCACGCGAGCCCATGTGATTTGATCCCTCTTATCCCAGCCCATGGGCGAGCCGGGGGAGAGACTGGCAGGGCTTAAGCCGCCAGGGCGTAGTTGTCGTCGTTGGCAACTAATAGTTTGCAGTTGGATTTACGAGGAGATCTGCACCTCGACATGCTCCGATGGCTTTGTAATCCACGTCGAAACCAGGTCGCCCCCGTTTCGTCATCGATAAAGACAACTCCTAAATTATAGCATAAATGGAGGTTTCTCCTCGAAAAGCAAGGAGTTAACGGACCTTATTCAGCGGTTCATTTTGAGGACTCGATGCTGTTCGCGGTCCCATTCGCGCTGGCGGATGCTGGCGCGTTTGTCATGCTGTTTCTTGCCTTTGGCGAGTGCGATTTTGAGCTTGGCCCGGCCCCTTTTCCAATACAGCGATAGCGGCACCAGGGTGTAGCCCTTGCGCTCCACGCCGCCGATCAGCTTACCGATTTCACTGGCGTGCAGCAGCAGTTTGCGACTGCGCGTGGGGTCGGGTGATATGTGGGTAGAAGCCGAAGCCAGTGGCGAGAAATGCGCGCCGAAAAGATACAGTTCGCCCTCACGGATAATCACATAGCCTTCTTTTAGTTGTGCGCCGCCTTCGCGCAGGCTTTTAACCTCCCAGCCTTGCAGGGCAAGGCCAGCCTCGAACTCCTCTTCTATAAAGTAGTCGTGCCATGCCTTCTTGTTGCGGGCGATGCTGTTTTCAGGTTTGGCTTTGCTCTTGGCCATTACTGTTTATCTTGGGGGGCGGCTTGTCGTTATGCGGGCACGCAGCCCGTAAGTGAACTATAGCCCAGTGCGGGGCAGGTCAGTGCTGTTTGTCAGGCGCTTGCTACTGAAGTCTGGATGTACCCACTGTGGCTGGATGTGCTGCGAAGCCCCAGCATGCGGCATATTGCCCATGCCAGTTCCGGACGGTTGAGGGTGTAAAAATGGAATCGGTCGATTCCCTGGTCCTGCAAACGGGTACACAGCTCTGCGGTCACAGTGGCAGAGATCAGGGCTCGTATTTCGGGCGCGTCATCCAGGCCGTCAAAAAGTGAGGTCAGCCAGGGAGGAACGTGAGTGGCGCATGTGCTTGCCATCTCGATGGTGCGTTTGAGGTTCACTACGGGAAGGATGCCGGGAATGATGGGGACATGGATACCGGCCGCAGCAGCCTGGTCACGAAAGCGCAGGAATGTGTCTGGCTCAAAAAAGAACTGGGTAATAGCGCGCCGTGCCCCGGCGTCGATCTTGCGTTTCAGGTTGTCCAGATCGTCTGCTAAAGAGGCGGCCTCAGGATGTACTTCAGGATAGGCGGCAACGCTGATATCAAAGCTGCCCCGCTGGGCGATGGCGCTGACCAGATGTGCCGCCGATGGGAAGCCGTCGGGGTGAGGTTGAAAAGCGGAACTGTCGCGGGGCGGATCACCGCGCAGGGCGACAATGTGCTTTACCCCAGCCGCCGCGTAAGCATCAACCACTGTCATAACCTCGGTCCGGTTGGATCCGGCACAGGTCAGGTGGCCGGCGACCGGGGTAGTGCAGCAGGCCGTCATCGCTTCAAGCGCACGTAGCGTTCGCTCCTGCGAGGTGCCCCCGGCTCCGTAGGTGACAGACATGAAAGCGCCGTCCAAGTGATCCAGCTGGTCCACAGTGTCGACAAAGCCTGCCCAGCCAGCTGGGGTTGCCGGTGGGAAGAGTTCAAAGGACACCCGCGGCTGCCTATGCAGCGAAACCATGTTGGGTCGCGGGCGCCCGGCCAGGCGCTGGGCTGTGTCCGCGGCGTTTTGGCGAAGCTGGTGATCGGTTTTAGGGCTATGGCTCATGCGGCTTTGCGGGTACCGCGCCGTCGGTGGCTCTTGTAGGCACTCCAGAGCACTGCGGTCAGGGAACTGGTGCTCGTTGATTGATCCATCGCTAAGTGCTGTGCACTGAAGCGTTGTAACCCGGCAGCCTCACACCAGCGTCGAATTTCGCTATCACGGTAGCCCAGGCGTCGATGCGAGTGATCGTGACGCAGCGATTCAAGTTCATGTGGGGCGAAGTCCACAATCACGATCATGCCGCTCGGGGCGAGCAGGCGAGCACTCTCGGTTATCGCTGATCCGGGTTCATCCAGGTAGTGCAGTACATGGTGAAGGATAACGACATCGGCGCATCCTTCGGGCAGGGTGGTATCGGTCAGGTCTTGCCTGAGAAGTCGGCAATGGCCCAGCTGGCGTTGCAGCAGTTTGCTGCGTGCGATTGCCAGCATCTCGACGCTACTGTCGATGCCGATGCCCTCGCTGGCGTCGCCTGCCAGCAGTTCAAGAATTCGTCCGGTACCGGTTCCCATGTCGATCAGCCGGTAATCGTCCAGTTCGCTAAGTATGTTGCGGATTGCCTGTTCGATTTCTTTTTCTGGTACATAGAGTTGTTGTACAGAATCCCAGGATCGGGCCATCCGGCGGAAGTAATTTCGCGCCTTTTCGATGCTTTTTTGCTGAACACGGCGCAGGCTCTGCTTGTCCCGGGCTCGCTGCAGGTCGCCATTCGGATAAAGCGAGAGCACGGTGCTGATCAGTGTCTGAGAGTGTGCGCTGCTGGCATGGCGGTAGAACACCCAGCTGCCTTCCGCGTGGCGGATCAGCAGGCCATTGTCCGAAAGGATCCGCAGGTGACGGCTGATACGCGGCTGACTCATGGCCAGTATTTCGCACAGCTCACTGACGGTGAGTTCACCGACACTGAGCACGTCCAGTATGCGTAAGCGGGTGGGTTCACCGAGAGCCCGTAGTGCTTCGACTAAATCACTTGTTTCTTGATGCTTCATATATGGATATAAACATATCCTTATATCATAGGTCAACAGTGCATCTGTCACCGGGGCGTCTTCAGTGGCTTCGACCCTTATAATCGGCTTGACTTCATTTCGGACCCGCCCGCCGTTGCCTACCGTCAGCCGTTCACTTATCGTTCCCTATAGCGCGCACGAGATGTATGTGCTGGCAAACGATGTGGGTTGTTACCACGAGTTTTTGCCTTGGTGTAACAGTTCAACGGCCCTGCAAAGCGAAGGGGAAGAGATGTTGGCAAGCATCGGTATCGCCTTTAAAGGTTGGGAAACAACGTTCACCACCCGGAATGAATTATCACCGGATCGCTCGATCCATATGCAGTTGGCCGAGGGCCCCGCGTTCGAGTCGTTAACTGGTGACTGGCAGTTTGAGGCGCTTGATGAACTGGCTTGCCGTATTGAACTCACTGTTAGGTTTTCAATGGCCGGTGGCGTGACAGCTAAGATGCTAAGCCCGGTTTTTAGCCGGATCTGCGCTCAACTCATCGAAGCTTTTGCTGAACGGGCCAAGCAGCTTTATGGAGAACGGGCTTTTGCTTGAGGTCGAGGTGGCCTATGCGCTGCTGGAGCGTCAGTTTCTCAAGGCCATTAAGCTTGAGTGTGGGGCTACAGTACGTGAAGCCATTGTCGCTTCCGGCGTGCTGAGCGAGTTTCCGCAGATCGATCTTGAATGTGCATCAGTCGGAATTTTCTCTAAGCGAATCACCCTAGATGCGCCACTGTCAGATGGCGATCGAGTCGAGATTTACCGGCCGTTGCTGGTCAGCCCCACCGAGGCTCGACGCCTGCGCGCGCAACGCAAGGCCAAAATCTAATTTTCGCCGAGCGTTACCTTGTCCCAAAGCCGCGAGAAAAAACCGGGACCGGTCTCTTCAAGATCGGGCTCGATTGCTCCGGGGAGTCCAGCGCCCTCGACGTGGGTGCGTGTTACCCGGTCCGATTCAAACCATATGCTGAGGCGATGCTGGGTCAGCGGCTGCCCCTTGCCCGGATCAAGACTGTAAAAGTAATCCCAGCGCTGTGCATGAAATGGATCTTCAATCAGGGGTGTCCCAAGTATGAAGCGAACTTCATCGCGGCTTACCCCAGGGTTGATTTTTTCGATCTGCTCGGCGCTGATGACATTGCCTTGCTGGACCTCCACCCGGTAGCTGCGTACACAACCGGTGCCAGCAGCCAGCACACCCCCAAGAGCCAGCAGAGCGGCAATGCGCCTAAGGCGATACGTGTGGATCATGCGGCGAATCATAACCGAGCAAGACGATAGATGCTCCGCCTATGAGGAGCCAAGCTGTTTTTCCATGGCGATCTCGTCGCAGTGGTCGAATTTTGGGCAAGTAACGCATACGCCGAACACTTTCTCCGGCAAAGCTTCCATGGCGACGATCCGGTAGCCGAGTTTGCGAAAAAAGCCGGGCACATAGGTCAGTGCCATGAGTCGTGTCAGACCGAGGCGGCGCGCTTTTATCTCGAGTTCTTGAACCATCAGACGGCCGTGGCCGTGGCCGTGTTCACCGGGACGCACCGCAAGGCTACGCACTTCGCCGAGATCTTCGGTGAACACTTCAAGTGAGCCGCAGCCGCGAACAGCGCCCTCGCGCTCGGCAACAACAAAGTTAGACAGGTGCTCACAAATCTCATCTGTGGAGCGCACCAGTAGCTGACCTTCACTGGCGTAATCACCCAGCAGCACATGGATCGCCTCTACATCGGCCGTGGTTGCAGGACGTATCGAAATACTCATACGCCTGCCCGAAAGAGCAACTCCTCGGCATGCGCGCGAGTCTTGGCTGTGATCTCGACACCACCGAGCATGCGCGCCAGCTCCTCGGAGCGACCGGCCTCGTCCAGTTTGCTCAACTCGACTTCAGTCTCGTCGCCTGACAGCCGGGTAACTTTCAGATGGTGGTGCCCCTGGGCAGCCACTTGGGGGAGATGAGTAATGCACAACACCTGGCGATGTTCTCCCAGCGAGCGCAGTTTCTGCCCGACAATCTCAGCGACGCGCCCGCCGATACCAATGTCAACCTCGTCATAGATACAACTGGGCGCACTGGAATCTTCGGCAACAGCGAGTTGTATGGCCAGGCTGATGCGGGACAGTTCGCCGCCGGACGCGGCGCGCTCGAGCGATGCAACGGCCAGATCAGGAGCCGCCTGCAGTTCGAATTGCACACTCTCGTTGCCGTGTTGACCGCGTTTTCCTGTCGGTTCATCATGCAGCGTCACACTAAATACAGCGCTTTCCAGGCCTAGTGCGGGTAATTGCTTGTTGACGGCGCTGGCAAGGTTAACTGCCGTTTGCCGTCGGGTCTTACTGATTGCGGTGGCACGTTTATCGTAGTCGGTCTTCAGTTCGGCCAGCTGTTTCTCCAGCGCCTGTGGGTTGTTTCTGCCCAAATCGAGCTCGGCTAAATCCTGGCTCAGGGTTTTAAGCTGCGCTTTCAGATCTTGCGGTGCTACTTGGTATTTGCGGGCCGCATCATGCAGCGCGGCCAGGCGTTGATCGATCTGTTCCAGTTCACCGGGGTCCAGTTCGTAGCCGTCGTGAAAGCGTTTCAGGTCAGCGACGGTCTCGGCCAGTTGCACCCCGAGGCTGTCCGTCTGTTCTGCCAGTGGCGCCAGCCGCGGATCAAAAGCGGACAGTTCTTTCAGACGGGCAGCCGCGCGGGCGAGTGTGATCGATACTGATAATTCCTCGGCTTCTTCGAGTTCCTGCAGCAACTGCCAGGCACCCTCGCCGAGTTCACGAGTATGTGCCAGGCGGCCATGCTTTTCAGTGATATTAACCAGCTCATCGGGGTCCGGATCGAGTTGGGTCAACTCTTGCACCTGGTGGCGCAGAAATGCTTCGTGTTGATGGTGCTCGTGAGCTTTTGACTGGGCCTCAGACAGTATCGCTGCAACGTTTTGCAGGTCGCTCGCCCGACGGCCAAGTGCCTGTACCTGCTCTGCCAGGCCGCCGGTAGTGTCCAGGAGTTCGCGCTGAACCTGCTTTTTCAGCAGTAAGTGATGCTCATGTTGACCATGAATGTCGGCGAGAAAGACGCCTATTTCGCGCAGGGACTGGATCGGCACGGGCTGGCCGTTGATAAAGCCGCGCGAGGGCTTATCCGGGTAGATCACTCGGCGCAAGATGCAATGGTTTTCGTCGTCGACCATATCCATGGTGGCCAGCCATTCCCCAGCATCCGGCAGATTACTGACATCAAAACCTGCCTGAATTTCGCAGCGCTTGGAACCGCTGCGCACTATATCGCCAGAAGCCCGATCCCCGAGCAGCACGGCCAGGGCATCCACCAGGACTGATTTGCCGGCGCCGGTTTCCCCGGTGACCACTGTCAAGCCACATTCAAATGTCATCTGCACCTGCTTGATTACGACAAAATTACGAACGTCCAGCCAGTTGATCATAAGTGCGAGCGGTTTTAACCCCAGCCGAGTTTGGAATGCAGTGCTTTGTAATGATTGTGGCTATTGATGCGGACAGTGCGCGCGACTATATCGGCCCGCCTGATCTGAAGAATTTCGTTGCCAGTGACAGGCCTTAGATTGAGTCCGTCGATGAAGATATTGCCATCTTCGCCGGCAAGATCTACGAGTTCGATTTCGATGGTGGAGTCGGCATTCAGTACGAGCGGGCGCTGGCCCAGGGTATGCGGGCATATAGGTGCCAGTACGATAGCCGGCAGCAGTGGGTGCAGGATCGGTCCGCCCGCCGAGAGGGCATAGGCCGTAGAGCCGGTCGGGGTGGCGACAATGATGCCGTCACCGCGGGTACGACCAACCGCCTCCCCATTTACCCGGGTGTCGAACTCGATCGTCTGCCCCGTGGCACCCTTGGACAACACGACATCATTAAGTGCAGTACGCTCATCAAGCACCTCACCCGAACGCAACAGTTGGGCAAAGAGCATCATCCGTTGCTCGATTTCAAATTCCCCGGCCAACAGTTGGTCGAGGTCATCGTGCATGTGTTCAGCGGGTATATCCGTCAAGAAGCCTAATCGACCCATGTTGATACCAATCACAGGTAGTTCGCAGCGGGCGAGTGCGCGTGCGACATGCAACATGGTACCGTCGCCGCCAATGACTATTCCCAGTTCAATGGTTTCATGTAGTGGCTTGCCCGAATCCTCAAGACGCAGATCCTCTATGCCATGGTGGGTGGTATCGCCGAGAAATACCGCGCGATCGCGGCGCTCCAGGTGTTCTTGAATTTCGGTTAGCGTCACCTTGACGGCAGGATCCTGATAACGTCCAAATAATCCTATTGATCTGAATACCATGTGTTTTTCCGCTGTAGTCGCCCTTTTATACATTCCTGATTAGCGAATCGACCGTGATTACAGCCTTTACTGGCGGTGGTATGATTCAATTCACGATCGAAAAGCAGTGCAACCGTAATTTTACTAGTATTTAGCAACAGAAAGAACGTGATCGAGCCAGTAGGACAATCTCACAACCTGGAACTCAGCGAGCGTGCGCAGAATCTGCTCAAACTGCTGATCCGTCGCTATGTCAGCGACGGCGAGCCGGTCGGGTCCAGAACCTTATCTCGGGAGCCGGGCCTCGATCTCAGTGCAGCCACGATTCGCAATGTGATGTCTGATCTGGAAGATCTAGGGCTGATCCGCGCTCCACATACCTCAGCGGGGCGAGTTCCCACACAATTGGGCTACCGGGTTTTTGTAGACAGCCTGCTGAAGATGCACATGCCTGAAAAATTGAACGCGCGTGAGATCAGTGAAGTGTTGTCCAGTGCAAAGAATCCAGACGAACTGTTGGGGGCCGCGTCAGAACTGCTCTCGGACATTACCCAGTATGCGGGGGTAATCATGCTTCCAGACACCGAGCAGGCGAAGTTGCGGCAGGTTGAGTTTCTGGAGCTTGCAGAGGACCGAGTGCTCGCGATCCTCGTGACCGACGATGGTCGAGTGCAGAACCGAGTACTGTTTCTGGATAAACAGCTTACTCCCTCGGAGCTGGTGGAGGCTGCTAACTTCTTTAATGTGCAACATGCGGGTCGCACCTTGCATGAGGTGCGCCACCGCTTATTGCTTGACATGCAGTTGGATAGTGACGCCATGAGCCGGATGATGCGAACCGCCGTGGAGATGGCCAGTCAGCTGCTGGATGATGAATCCGCCCAGGAGGGTGTAGTGGTCAGTGGCGAGACCAAGCTGCTGGGTATTCCGGATTTTGACCAACTCGGAAAACTGCGTGACATTTTCGACGCGTTCAAGACTAAGCAGGACTTGCTGGACCTGCTTGACAAGAGTATGCGTGCCACTGGTATCAGCATTTTTATAGGCGAGGAGTCGGGTTACAGTGCCTTGACCGACTGCAGTATTGTGACGGCCCCGTACGAGTCCGATGGCCGCTGTATCGGGGTACTTGGGGTCATCGGGCCCACCCGCATGGCTTATGAAAAGGTCATTCCGGTAGTTGATATCACGGCTCGGGTGCTCGGCAACGCGCTACGCGCTTTGCACTAAATACGCGAAACCTCCTGAATTAACCTGCCGGCAGGGCTTGAAAAGTCCGGGCAGATACCCCATTTCTTCCGGGCCAAAGCGCCCGACAGGGCCAACCTAACCCCTACAGGAGAGCTCGCCCGGCCATGACAAGCGCCAAGTCGAACCCCCCGACCGATAATGTCGACCTGCCGGAACAGGTTGAAGCCCAGGACGGATCATCCGTTAAGTCCGAGCAGTTTGAACCGCCAACAGATATAAACACATCCGGCGGGTCAGACAGTCCCGCAGCGGCTACCGGTGAAGCCGGTGAAGCCGGTGAGGGTGAAGCGCCAGATGAACTTGAAATGCTGCGGGCGCAAGTGGCCCAGTTGCAAGACGAAACTCTGCGTGCCCGGGCGGATGCTGATAACGCACGCAAGCGAGCTCAGGGTGAGATTGTCAATGCCCGACGTTTTGCATTGGAGGGCTTTGCCGGCGAACTGTTGAATGTGCGGGATAGCCTTGGGCTTGCCCGGGCAGTCGATCTGACCGGTGGCGAAAATCTCGTGGAACAGATGACTGAAGGCCTGGAGTTAACCCTTAAGCAGTTGGATGCGGTTTTTGAGCGTTTCTCGGTTTTTGAAGTGAGCCCCGAGGTGGGCGACAAACTAGATCCAGAATCACACCAGGCTATGAGTCTGGTTGAGTCGACCGACGTGGCGCCGAATCATATCTGCCAGGTAGTGCAGAAGGGTTACCGTCTACATGGCCGCTTGTTGCGCCCAGCCATGGTCATCGTTGCCAAGGCACCGGTTGATAGTTGAAACCGAGCGGTTTCAACCCCACATAACTAACAGTAACCACTTTAACCGACTATTCTGAATACCCTCTTCGAGGAAACATATATGGCAAGCATTATTGGAATTGATCTGGGCACCACCAACTCGTGTGTCGCTGTGATGGAAGGCGGCAAGCCCAAGGTTCTTGAAAACAGCGAAGGCGACCGGACCACACCGTCAGTCGTGGCTTTCACGGAAGATGGCGAGGTCTTGGTTGGCCAGTCGGCCAAACGCCAGGCGGTAACCAATCCCCACAATACCGTCTTCGCCTCCAAACGGCTGGTAGGACGCAAGTTCGATGAAAAGGTTGTTCAGCACGACCTCGAACTGATGCCCTACAAGATCGTTAAGGCGAAAAATGGCGACGCCTGGATTGAAGCTGGCGGCCAGCAGTTGGCACCCCCGGAAATATCAGCCCGTGTTCTGCAAAAAATGAAGCAGACCGCAGAGGACTACCTCGGTAGCGAGGTAACCGAAGCGGTGATTACGGTGCCGGCCTATTTCAATGACTCACAGCGTCAGGCAACCAAGGATGCCGGGCGTATCGCAGGTCTTGAAGTCAAGCGTATCATTAACGAGCCGACCGCTGCAGCTCTGGCCTATGGCCTGGAAAAGCAGCAGGGTGACCGCAAGATCGCTGTGTACGATCTGGGTGGGGGCACCTTTGATGTCTCAATCATTGAGATCGCGGATGTTGACGGGGAGCACCAGTTTGAGGTGCTCTCGACCAATGGTGATACCTTCCTGGGCGGTGAGGATTTTGACCGCCACCTGATCGATTACTTGGCAGATGAATTCAAGAAAGACCAGGGTATGGATCTGCGCGGTGACCCGCTGGCGATGCAGCGCCTTAAAGAAGGCGCGGAAAAAGCCAAGATCGAGCTTTCCTCGAGTTCGCAGACCGAAGTCAACCTGCCGTACATCACGGCAGATCAGAGTGGGCCCAAGCATCTCAACATGAAGCTCTCGCGCGCCAAGCTCGAAGCGCTGGTCGATGATCTGATTAATCGTACCATCGGACCATGCAAGACAGCGCTTAAGGATGCGGGTCTGTCAGCGTCCGACATAGATGATGTACTCCTGGTCGGTGGCCAGACTCGGATGCCGAAAGTGCAGGAAACCGTCAAGGATTTTTTCGGCAGTGAACCACGTCGAGACATCAATCCGGATGAAGCAGTTGCAGTTGGCGCGGCCATCCAGGGTGGTGTGCTGGGCGGTGACGTCAAGGATGTATTGTTGCTGGATGTGACTCCGTTGTCGCTCGGCATCGAGACACTCGGCGGGGTGATGACCAAGCTGATTGAGAAAAATACGACAATTCCAACTAAGGCAAATCAGGTGTTTTCAACGGCTGACGACAACCAGACTGCGGTCACGGTGCATGTTCTGCAGGGTGAACGTGAGATGGCGCAGCACAATAAGTCGCTAGGACGCTTTGACCTGTCTGATATTCCTAATGCCCCACGTGGTATGCCGCAAATCGAAGTCACCTTCGATATCGACTCCAACGGCATTTTGCACGTTTCAGCCAAGGATAAGGCAACCGGCAAAGAGAACAAGATCAAGATTACCGCTGGGTCGGGTCTTTCAGATGAAGAGATCGAGCGTATGGTTCAGGATGCTGAAGAGCATGCCGAAGAAGATCGTAAGGCACGTGAACTGGTCGATGCTCGTAACCAGGGTGAGGCTATGGTCCACACCGTGCGTAAGACTGTGTCTGAAGCGGGCGATAAGCTCGAGGCCGGTGAGAAAGAAAGCATTGAGGGCGCGATCTCGGATCTTGAGGAATCGATCAAGGGTGACGATGTTGATGATCTGAAAACCAAGACCAATGCCTTGATGGAAGCCAGCCACAAACTGGCCGAGCGCATGTACCAGGAACAAGGCGATGCACCAGGTAGTGCAACCGATACGGCTTCTGATGCCGATGCGGGTGCACCGGGGGGAGACGATGTCGTTGATGCTGAGTTTGAAGAGATCAAGGATAAAAAAGACGATTAAACTAACGTCTTGCGGGCGTCAATGCAGGGGCGCCCGGCGTATTTCAGGGTAGTGCAAAAGCCGGTGTTTCAGGACCGGCTTTTGCGCGTTAGTGGCTAGGTAGATAGCAGGTTAAGTAATGGCAAAACGGGATTACTACGAGGTACTTCGGGTTGATCGTACAGCCTCGGACGCGGAGCTGAAAAAAGCATACCGCCGCCTTGCCATGAAATATCACCCCGACCGAAACAGTGACGATGTCTCGGCGGAGAAACATTTCAAAGAAGCCAAAGAAGCGTACGAAATGCTTTCGGATGCGCAGAAGCGATCGGCTTACGATCAGTTTGGCCATGCCGGAGTTGACTCCTCAGTTGGTACGGGTGGTGCAGGCGCTGCGGGTTTTGGCGATGTTTTCGGCGATATCTTCGGCGATATCTTCGGCGGTGGCGGTGGCGGTGGCGGTGGCCGGCGTCGTGGTACAGGCCGTGGTGCAGACATGCAATACGCGCTGGAGTTGTCGCTGGAAGATGCCGTCCACGGGACGGAATCCCGTATTCGCGTTCCCTCGCAAGTGCGCTGCGAGACCTGTAGTGGATCAGGGGCTCGGCCGGGCACCACACCCAGTTCTTGCTCCACCTGTGCTGGACAGGGCCAAGTTCGTATGCAGCAGGGTTTTTTCTCGATCCAGCAGACCTGTCCAGATTGCCGCGGGAGAGGCACGGTGATCAGCTCACCGTGCAGTGATTGCCAGGGCAATGGCACCGTGCAAAAGACCAAGACCCTGCAGGTTAAGGTACCGGCAGGGGTTGATGATGGTGACCAGATTCGCCTCGCTGGCGAAGGCCAGGGCAGCACGACCGGCAACTCCGGCGACTTGTATGTACAGATCCGGATCCGCCAGCATCCGATTTTCTCGCGTGATGGCGACAACCTCTACTGCGAGATGCCCGTTAGTGTCGCGATGTCAGCGCTCGGCGGTGAGATCGAAATCCCTACTTTAAATGGCCGCGCCCAGTTAAAGATTCCGCCAGAAAGCCAGTCTGAGCGGGTTTTCCGGCTGCGTAACAAGGGTGTCCGCAACGTGCGTTCTGGTGAGGTGGGCGATCTTTACTGCAAGATTAAACTGGAAATCCCTGTGAATCTCAGTCGCAAGCAAAAAGACATTTTGCGCGAATTCGATCGGGCGCTGAAGGAGGGCGGTGAGCGTCACACACCGCGGGAAAGCTCCTGGTCTGACAGGCTGAAGAGCTTTTTCAACGACATCGTCACCTGACAAGCACCTTTAAGGTATTGGTTGGCGATCACCTGATCGTTGTATTGCCTGACGATAAAACACGTCAGGTACGCAAGTCCGGCCTAATTCAGTTATCCTAAACAGCCTCTTTGCACCTGATGGCATGTCATAGGAATTTTTCTTGATCACGGTTACCGAAACCACATTGCCCGACGTAGTGGTTATAGAGCCTCGCGTATTTGATGATGAGCGGGGGTTTTTCTTGGAGAGTTTCAACGCCCAGGATTTTGCAAAGGCGGGCTTGCCGAGTCATTTTGTACAAGATAATCATTCACGCTCGACTCAGGGCGTGCTTCGTGGACTGCATTATCAGTATCCTGCCTGGCAGGGCAAACTGGTCCGTGCACTGGTTGGCGAGATTTTCGATGTGGCGGTGGATATCCGCCGGGATTCACCACATTTTGGCCAATGGTTCGGGTTGATACTCTCCGCCCAGAATCACAAACAACTTTATGTGCCACCGGGTTTTGCTCATGGCTTTTGTGTATTAAGCGAGGTGTCAGAGATGGCGTATAAGTGCACTGCATTGTATGAGTCATCTGATGATGCAGCAGTGCTTTGGAGTGATCCGGATATCGGCATTGACTGGCCGATCGCGAATCCAATTTTGTCCAATAAGGACAATGCCGCGCCGTGCCTGGCGCAACTACCCGATCTTGTGACTCGGACCTGAGATGCGAATTCTGGTGTTCGGCCGGGTAGGCCAACTAGGGACTGCGTTGGTCGAATTGTTGGGGCCACTGCACGAAACCGTCTTTCTTGATCAACCCGAGATCGACCTCTCCAAGCCGGACTCGGTGTTTGCCCACGTGCACGAGCATGCGCCCGATCTGGTGGTTAATGCAGCGGCATACACCGCGGTCGATAAGGCTGAAACTGAGCCGGATCTTGCAGATGCGATCAACGCCCGGGCGCCCGGCGCCATGGCGCTGGCTTGTGCCGGTGCCAAGATTCCGCTGGTGCATTATTCAACGGACTATGTCTTTGATGGCAGCGCGTCAGCTCCGTACCGCGAGAGTGCACCGGTCAGCCCGCAAAGCGTGTACGGGAGGGGCAAACTCGCGGGTGAGCAGGCGGTAGCACAAGCGACCGACCAACATGTCATCCTGCGCACCGCGTGGCTCTACTCTCATGTGGGTCATAACTTCCTCAAAACCATGCTGCGCCTGGCTGCCGACGGCAAGCCGGTGCGCGTCGTGGGTGACCAGATAGGCTCCCCTACCTATGCCTGGGATCTGGCTCAGGCCAGTGTTGCCGTGGTCGAGGCACTGGCGCAGGGGCGAGACGATGTCTACGGCATTTTCCACGCGACCAACGCCGGGGTTACCAGTTGGCACGGCTTTGCCGAACGGATTTTCGATCTGGCGGGTTATGATGATGTGGAACTCGTTGCTATCTCTACTGACGAGTATCCGACGCCCGCACCGCGACCGGCTTACTCGGTGCTCTGTTGCGAGCGCCTGCAAGAGGCTTTCGGGGTAACCCTACCCGAGTGGCCTGATGCTCTGGCCCGTTGCATCGCCCGCTTATGAGTAAGTCCCTACAGGGGGCACCTTCGGTCAATCTGCTAGCCGTAGATACGGCGACCGAAGGTTGTTCGGCTGCCTGCCTCGCCGGCGATAAATCATTCGAGCGCTACGCTGTGGATCCCCAGGGACACTCTCGCACGCTGTTAGGCATGGTTGAAGCGGTGCTGGCAGAAGCGCAGCTTGAGCGCTCGGCGCTGGACGCGCTGGCCTATGATGCGGGGCCGGGTTCCTTCACTGGCATTCGCATTGGTGCTGGTGTCGCGCAGGGGCTGGCACTGGGGCTGGAAAAGTCACTGCTTGGGGTTTCTTCGTTGATGACCCTTGCCGAGGGCGCAAGAAGAGAGCAGCCTAACTGCAATAGTGTTTTGGCCGCTATTGATGCCCGCATGGATCAGGTGTACTGGGCTCGCTTGGAGTCAGATCCAGAAGCGCCGGGTCATTGGCGGTGGGATGAGATGCCCTGTGTTAGTGAACCCCGAGAGGTGGCTGCACATATTTCAGGATGTACCGGTGTCGGGAGCGGTTGGGATCGGTATTCGGATGTGTTTATGGGCGACAGGTCCATGCCATGGTTAGCGCAGAGATTTCCGCATGCTCTGGATGTAGCTACCATTGCCCGGCGGTTGCTGGCCCAGGGGGTTAGCGGTGCCTGGCATGAGGCGGTGCCGGTTTACGTGCGAGATCGAGTGACGGGTTGAGTCCGTTGATTGACGGGTCTTAGAGTCGCGACAGGGTGATAGTGCCCTGGGTCTGGGATGCGCAACTGGTGGTCGTACTTTTCCACACCCCGCTGTATTGACCGGTTAAGCTGGAAGAGGAGCCAGTCAGGGTAAAAGTCACACTGTCGGTCACGGTTGCAGTATCAATCGTTGCCGTCGCGATAGCTCCTGAGCCACCACCCCCGGAGAAGGAGACCGTCGGAGCGATTACATATCCGGAGCCTGGGTTGGTAATGACCACACCGGTAACCTGTCCGGCGTCGGTCTCGTTGAGCACTGCGGTGCCAACACCGCCGGTCCCGCCACCACTGTCGGTAATCGTGATGCTGGGTGCAATACTGTAGCCACTGCCAGGATTAGTGATCACGAAGCCTACGATCTCACCACTCTCGACGGTTGCTGTGGCTGTCGTCTGAGTGCCGCTGCTAATGCTAGGCGCTCCGATTACAACAGTGATGTTACTGGTATATCCAGACCCAGCATTAGTCACGGTAATTGAACCAACCCGTCCTGTTCCGCCAATAATAGCAGTGCCAGTAGCCCGGGTTCCGCCACTGGGTGGAAGGCTGAAGTTCACAGCCGGGCTAGAGGTGTAGCCTGCACCTGCGGCACTGACTGTTACAGTACTGACGCCCCCAGTGGCTTGCCCTGAGGTGACTGACAGACTGGCAGTGCCGCCGTTACTGTTTTCCTGGTCAGCTGTCAGCGGGTTATCACCTGTGGTGTTGGCTGGGGCCTGTACCGCCGTGCCGGTCAGATTTCCACCAGAGATGCAGGCATGGCCGGTAACGCTTATCGTGCCAGTGACAGTGCCCCCGCCATCAGAGAGTGTCATGCTCACAAGCCTGGCAGCACCGGTGCTGTCGCTCATGGCGCCTGTCCACTGGCCGGATACATTAAATGCCTGATTATAAACACCCCCGCTGCTGCTGCCGCCACAGGCGCTCAGCAGGGTCGTAGTCAGCGCCACGACTAAGACAAGGGTGAACGGGCGTACTGTCATCATCTTCGGCTCTGTCTACTATGGCAGTTAGTCTACTTTACCCGATTATTCTGGGGCTGTACTGCAGGTTATACACAGCGGTAAAGTTTTGGCCATCTGCTGGTACCGGTTTGTGTATTTTTCCCGCATTTAACTCAGCAACTGTTTCTTCAGGATATCGTTGACGGCCTGCGGGTTGGCTTTACCCGAGGTCGCTTTCATTACTTGTCCCACCAGGAAACCGATTACTTTTTCCTGTCCTGCACGGACCTGTTCGGATTGGTCGGGAAAGCGGGCAATGATGTCGCTGACGGCCTGTTCGATGGCA
>Ga0208274_1000602_pt1 | contig 18530 bp, 27 predicted proteins | sample ETNtaG_22_FD_185755 | JGI IMG/M metagenome (GOLD analysis project Ga0208274, IMG submission 185755) | Marine microbial and viral communities from oxygen minimum zone, Eastern Pacific Ocean - ETNP201306SV43 (SPAdes) (version 2) | ecosystem: Environmental > Aquatic > Marine > Oceanic ... | reverse complement strand
AGCCGATCAAATCACTTACATTTGGAAAAAAATCTGTTTCTGGAAGAAATAATTTGGGACGAATTACCTCAAGAAGAAGAGGATCTGGACATAAACAAAAATTTCGTAAAATAGATTTTTTTAGAAATAAACATGACATTGAAGCAGTGGTTGAAAGAATTGAATATGATCCGAATAGAACTTCACATATTATGTTAGTTAAGTATAAAGATGGAGAAAGAGTATACATGCTGCAACCTCAAAGAATCAAAATTGGAGATAAGATTATTTCGGGAAATAAAAAAGAGATAAAGATAGGAAATTGTATGCCTTTGAGAGATATTCCTGATGGAACGGCAATACACAACGTTGAAATGAAACCCGGGGGAGGGGCTAAAATTGCTAGGTCGGCAGGTTCATCCGTTCAAATTACTGGTTCAGATGGAGAATATTCAATAATAAGACTAGCATCAGGTGAAATTAGAAAAATAATTAGCAGGGCAAAAGCTACCATTGGAGTTTTGTCTAATCCTGATCAAAAAAATATAAAAATTGGTAAAGCTGGAAGAAGCAGATGGCTAGGCATCAGACCAAGTGTAAGGGGGGTAGTAATGAATCCTGTAGATCATCCTCATGGTGGAGGTGAGGGAAAATCTTCTGGAGGCAGAAATCCCGTTTCACCATGGGGGCAATCCGCAAAAGGATTAAAAACAAGAAATAATAAGAGAACAAACAAATATATTATCATGAGAAGGAAAAAGAGAGTTTAATTTATGGCTAGATCAGTGTGGAAAGGACCATTTGTAGATCCAAGTTTAATTAAAAAAATTGAAAAACAGAAGAATACAACAAAAAATATGAAACCAATTAAAACTTGGTCTAGAAAATCCACAATAATTCCTGAATTTATAGGATCAAGTTTTTTGATACATAATGGAAAAAAATTTATATTAATTACCATTTCTGAAGATATGGTTGGACATAAACTTGGCGAATTTTCACCAACCAGGCAGTTTTCTGGTCATACTCCAGCAGATAAAAAAGCTAAACAAGTAGCTGAACAATCATCCACAACTAAGCAAAATTTAAATGAAAAAAAATAAACAAGTAATAAATAAAGAAAATTTAGTTAAATCAGTCAACAAAAATGTTAGGAGTAGCACAAGGAAGATAGGGTTAATTTTGACCGGAATAGTTGGAAAAAAAGTTGACCATGCTTTACGGGATCTAACGTTTGCTAATCAAAGGATATCTAAAGAAATAAAAAAGACTATACACTCGGCCGTAGCCAATGCAGAAAATAATTTTCAATATGATATTGATAAATTATTTGTAAAAGAAGCGTATTGCGGCAAATCAATTGTAATGAAAAGATTTAGACCTAGGGCAAAAGGAAGAGCAAGCCCTATAAAAAAACCTTATAGTAATGTGACCATTATATTATCAGACAAACTTAGAAAGCTGGAGGATCATGGGACAAAAAGTTAATCCTATCGGTTTTAGATTGGGTGTGAACAGGGGATGGGACTCTGTTTGGTTTGCAAAAAAAAATCAATTTGGAAAAAATCTAATTGAAGATTTCAAAATTAGAGAATATATAAAAAAAAATGTAGTAAACTCAGGAATATCTAAAGTTATGATCGAAAGATCAGCAAAAAAATGTTTTGTAACTATTTATACTTCTAGACCAGGTTTTGTTATTGGAAAAAAGGGAAGTGATATAGAAAAAATTAAAAAAAAATTATCTAAATTTACCAGTCACGAGATTACCTTAAACATTAAAGAAGTTAAAAAACCTGAACTAAATAGTTATTTGGTTGCTGAAAATATAGCTCAACAGTTAGTAAAAAGAATTTCTTACAGAAGAGCTATGAAAAGAGCGATACAGTCTGCACTAAGACTGGGTGCCAAAGGAATAAAGGTTTGTGTAAGCGGAAGATTAGCTGGAAATGAAATTGCCCGATCCGAATGGTTAAGTGAGGGAAGCATTCCTTTGCATACTTTAAGAGCGGATGTTGATTATGCTGAATCGGAAGCTTTAACTACCTATGGAATGATAGGAGTCAAGGTTTGGATATATAAAGGAAAAATATTTAGAAAGGAATTCAGTCAAGAGACTAATAAAATTTAATTATGATTCAACCAGCAAGAACGAAATATAGAAAAGCACATAAAGGGCGAATTCATGGAAAAGCCTCCAGGTGTGACAAACTTAATTTTGGCGAATATGGAATAAAAGCTCTACAACCAGATAGAATTATCTCAAATCAAATTGAAGCAGCAAGAGTGGCATTAACAAGATATATGAAGAGAACGGGAAAAGTATGGACAAGAATATTTTCTAATATTCCTGTGTCAAAAAAACCCACAGAAGTGCGTATGGGTAAAGGAAAGGGAACTCCAGAATTTTGGGTTTGTAGAGTAAAGCCCGGTAGAATTTTGTTTGAAGTTGATGGAGTAACAGAATCAGTTGCGAAAGTGGCTTTATATAAAGCATCAGCAAAACTTCCAATTAAAACAAAATTTGTAAAAAGATAATTTATGAAACTTAAAGAAATAAATAAACTTACAAAAGATCAATTACACAAAAATCTTGATAAATTTAAAAAAGATTTATTTAATTTAAGGTTTAGAAAAACTAATGGACAGTTAACAAATCCATCAAAATTTAGAGAGACAAAAAAAACAATAGCAAGAATTAGTACATTAATTAATAAAAAATAATATGCCAAAGAAAATATTAAAAGGAAAAGTGATTAGTGATAAAAATAAAAAAACTATAGTTGTATTGGTAGAGAGAAAATATCAGCATCCTTTTTTAAAAAAAATTATTACAAATAAAAAAAAATACCATGCCCACGATGAAAAAAATAAGTTTAAAATTGGTGACACTGTACGTATTGAAGAATCAAAACCTTATTCTAAAAATAAACAATTCAAAGTATTAGAGGAAAGTAAATGATTCAAGTTCAAACAGAATTATTTGTGGCAGATAATACAGGAGCAAAAAAAATTGAATGCATCAAGGTTTTAGGTGGTTCAAAGAGAAGATATGCTTCGATTGGAGACACAATTGTAGTTAGCATCAAGGAAGCTATTCCAAGGGGAAAAGTAAAGAAAGGTTCATTATACAAAGCTGTAATAGTAAGAACTAAACAAGGTATTTTTAGAAACGACGGTTCAAAAGTAAAATTTGACAATAATGCAGCAGTGTTAACCGATGAAAAGGGCGAACCATTAGGAACACGAATTTTTGGTCCAGTAACGAGAGAACTGAGATCCAAAGGTCAAATGAAAATAATTTCATTAGCGCCAGAGGTTTTATAATTTATGAATTTAAAAAAAGGAAATTTGGTAAAAGTGCTAACAGGTAAGGATAAAAATAAGTCAGGAGAAATTATTGAAGTAATAAATAGATTAAATAAAGAAAAAGTTAAAGGCATAAATATTGTTAAAAAACATTTAAAAACAACAAAAGAAAAAAAGGGAGGAATTATTTCTAAAGAAAATTTTATTCATTTATCAAATTTAAAGAGAGTAGAGAATAAAAAAAACAAAACTGAAATAAAAAAAGAAATTAATAAAAAATGAATCCAAGATTAAAAGAGTTATATTATTCTAAAATACAAACTGATTTGGTAAAAAAGCTTTCCCTAAAGAATAAATTGATGAGCCCAAAATTTAAAAAAGTTGTTATAAATATGGGATTGGGCACTGATGGAAATGATAAAAAAATTTTGAAATCTTATTCAGACGATATTGCTATGATAACTGGACAAAAACCAGTTGTTACGAAATTTAAAAAATCTATATCAAACTTTAAAACAAGAAAAAACACAGACGCTGGTTTAAAAGTAACATTAAGAAAAAACAAAATGTACGAATTTATTGATAGACTCGTTAATATTGCTCTTCCAAGAATAAAAGATTTTAGAGGTTTAAGTTCACGAAGTTTTGATAAATTTGGTAATTATACCCTTGGAATTAAAGAGCATGTTGTTTTTCCAGAAGTAAATTTTGATAAAGTTGAAAAAATACGTGGTATAGATATTACAATTGTAACTCATGGTACAAATAAGGATCATAATTTGGCTTTATTAGAGGAATTTAATTTTCCTTTTAACAAAGAAAATAAAAATTGATTTTAAAAAATATATGGCAAAAAAAAGTTCAGTAAATAGAAATAAAAAAAGAATTGCATTGAATTTGAAATTTGCAAATAAAAGAAGAAAATTAAAAGAAATAATTATGAACAAAAAATTAAGTTTAGAAGAAAGATTTAAAGCCCAAATGAAATTGTCAAAATTGCCAAGAAATTCATCTAAAATTAGAGTTAAAAACAGATGTGAAATTACCGGAAGATCCCATGGAGTTTATAGAAAATTAAAAATTTCAAGAATAACTTTGAGGCAATTAACTTTAGAGGGAAAGATACCTGGAATGATAAAGTCAAGTTGGTAAGAAAGAAAGGAATATATGAGTTTTACAGATCCTATAGGTGATATGATAGCAAGAATTCGAAATGGTCAAATGAGATCATATGTTAAAATTGAAATGCCCGCTTCATCATTTAAAGGAAAAATTTTAGAAATACTTAAAAGAGAAGGTTTTATTTTGAATTATTCACTGGATCGAACTAATGAAAAGAAAACAAAATTTTCAATTAATTTAAAGTATAATTCGGGTTCACCAGTGATAAATAATATTGAACGAATTTCTAGACCAGGAAGAAGATTTTATTCAAGCGCTCAAAGTATTCCAAAAATACAAAATGGTTTAGGTATGGCGATTATTTCTACTCCCAAAGGAATAATGACCGATACAGAAGCAAGAAAAGCTAAAGTCGGTGGTGAAATTATTTGTAAAGTTTTTTAATGTCAAAAATCGGTAAAAAAATAATCTTAATTCCAAAAGAAGTCAATTTGTCAATTAATGCTGACAGCTTTGATGTAAAGGGACCTTTTGGTAGCAAGAAAATTAATATAGATACAAAACTATTTGAAGTAAACATTAGTAAAAACAACGAATTATCAATTAAACCCAAAAGAAAAAGTGATGATATTAAAAAAATGTGGGGTATGAATCGGAGCCTTTTAAATAATACTGTTATTGGAGTTAATAAGGGTTTTGTGAAAACTTTAGAAATGACTGGTGTTGGTTACAAAGCTGCTATAAAGGGCAATAGCTTGAACTTACAACTTGGTTATAGTCATGATACCGATTTTGAGATTCCAAAAGATATAAAAATTAGCGTAGAAAAACAAACAATAATTAAAATCAGTGGTTTAGATAAGCAGCAGGTTGGCACGGTTGCATCAATAATAAAATCTTTTCGACCTTCCGAGCCATATAAAGGTAAAGGAATTAAAGAAAAAGGAGAGCATGTGATACGCAAAGAAGGTAAAAAGAAATAAAAAATGAGATTAGATAAAATAGTTAAAAAAAAATTGAGTATAAGAAATAAATTAAAAAAATATAATAAAAATAATAGATTAAGATTAACCGTGAATAGATCTTCCAAAAATATTTCTGCTCAAATAATAGATGATATAAATAACAAAACTATAGTTACCGCATCTTCGGTAGAAAAAGATATTAAGAAAATTGCTAAAACAAAAAAATCGGATTTATCATTATTTGTTGGTGAAACACTTGCAAAAAGAGCAAATATAAAAAATATAACCAAGGTATATTTTGATAGAGGTCACTACAAGTATCATGGAAGAGTTAAATTATTAACAGATGCTTTAAGAAAAAATGGTTTGGAGTTTTAACAAATGCAAAATGATGAATTAAAAGAAAAACTAATTTATATAAATCGTATTACAAAAGTAGTTAAAGGAGGAAGAAGATTCGCCTTTTCTGCTCTTGTAGTGGCTGGGAACCAATCTGGAAAATTGGGGGTTGCCCATGCTAAAGCGAAGCAGGTTACGGATGCAATTAAAAAAGCTACAGATTTAGCTAAAAGAAGATTAATTCATATTCCGCTTAAAGAAGGAAGAACGTTACACCATGATGTTGTGGCTAAAGAAGGGTCGGGAAAAGTGATCTTAAGATCGGCTCCCAAGGGAACAGGAATTATAGCAAGTGGAGCAATAAGAGCAGTGTGCGAGGTTACGGGAATAAAAGACATTGTGGCTAAATCATTAGGTTCATCAAATTCTCATAATGTGGTTAGGGCTTGCATGAAGGGATTATTGAATCAACTTTCACCAAAAAATATTTTTTCTTTACGTGGTAAAAAAAAATATGAAATAACTGAGAATAAAATATAAATGTATCTGAATTCATTAAATTATAAAGTTAAGGCTAAAAAAATTAGATTGGGTAGAGGTATAGGATCTGGAAGGGGCAAAACATCAGGTCGAGGACACAAAGGTCAGAAAGCTCGTTCAGGGATAGCAATAAAAAGTTTTGAAGGTGGGCAAATGCCTTTGTATAGAAGGCTTCCCAAGAGGGGATTTAACTCAATTAAAAAAAATAATATTGCAATAATAAATCTTCAACAATTACAAGAATTTATTTCTAAAGGAAAATTAAACACTAAAATTCTTATTAATTTAAATGAACTTAAAAAAAATAAGATTTTGAAGAATAAAATAAATAAAATAAAATTATTGGGTAACGGTGATATTAAAGATAAAATTAATCTTGAAGTCGATTTTATTTCAAAATCCGCAAAAGAAAAAATTGAAAAAAATGGTAGTTCAATAAAATTAACAACAAAGTAAATTTGAAGACAGATATTATTAATGACTGGAGCCCCTTCTCAAAGCAGTGACTTAAAGAATCGTATCCTTTTTACTATTATAATATTATCAATTTATAGACTGGGTACATTTATACCAATTCCGGGTATAGACCCACAATCGTTACAAGAACTTATGAGTTCTAATCAAAGAGGTTTATTGGGAATGTTCAACGTGTTTGCTGGAGGGGCTATTGCGCGTATGGCCCTTTTTGCGCTGGGAATTATGCCATATATTTCATCTTCTATTATTGTACAATTATTAACAGGAGTTTCCGATTATTTCAAAAATCTTAAAAACCAAGGTGAAATAGGTAGGAAAAAGATTACTCAAATTACTAGATATGGAACGGTTTTATTGGCTACCGTTCAAGGTTATGGGTTGTCAGTTGGATTAGAGTCAGCAGAAAATTTGGTAATTAATCCTGGAATGTTTTTTAGAATTAGCACAGTAATAACGATAGTAGCTAGCACTATGTTTTTAATGTGGTTAGGTGAACAAATTACTCAAAGAGGAATTGGTAATGGAATTTCGTTAATTATATTTTCTGGTATTGTAGCAGAAATTCCAAGGGCCCTTGTAACAACTTTTGAACTAGGTAGAACAGGTGCTATTTCAGCAATAATGATAATTGCTATATTCCTATTATTGATTTGTACAATTATTTTTATTGTTTTTATGGAGAGGGCCTTAAGAAAAATATTGATTAATTATCCAAGGAGACAAATGGGAAGCAAAATGTATGGAGGTGAATCATCCCATTTACCTTTAAAAATTAATTCTGCTGGAGTAATACCTGCAATTTTTGCCTCTGCTTTATTGTTGTTACCAATTACATTTTCAAATTTTACTTTTTCGCAAAATGAAATATTTTTAAATATATCTGCTCTTTTTTCACAGGGCAAGCCCCTCTATATGGTTTTGTATGGATCTGGAATTATATTTTTTACCTTTTTTTATACCTCGATAGTTTTTAATCCACATGAAACCGCTGAAAATTTAAGAAAATATGGTGGCTATATACCGGGAATTAGACCGGGAGAAAGTACAGCTTTATATATAGATAATATCTTAACCAAATTAACAACAATTGGTGCTTTATATTTAGCATTGGTATGTTTGATGCCAGAATTTCTAATAGCTAAATATCCAATTCCGTTTTATTTAGGCGGTACATCGATATTGATTGTTGTAATTGTTGCAATGGATACGGTAACTCAAGTTCAAACGAGACTAATGAGCGGCCAGTATCAAACTTTAATTAAAAAAGCTAAATTTGGGAATTAATGAATCTAATAATATTCGGCCCTCCAGGTGCGGGAAAGGGTACACAATCGAATAATATAATTAATAATTTTGATTTGAAGCAAGTGTCCACTGGCGATTTATTAAGAAGTGAAATTAAAATTCGAACAGACCTAGGTAGAAAAATTGAATCGATAATAAACAATGGTGAACTTGTATCCGATGATGTAGTCAACACATTAATTAGAAAAATTATTTCAGATCCTAAAAATTTTAATAGACTAATCTTTGATGGATATCCAAGAACTATATCGCAAGTTTATAGTTTAGAAAAATTGTTAAAAGAATTTAATCAGAAAATTTCAATTGTGTTTAGCTTAAACATTGACAAAGATATTGTTTCAAAAAGAGCAAATGGAAGGGTTATTTGCACTAGGTGTTTTAGAATATTTAATGTTTATCTTAACCCATCAAATTCAAAAAATCATAAGTGTGAAAAGAAATATCTAGAAAAAAGGACTGATGATAACTCTAAAACTATTCTAAATAGATACGAAACCTATGTTGCAAAAACAAAGCCTATATTAGATTATTACAATAAAAAGGGGCTTCTCCTTGAGATTGATGGGAACCAAAAAATTGTTGAAATTTATGATAAAATAAAGGGAATTTTGGAAAATATAAGAGATTGACATTACGTTTGCTTTTTATATAAGTTTCCTTAAAAAAATCTAGCATCATTAATTTATGGCCCGTATAGCAGGTATCAATATCCCTCAAAATAAAATAGTTCGTGTTGGTTTAACTTACATTTATGGGATTGGAAATAAACACTCTCAAGAAATTTGCAAAAACTTAAATATTCCATCTAGCAAAAGAGTAAATCAACTTACTGACGATGAAATTTTAAAAATCAGAGAATATATTGATAAAAACATCGACGTGGAAGGTGAATTAAGAAGAGAAACTTCACTAAATATAAAAAGATTGATTGACTTGGCTACATATAGGGGATCAAGACATAAAAAAAAACTTCCGGTTAGAGGCCAACGTACCCGCTGTAATGCTCGAACCAGAAAAGGTAAAGCAATAGCAATAGCTGGAAAAAAAATAACTCCATTGAAAAAATAATATATGGAAGATAAGAAAAAAAAAGATTCAATAAAAATTAATACAAAAAAGCTTGATACAAAAGACTCCAGTTTTATAGAAAAGAAAAAGTCCAGTTTTTCAAAAAAAAAAAGAATTAAAAAACATGTTACAATTGGAATTGCTTATATAAAGTCAACGTTTAACAATACTATTATTTCAATTGCAGATGTTTATGGCAATGTAGTTGCGTGGTCTTCTGCTGGAAAGAAAGGATTTAAGGGATCTAGAAAATCAACTCCATATGCTGCCCAAATTGCGGCAGGAGAAGCGGGAACAAAAGCTTTAGAACATGGAATGAAAATATTATCTGTTGAAGTTAAAGGCCCAGGCTCTGGTAGAGAAACGGCTTTGAGAGCATTGCAAGCCAAAGGTTTCAAAATAACATCAATTAAAGATACAACCCCATTATCGCATAATGGATCAAGACCACCAAAAAGAAGGAGAGTATAAATGGAAATAATGCAAAAGATAGCAAATGATAAAAATTGGAAAGCATTGATTAAACCGTCAAAAGTAGATGTTAAAACTCATGATAGTAAATCAATAGCTATAATTACAGCTGAGCCTTTAGAAAAGGGTTATGGTTTGACAATTGGAAATTCCCTAAGAAGAATAATGCTTTCATCTATAAGAGGTTCCGCGGTAACCGCAATACAAATAGACGGAGTGCTGCATGAATTTTCATCAATCAAAGGTGTTAGAGAAGATGTAACTGATATAGTTTTAAATGTTAAATCACTAGCGTTAAAATCTCATTCTGAGGGACCAAAAAAATTAATTTTAGACGCCTCAGGACCAGGTGAAATAAAAGCAAATAAAATATTAGAAAATCCTGATATTGAAATTTTAAACCCAGATTTCACAATTTGCAATCTTGATGAGGGAACAAAATTTCATATGGAATTAACTGTTAATTCAGGAAAGGGATATGTTCCAGCAAATTTAAATAAAATAAAAGATCCACCATTAGGATTGATCGCAATAGACTCTTTGTTTAGTCCTGTAAAAAAAGTATCTTATTCAGTAAGTACAGCTCGCGAAGGTAAGGCCTTAGACTATGATAAATTAACGTTAGAAATTGAAACTAATGGATCTATAGCCGCAGACGATGCCCTAGCATATGCAGCAAGAATTTTTCAAGATCAACTGTCAATGTTTATTAATTTTGACGAACCAAAAGAGGTTATACCTCAACAAAAACCAACTGAGCCAGAATTTAATAAAAACTTACTCAAAAAAGTCGATGAACTAGAGCTATCAGTTCGATCTATGAATTGTTTAAAAAATGATAATATAATTTATATTGGGGATTTGGTTCAAAAAACAGAAAGCGAAATGTTAAGAACCCCTAATTTTGGAAGAAAATCGCTTAATGAAATAAAAGAAGTATTAAACAGCATGTCCCTATATTTAGGCATGGAAATTCCTAACTGGCCTCCTGAAAATATTGCTGAATTATCACAAAAATTAGAAGAAAACATTTAAATTAAAATGAGACACGCTCTACATCATAAGAAATTAAATAGAACTTCTGAGCATAGAAAAAGTTTAATTAAAAACATGCTAAATTCACTAATAAAATACGAACAAATAACAACAACATTACCTAAAGCAAAGGTATTAAAACCGCAAATAGATAAAGTTATTACACTGGGTAAGAAGGATAGTTTAGCAAATAAAAAAAACTTATTTTCAAAACTGCAGGATAAGATAAATACTAGAAAAGTTACTAACGTTTTGTCAAAAAGATATCTAAATAGAAAAGGCGGTTATTCAAGAATAATTAAAGCTAGATTCAGATATGGTGATAGAGCACCTTTGGCTATTATCGAATTAGTTGATCGGGATATAAATGCTAAAAAGATAGACATAAAGAAAAAAACTAAAGAGAGCAAGTCAGAAACTACTCCCGAAAATACCAAAGAAATAAAAAAATAATTTTTTATTATTTAAAATAAAAAATTCAATTAAATTTATTTAAATGGATAAGATTTTTCTAATTAAAAAAGATTTTGTTAATTCACGAATTGATAGATGGATTAGAAGAAATATTCATCAAGTTCCCCAAAGTCTCATAGAAAAAAATTTGAGAAATAAAAATATTACAATTAACAAAGTGAAAGTGAAAAGTTCATATAAACTTAAAATAGATGATAAAATTTACTTAAATAATTTTAATCCGACTTTAAGTTCCTATTTAGCTAAGAAAAAAAAATATATACCTAGCAAAACAGATATAAAAGCTAGCGAAGCCCTTATAGTAGAGGATAATGAAAATTTTTGTGTAATTAATAAACCTTTTGGTTTGGCCGTCCAGGGAGGTAGCAAGATTAAAAAAAATTTAGTTGATTTGATTACAAAAAATAAAATTTTTATTAATTCCAAACCTTTTATTGTTCATAGAATAGATAAAGAAACATCGGGAATTCTTATTATTGCTAAAAATAGGAAGTATGCTCAACTATTTACTTCATTATTTAGAATTAGAAAAATTCACAAATCTTATTTATCTATTTGTCATGGCGAAATGGAAAAAGTCAAAGGTATAATTGATGATGATTTAATTCGTTATGATAAGGATAAAAAAATATCTGAACGTGCTGTTACTAATTATAAGGTTTTAGATAAAAATATCAATTCTACATTGCTTATTTTAAATCCTATAACAGGTAGAAAACATCAGATTAGAAAACAATTATTTTCAATTGGATTTCCAGTTATTGGTGATTTTAAATATAATTTTCACGAAAACAAAATAAATAAAAATATTAATCTCATGTTACATGCCTATTCTATAAAATTTATGATTAATGAAAAAAAGTATAAATATACTGTTGATGTACCAGACTCTTTCAAAAAAATGTTATTAAAAAAAAGATTAACTTTACTTAAAAATTCTTAAAAAATTATTTACTATTTTTTGATTTATATATTTATAGTTATTTTCTTTTACTGAACAAAGATTGGTTATTTCTTTACTGTATATGCCACAAGGTACAATATTTTTATAAGCATCAAGGTCATTAGAAATATTTATGGAAAAACCATGAAACGCAATCCATTTTTTAACTCTAATTCCGATTGCTGCAACCTTCTTTTCTTTGCCATTAACATTTACCCAAATACCAATATTTTTTTTATCATTAAATGATTTGATTCCATATTCTTTTAAAATTTTAATTATGCAATTTTCAATATGTTTTATTAGTTTTCTAATATCCTTCCCCCTTTGATTGAGGTTTAGTACAAAATAAACAACTTTTTGACCAGGTCCGTGATAAGTAATTTTTCCGCCTCTTGATGTTTTTGATACACTAATCCTCTTATTTAATATTTCGTTTTCTTTCGCGCGAATTCCTGCTGTGAATATTGCCTTATGTTCTAAAATCCATAATAATTCAGGTTTTTTTTCATTTATTACATCTTCTACTCTTTTTTCTAAAAATTTAAGAGCAAAGTCATAATCTATCAATTTATTACTTTTTTTAACTTCGATTGCCATTTTAAAATTGTAATTATTAAATATATAAATTAATAGTTCAGCTAATTATTTAATACAAATATTATGACTTTAGTTAAAAAAATAAAAGACAGAAAAGTTAATATTGAGTTTAATAAAGAATTTATTAAAGTTATTAACGAAAAAATAAGAAATCAAGACACTGATTTTTTAGCCAAATCATTAAAGGAATTATTGCCCGCTGATTCCGCTGATATTATAGAAAATTTAAGCTCAGAAAATAGATCTAAATTAATTGAACTTGAAGGATTTAATATAAATCCTGAAATATTTGTTGAACTTAACGAATCCATTCAGACTGAAATTTTTTTACTTTTATCAGTAGAGTCCATTGCTAGTTTATTAAAAAAATTGGAATCTGATAATGCGCTTAAGATTCTTGAAAATTTAGATCAATCAAAAAAAGAAACCGTTTTAAATAGATTGCCTCCAAAAGACAGATTTCTATTAGAGGAAAGTTTGAGTTATCCTGAAGATACTGCTGCAAGAATTATGCAAAGAGAATTTACCGCTATTCCGAGTAATTGGTCAGTCGGACAAACAATAGACTATTTAAGAGAAAATAAAGATTTACCAGATGAGTTTTTGGAAATCTTTATTATTGATACTGATTTTAAACCAATTGGAACAGTTCCCTCATCAAAAGTATTGAGAACTCCAAGGGAAACTAAAATGGATTTAATTATGAGGGAAATGCAAGTTTTGATACCAGTTAATATGGACCAAGAAGAGGTGGGACATACATTTGAAAATTATAACCTTACTACTGCTGGAGTAGTAGATAAAAATAATAAGTTAGTTGGAATGATTACTAGTGATGATATTTTAACTGTTGTAAAGGAAGAAGCTGAAGAAGACGTTCTTAGACTTGCTGGAGTGGGTGACGAAGAGATTACGGACAGTATTTTGATAAAGACAAAGAGAAGATTTAATTGGCTGCTATTAAATTTGTTTACAGCTTTGTTAGCGACCTGGGTAATAAGCAAATTTGGAGCCACAATAGAACAAATGGTTGCCCTAGCCTTTTTAATGCCGATTGTAGCTTCCATGGGGGGCAATGCAGGTATGCAAACTTTAGCTGTAACAGTTAGAGCTATAGCTACCAAGGAACTTTCTTCAGAAAATTTTAGCAAAATAGTATCAAAAGAATTTGTAATTGGAATCTTAAATGGGATAATATTTGCAATTATTACTGGAATTGTAGTTCAACTGTGGTTTAGAGAAATTAATTTAACAATTATAATTGCCGCTTCTATGATACTAAATATGATTGTTGCTGGACTATTTGGAATTTTGGTTCCTGTTTCACTTAAGAAATTTAATATTGATCCTGCTATTGCTTCCAGCGTTTTTGTAACAACCATTACAGATGTGATAGGATTTTTATCTTTTTTAGGTATTGGAGCTTATTTCTTTTACAGCTAAATATTATCTATCAACCTTGTTGTGGCAAGGTAGTAAGCCACAAATAATCTATATTTTTTATTTTTTTTAAATGGTCTAGCTTGTTTATTAATCTCGAGTAATTTGACATAATCTATTTTTTTTACACCAAATTGAAACATTTTATTTTTAATCTTTTTTAAAATATTTTTTTTCATAATTAAGAATCTTTTGCTTTTATATAGTAGTTTATAAACTTTAGATGCTATAAGAAAATCATTTTCGGATAGCAAAGAATTTCTAGAAGAGCAAGCAACACCATTTTTTTCTCTGATAGTTTTGCATCCAACAACTTTTGTTTTAATTTGATTTTTATATATAAATTCTTCAATAATTTTTAGCTGTTGCATATCTTTTTCTCCTAAAAAAATTTTATTTGGATTAATTATTTTTATAAATCTATCAATCACATCAACTACTGCTTTAAAGTGACCAGGTCTAGATTTTCCGCATAATTTTTTATTGAAAGAACTAATATTAATATTTTTATTATAACCATTTGGATATATTTGTTTCGTTGTTGGCAAATAAAGATAGTCAACTTTACACTCTCTAAGTATTCTTATGTCTTTTTTAATATTTCTTGGGTACTTTTTGTAGTCGGTAATTTCATTGAATTGAGGTTTGTTGACAAATATTGTAACAATTGTTTTTTTAGATAGAGAGATACTTTTTTTAATCATATATATGTGTGCTTTATGTATGGCACCCATTGTTGGAACAAAACCTAAATCTTTTTTTCCCTTTAATATTTGAATAAGTTTTTTTTTGCTACGAATTATTTTCATTTGTAAATTTTAATTATTATATGTAAAAGATACAAATGATCAAACAGGCAATTATCCCTTTAGCTGGCTTGGGTACAAGATTATTACCATTGACGAGTGTATTACCAAAAGAGCTTTTACCAATTAATGGCAAGCCAGGATTAGAATACATTTTAGAGGAAGGAGTAAATGCCGGCATCAAAGAATTTATTTTCATTATTTCTAGCAAGAAAAAAGAAATAAAAAATTATTTTTACAGCGATTCCTTCTATAAAAAAATAATTAAGAAAAAAAATAAAAACAAAAGACTTAAGTTGGAATTTGCAAAAATAAGAAAATATAAGAAAATAATTAAATTTGTTTATCAAAATGTACCTCGTGGCACAGGAGATGCGGTGTTAAAATGTAAAAACTATATTAGGTCGAATTATTTTTTGATGCTTTTACCAGACGATTTAATAATAAAAAATAACTGTTCTCAATCAATGATTAAATTACACAAAAAGCATAGGTCATCTGTCATTGCATCTAAAAAAGTTAAAAAAAGTGATGTTTCCAGATGGGGCATTTTTGATTTGAAAAAAGTTAATAAAAATAGTTTTTTAATAAAAGATGTTATAGAAAAACCCAGTATAAAAAAAGCTCCGTCAAACTATGCTGTTATTGGTCGATATATATTGCCAAAAGAAATATTTAAAATACTTCAAAACCAAAAACCAGGTAAAAATGGTGAAATTCATATAACTGATGCAATTAAAACTTTGATAAATAAAAAAGAAAAATTTCTCGGACATATTTTTTCTGGAAAATATTTAGATTGTGGTACCATGGCAGGATATATTAATTCATCAATAAAAATTTCTAAATTATAAATAATGAATATTTGCGTTATAGGAACAGGTTATGTTGGTCTTGTTACTGGTGTTTGTTTTGCTGATCTTGGAAATATAGTTCATTGCGTTGATACAGATGTTCATAAAATAAAAAAGCTAAATTGTGGTTCTATACCTATTTTTGAACCAGGCTTAGAAGAATTGGTTAAAAAATCTTACAAAGATAAAAGATTAATTTTTACCACAGACTTAAAAAAATCTGTTTCATACTCTGATATTATATTTGTTTGTGTGGGAACTCCTACAGTTAAAGAAACCAATTCAGTAAATTTAAAATATGTTTTCAAAGTAGCCAGAGACATAAGAAGATACATAAAAAAATTTAAAATTATAATAATTAAATCAACTATTCCAGTAACTACTGGAGATAAAGTTGAAAAAATTATTAATTCGGCAGTAAGGAGAAAATTATTTGAAGTTGTATCAAATCCTGAGTTTTTAAGAGAGGGTGAGGCTATTCATGATTTTAAATATCCTGATAGAATTATAATTGGTACAGAAAATAAAAGAATTATCAAAATTTTAGCCAATCTTTACGATCCAATTATTAAAAAGGGAGCAATATATTTTAAGACATCACGTAGGAGTGCTGAATTGATTAAATATGCATCGAATGCTTTTTTGGCTACAAAAATCTCATTCATAAATGAGTTGGCTAACTTGTGTGAAAAAATTGGCATTAATACAGAAGATATAGCAATAGGAATGGGACTTGATAAAAGAATTGGTAGTAGATTTTTAAGAACAGGTCCGGCATATGGTGGTTCTTGTTTTCCAAAAGATACAAAAGCTTTAGTCACTACTGGCGAAAAATTTAAAGCAAATTTGTCAATAGTTAGGTCCGTTATTAAGTCAAATGAGAACAGGCGAGCCTTACTAACAAAAAGAATTTATGAAATTATGTCTAATAAATTAAAAAACAAAATAATCACTTTTTTAGGTGTAACATTTAAAGCAAATACAGATGATATGCGTATGTCATCAAGTTTATCAATGATACCAAATTTGTTAAAAAAAGGAGCTACTGTACGGTATTGTGACCCTTCTGGAAAAAAAAAAGAATTCGATAAATATAGCAAAGTTAGTTTTTATTCTAATGTAGCCAAAGCCTGCTTGAAAAGCGACTTAATCGTTATACACACTGAATGGAACGAATTTAAATCGCTTGAATTTAAAAAGATTGTTAAAAAAAATAATTTTAAAATATATGATATGAGAAATTTATATTCTAGTAAATTGATGAAAAAAAATAAAATTAACTATTTCAGTATCGGCAAGTAATTTACTTTAATTCAAATATAGCATCAATTTCAACGGCAGCATCAAGAGGCAATGAATTTGCACTTATCGCCGCTCTTGTGTGTATACCATTTTCGCCAAATGCCGCAAAAATAAGTTCAGAAGCAGCATTGATAATTTTAGGTTGATCAGTAAATTCGTTTGTTGAATTAACATATCCTGTCAGTTTAATACAATTTGCTATATTTTCTAATCTCTCATTGCATGCTTTTTTAGCCTGAGCAATTATATTAATAGCACATAACTTTGCTGCAGCTTGACCTTGCTCAATAGTTAAATCTTTTCCTAACTTTCCCTTTGTTATTTTTCCATTAGAATCAATTGATATTTGACCGGAAATAAATAATAAATTTGCTGTTTTTTTGTATGCTATATATGCACCTACTGGATCAGGCGCTTTTGGAATTTCCAAATTTAATTTTTTTAAATTTTCGTAAACTGACATACAATACTTATTGAAAAAATTATTTTTTCAGTTTGCCAATTTTTTCTTTCAGCTTGTCCAATATTCCTACTTTAGGTTTATAATCGGGTGTTTCAAGAATTTCTTTATTTCTCAAATCAGCAAATGATTTTGCATTAAAAAACTTTCCCATTGCATTAGGTGATCCATCTTTCTTTTTAAATAATTTTTTAATACTGCAACCGAGAGCATTGGGGGATATTTTATGTTCAGCGATGCATTCACTTTTTGGCAATGTATTTGCCAAAGTTTTTTTGTCATCCGCATTAGCGAATCCAATAGAAAGCAACATTGTGGTTAATAGTATAATAATTTTTTTCATAAATTAAGTCTCCTATTTAGTTAAATCACTTAATGTTTTTGCTTCACCAAATTTTTTAAGAAAAGATTTTTTATCCGATTTTTCTTTTGTTTGGGTCTTTTTGCTCAGTTTATTCTTAATAGCACTTCCTGCAGCTTTAGATTTGCATATCAAATATTTTGGTGAATTTTTTATTATATCTTTACAGTCTATTGTCTCTTTAGAATATAAGTTAGTAGTAGTAAATAGCAATAATGCCAAGAATAATAGAAGCGTTCTCATTAATATTTATTTTTTTTTTTCTTGTTTCTATCATATTCTTTTCTTTTCTCAATCAATATTAAAGCTTCTTCCATAATAATTTCACTGGGATCTTTTTCTTCAGGAATACTGGCATTTAGGGATTTATACTTTATATATGGGCCAAATTTTCCTTTCATAATCCTGACAGGTTTTTTATCTTCGGGATGTTGACCTAAATCTTTAATTAAAGAAGAGGAGACCCTACCAGGCTTAGCTTCGGCTATAAGCGTTATAGCTCTGTTAAGACCTATTGAAAATATTTCTTCAACATTTTCTATTCTTGCAGATTTGTTTTCACATTTTAGATAAGGGCCAAATCTTCCTGAATTCAAAGTTATTTCTTTTCCATTCTCAGGATTAATTCCCAAACTTTTAGGTAACGAACATAGAAATTTACTTTTGTCTAAATCAATACT
>Ga0208274_1000584_pt1 | contig 18781 bp, 9 predicted proteins | sample ETNtaG_22_FD_185755 | JGI IMG/M metagenome (GOLD analysis project Ga0208274, IMG submission 185755) | Marine microbial and viral communities from oxygen minimum zone, Eastern Pacific Ocean - ETNP201306SV43 (SPAdes) (version 2) | ecosystem: Environmental > Aquatic > Marine > Oceanic ... | reverse complement strand
AACGATATAACCCTCGCACATGTCAACGACTTCACCTAACCCCCGTCAGGCCACACGAGAAATGTACCGATCACTTCTGTTTTCGGTATACCTGCCAAGTTTCCTGATGTCCATCTGTCAAGGCAGTGTACTTCTTGTGATTCCACTTTTCGCCCTTGATCTGGGCGCTGATGTCGGTATCACCGCGCTGGTCTTTTCCCTGCGCGGACTGGGCAATATGATGTTTGATGTCCCAGCAGGATATGCTACCGGCCGGCTCGGTGACCGCACCGTCATGATAATCGGTGTATCCATGATGGCGGTTGCCGGTATTTTCACTAGCCAGGCCAGTTCTCCCTTGCAACTCGCCATAGCCGCTTTCATTTTTGGCGGTGCCATGGCTACCTGGCTGCTCGCAAGACTGGCCCATATCAGCGAGAAAGTGCCTTCGTTTCAGAGAGGTAAAGCAATTTCAACCATGGCTGGTATTCAGCGTTTTGGCAATCTACTAGGTCCAGTTACTTCAGGGTTTATCGCCCATCAATATGGATTTGAGTATGTATTTTTTGGTATCGCTTGCATTGCATGTACCGCGCTGGTCCTTGTTCTGATTGCAGTGAAAAAGAATCAAAAATCGGCGCTGGATGAAAAAAGCCCCGGTCTTATGACCGTGGTTCCCGATCTTCTGCGCAGGCATATGCAGATATTCGCCACAGCTGGATTCGCGGTTTTGTGTCTGACTATCTTAAGATCAAGTCGCCAGCTCCTGATTCCACTCTGGGGTGAGAGTATTGGACTCGATACTGCCAGCATAGGCCTCGTGGTGAGCGCCTCTGCGTCGGTAGATATGGTCATGTTCCCTCTGGCCGGGTACATGATGGACAACCTGGGCAGACGGTACGCAGCAATTTCCTGTCAGCTGACGCTGGCTCTTGGCATCTTTCTGATTCCTCTCACCTCAAACTTCGTCGAGCTCGTGGCTGTTGCAATATTAGCCGGCGCAGGAAATGGTTTAGGTAGTGGCATTGTTATGACGTTGGGAGCAGATTTTGCTCCACCCGAATCTCGTGGAGAATTCCTGGGGCTGTGGCGACTGATTTCTGATTCAGGCTCCTTTGCGGGGCCCATGCTCCTTGGTTATATTGCCAGTAGTATCGCTCTCGCCAGTACCTTTGCAGTTGTTTCCTCTCTGGGGTTGCTTGGTGCAGCTGTCATGTGGTTTCTGGTTAAGGAGCCGCTGGTTAAAGAATCCCATCAATAAATATCTCAATAAGTGCCGCTAACACCCAGGTGACTGGTGGCAGTACACCCAAAAGCAGCGGACTCCTGATTTTGTCAGGAAACGGCTACTCCTGGATATTTCGAATCCTGTCTTCTTAGTGCATCAGATCCACCAGAGTCAGTCTGTCTGTATCCTCGCTAATTAGTGAGGACGCCAAATGTGTCCTGTCACCAATAAGAGCGCGTCCAATGCGGCTTAACTCAATTGACTTCGCAGTACGCATTCTACTGTTGAAGTAGGTATATGGAATCAGACAAAGCCCCATCATAATCAGTCCCGGCAGATAGAAAGGCATCATATGCACCGACAACGCCTGCAATCGAAGCGATTCAATCAACAGCAATGGGCGGTGCAGTTTTACTGGCGATCCTCTAACCGATATTAAGCAAAGGGAGTTTGTTGCGTTTGTAATGAAAGATGGGCTGTCTGCAAACAATAGAAGCAACCTGGTTAGATCGACCACGATGTTACTCGTGTGTAAACAATAGAACCCATCGTTTAGCTACATCAACGCGACCTGATGCAGACGAGGGAACACCTCCCTGGGCGGCAAGGGTCGACTGTAATAATAACCCTGAATATAGTCACAACCACCGTTGCGCAGTATATCGACCTGATCATCAGTCTCCACCCCTTCTGCGAGTACCTTCAGCCCAAGGTTCTGACCCATGGCGATAATCGCTTTGGTAATTTCCCTGTCATCCTCGTTGGTTGTGATATCCTGAATAAATGATCTGTCGATCTTTAACGTATCGAGAGGAAATCGTTTCAAGTAGGCAAGAGATGAATATCCCGTGCCGAAATCATCAATGCTAATACTCAACCCAAGCGCGCGAAGATCTTCCAGCATGCGAATATTCTGATCAACATTTCTCATCGCAATACCTTCAGTAATCTCAAGTGCAAGCGAATCAGGGGAGATCCCAGTTTCTCGTATGATGTCTGCAACCATCGCCGGTATATCGATCTCAAACTGTCTTGCCGACAGATTTACGGCAACTCTAAATCCCTCCAGGCCAACCTTCTCCCAGCATTTGATCTGCTGACATACTGAACGCAGTACATATTCACCCAGTGGTAAAATCAAGCCGGTTCGCTCTGCAATTGGGATGAATTCGGCTGGTGGTACAAATCCCTCGACCGGATGAGACCAGCGAACCAGTGCTTCCATACTGATCAGCTTTTCTGTTTTGATCTCTATAATCGGCTGATAGTGCACTTCAAAAGCACCATCAGTCATCGCTTGCTGCATGCTGCTTTTGCGTTCGAGAAACTTAAGAGCGTCGTCGTACATTGCATTATCGAAGATAACATAAGCACTCTTGGCATCAGTTTTTGCTCTATGTAACGCGGTATCGGCATCTCGCAACATCTCTTCTGCAAGCTGATATACATCCTGATTGAGCAGAACTCCGGCTGTCGCTGAGATATCAAGGGTAGTTGCCTCTTCAGACGAATCAGATGAGTCAAGTTCAATTGGTTTTTCGATTGCCTGTTGAATTCGCTGAACAGCCTCGATCGCACCAGCGGGTGAATCCACAGGATCGAGTAGCACTGCAAAAATATCACCACTAAAACGTGAAATTGTATCATCAGGTCGCACAGTCATCTCTATGCGCGTGGCAACTTCCGTGAGCACCCTGTCACCCACATCATGACCCAGGCCCTCGTTAATTGCCGCAAAGCCATCAAGATCGAGGAAAATAACTGAAAAATGATCATTTAATCCCCTCTTGCGGCGATTGATCGAACTCTCCAGGCGATCAACGAAGAGCGCGCGATTAGGCAATTCTGTCAGGTTGTCATAGAGTGCTGTATGACGAATCTTTTCCTCATACCTTAACTGTGTGCTTATATCCCGAAATGTAATGACCACCAACTCTTCATCTTCACTGCTAATGATATTGCTCGACAATTCAATGGGGACCTCACAACCATCGTGACATTTGAGTTTCTGTCTCAGGTTGGTAACGGAGTTATAGGGATCGATATTTCTGGTTTCATATATCCCACTATCTTTATCAAAAGCAACTAGTGGCATTATTTTCGGCAGACGAGAAACCCGGGCCTTGTGTCTACACCAACCTGTAATCTTTTCCGCCATCGGATTGATCAGGCAAATTTTGCCAGCCAGATCGGTCACTATCACGCCTTCAGAGATGCTGGTTAGTGTGGCATCAAGCCTTCGTCTGGTGCCTGACAGATCCTTCTCGACGCGATGTTTGTACATCGCTATCTCAATGTTGATCTCCAGTTCTCGATTATCAAATGGTTTAAGAACATATCCATAGGGCTCTGAAACTTTTGCCCGTTCAAGAGTTTCCTCATCGGCAAAGGCAGTGCAAAAAATCACAGGCACATCGAACTGTTGGCGAATCTGAATCGCAGCCTCGATGCCATCCATCTCATCTGCCAGATGGATATCCATCAAAACCAGATCCGGCTGTAACTCCAAGGTCTGATCAATGGCTTCCTGCCCGCGCCTGACGGTGGACAATACGTTATAGCCCATCCGAATCAGCCGGGACTTGATATCCCGCGCCACAAGAACTTCATCTTCAACCACTAATAGTGATTTCATTGACATCTTTTTCTTTCCTTGAGAAAGAGATTTCGAAACGAGCACCGTTTTCGCTCTGGTACTGCACTTTTCCATCCAATTGTTGTGTAAGTATTGATACGATCTCCATACCCATTGATGCTGTCGATTCGAGTGTGAAACCTTCAGGCAAACCAACACCGTCATCGCTGATCACAAGCACGTATCTGCAACCTACATTTTTGAAGGACACGCTAATTGTGCCCCGACCTGTTCTTCCCTTGAATGCATGCTTGAACGAGTTGGAAATCAACTCATTAATAATCAATCCGCATGGAACAGCTGTTTCAATATCCAAAGAAACGTTATCGACACGAATATCCAGACTGACAATCACACCCTGCACTGCATAGAATCGATGCAGGCTGGTCGCCAGCATGTCGATATAGTCTTTAAAATCAATTTCAAGCAGATCCTCAGACTGATACAAGGTTTCATGGATCAGGGACATCGATTTGATTCTCTGCTGACTTTCCCCCAGCAATCCAGAAAAAACGTCATTACCAATGGTTTCTGCTTGAATATTCAGCAGGCTCGAAATCACCTGCATATTGTTCTTTACGCGGTGGTGAACCTCTTTCAAGAGCGATTCCTTCTCCTGAAGTGATTTTGAAAGCGCCTGGGTCCTGTCGCCCACCAGCTGTTCCAGGTTCAATCTGTATTTCTCGAGTTCTGCCTCGGTATTTTTCCGATCAGTAATATCACGGGCGATACTCACATAGGCTGTTTCGTTGTCATTGTCATCCCGAACAGCAGCAATCGTAACTTCCATGGTCCCAAACCCAGCACCTTTGCGAGCTTTCACTTCGCCATGCCACCTGCCTTTTTCAAAAAGTTCAGTTCGAGCAAGACTCGCATCTGTGGGCTCTGTGAAGAGTAGCGAGAATATTGATCGACCAATAGCCTGTGAGGGTGTCAAACCCAGGAGCGACTGAATTGCGTTGTTGGCATACATCAGATGTTTATTTGCATCTGCGATGACAACACAGTCTGTCGCTTCCTCAAGAGATTCGATATACAACTGTAATCGCTCGCTGTATCTCTTCTCTGCCTCTCTGCGCAGACGCGCCTGATTTGCTTTCTGAAACCGGTAGAGCAAACCAACACCGATGACCAGATAGATAAGATAAGCCCACCAGGTTGCCCATAGAGGTGGTCTGACCCCTACCTTGATTGAGGTACCTTCTTCGTTCCAGACACCCTCGTTGTTGGATCCAACAACCTTGAATACGTAGTTCCCGGCATCCAGATTCGTATAGGTCACCTGGTGTTTATCACTCACTTCAACCCAATCTTTATCGAATCCCTCCAGCTTGTATCGAAAACGATTCTTCTCGGGTGCGGTGAAGTCCATTGCCACAAACTCAAAGCCAATAACGGACTCAAAGTAATCCACGTCAATAGACTCACTCTTGTAGATCGGCTCTGGCAATCTTACGACGTCATTGAACTTTGAGAATCTGGTTATTCTCACCGGCGGGACATAGTCGTTGCCTTTAATTCTGTTTGGATAAAATGCATTGAATCCATTATTGCCGCCGAACAGAAGACTCCCATCTGACAGTTTAAGAAATGCACCACTATTAAAGTCATCGCTCTGCAGGCCATGGGTCGAATCGTATCGAACAAATGAATCTGATTCTGGATTGTAGACGGTTAACCCCTTGCCACCACTTATCCAGATTCTGCCTTCGTCGTCTTCAAGCAATCCATAGACTGCTCCACTAGCAAGCCCGTCCGCACGACTTTTATGTCTAATCTCGCCGCTAGAAATATCATATAGATTCAGTCCATTGTCTCTTGTGCCAATCCAGATAACATTATCTACAACGAGCAATGATGTTACATTGTTGCTACCCAAGGATGTCGAATTCTTAGAGTCATACTGAATCATTCGGGTACTGCCTGTTTCAGGATCTAAAACGACTACACCACCACCATCGGTAGCTATCCACATGAGTCCGTTTTGTCCTTCAACGATATCCAACGTAAAAAGAACCGGAAATTGACCGTCTGAATTAAGGATATTAGGAAACCGCTCAAACCTACCATCGCCCAGGTACTTGTTAACACCCCCGCCATAAGTACATATCCAGATATTCCCAGAATGATCCTCATAAATGCGAGAGATCGCGTTCGAGCTTACTGAGCTTGGGATCTCATTATTATGAGACAAGGTAGAAATCACCGTCTGTTCGCGTAAAAGGTTTATACCGCCGGTCATGGTGCCAACCCACAATATCTCCCCTTGTTGTGCAAGCGACATCACTCGCTCGTCTGACAATCCTATTTCCCTAGTAGAAAACTGTGTAAATTCGGCCTTTTTCGAGTCCCATTTACTCAAACCCTCGAATGTTCCGATCCAAACATCACTATCAAACCCCTCAGTGAATGAGGTAATCGCATTACTTGCTAATCCTCCTTTGACTCTGGGATCACTCTTAATGTGGGGAAAGGTTCTGATATTCGCATTCCACTTGCTGATGCCATTGAAGGCCCCAACCCAAATTATTCCCCCCAAATCCTGAAACAGCTCCAGAATATTGTTATCACCTAGGCTCTTCGGGTCAGTAACATCATTTGTGTAGGCAGTGAAAACACCATTCATGTACACATACAAACCACTATCGGTTCCAATCCAGACCCTGTTGTTATGATCCCGTAGCAGTGTTCTTGTACGTGAGATAGGAACATTTGATACATGGTCAATTCTGGAGAATTGACCTGTGGTTGGATCTAGTATCGATACACCATCGTTGAACGTTGCAACCCAGATATGTCCATATCCGTCTTCCACGATGGCTCGGACATAATTACCACTGATCGTCAACGGATTAGTACTATCATGCTGATATCGCTCAAAGGTACCATCCTCTGTTTTCAGCAGGTTTAGACCACCGAGTTCAGTGCCTATCCAAAGGTCCTGTCGACTATCTTCATATATAGCTCTAACCCTACCACCACCTAGGCTATCTGATATTGCCGGGTCATTTGTAAAATATTTAAGTTCCCCGTCCAATGAATGCCTGACTAAACCAAAGTCAGTACCGAACCACAAATTGCCGGACGAATCTTCAAACAGAACATTCACCCTGTTGCGACTAACTCTATCCTCCGATGGATCTTCCTCAATAAGGATGGTCTCGAAGGTTTCTGTGAGTTCGTCAAACCTGTTAACTCCTAAATCGGTTGCGATCCAAACAAATCCGCGCGAATCAGATAGTACGTCTCGAATTGAATTATGAGAGATTGATCGAGGGTCATCATTGCGATGATAGAAAGTCTCAAAATCATAACCGTCATATCGGTTTAGGCCTTCTTGAGTTCCAATCCAAATGAAACCATGTTGGTCTTGTGCAATTGCTGTAACGCCAGCCTGCGAAAGCCCGTCCTCGGTCCCTAGTCGATCAAAGGCAATATTTATTCTATCCGCAAGGTGAACTTGGGCACCAATTTCGTGAGCGAATACCAGACAACAACCAGCGATTAGAAAACACAAAGCAAAGGAGACTTTCTTACGCATTAAGAACTTTGCTCGATTCGCAGTTTTCTTTCTTAAGATATCTCGTTGCCTGTTCTTTAAGCGAACCAATGGCCAATAGAACTGTAGAAGGTAGTCAAAAACCACTTTTTACTCCTGTCCAACCCACCTTTGATTTTCAACGAATGCATTGTAATCCCACCAATCGCCCAGGTTCTCAACTACTCCGTTGTAATCCCACCAGTCTCCTAAATTTACCACCGACCCGTTGTAGTCCCACCAATCACCTAGATTCTCAACTGATCCATTGTAATTCCACCAGTCACCCAGATTCCCAACTGACCCATTGTAATTCCACCAGTCACCCAGATTCTCAACTGACCCATTGTAATTCCACCAGTCACCCAGATTCTCAACTGACCCATTGTAATTCCACCAATCACCTGAATTATCAACTGACCCATTGTAATTCCACCAATCACCTAAGTTGTAAACTGTGGCGTTATACCCCCAAAAAAACCCGAGATTCTCAACATCCCAGACAAATGGTTGATCCCAGTCAATACCTCTATCCCAAACAAATCCATCTGCTGTTAGCTGATTAAAGTCCCACTGATAGCCATTACTTTCAAAGTCTGTCTGGTTCCAGGTATAACCATTCTCTCCAAGTGCGGTCAGATTCCAGATATAACCAACATTCCATATCGCAGATTCATCACCAAGCGTCGCCAGTTGCCAGTCATAACCGCCCTTTGCATTATCCAGCACGACCCAGGTGAATTCTGCATCGGAATTGGACAATCTGTAGGTTCCGTCCTCATCCTGCACAGCAGGACCACCGTAATGTTCCTCGTTAGCCAGATCTTTCTTCAGATTCAGGCTGCTACCCAGGCAATTCTCACCCTGCCCATGGACTGCTGTATAAGCATTAATCAGACCGCTTCCCTGCTGGAAGACACTATAGGCAAGACTGCCATCATGGTTGGTGGCTGCGCTTGCTGAAGCCATTAATCTGCACTTCACCTCATCAGGCGTGAGCTGAGGATTCTCCTGCAACATCAGAGCAGCAACACCAGACGTCACGGCTGCGGCCTGAGAGGTTCCTGACATTTCGAAATAGATGTCCTGGTAGTGGAACTCTGGGTGCTCCTTTGCCAGCACCGTCTTTCTATGCATTACCCCGGCCATATGACCACCAGGGGCGACAATCTCAGGCTTTACAAATCCTTCCAGTGTCGGCCCGGCCGATGAGAACGTCGCCAGGTAGTCATCGCTCCTATCAAGAGGTGTGTAATTGTCAGTCACGGCGCCAACCGTCACTACATAAGGCACATTCCCAGGTGCTGCAATCGTCATTGGTGCAGGCCCCCGGTTTCCAGATGAAACAACAACGACGATGCCCGCATCCCACGCAGCCATCACGGCCTGGTTCATAGGATCTTGCCAGTAGTGTGACAATGGTGTGGCACCAAACGATATATTCAGGACTCGAATATTGAGCCTCTCTCTGTTGGAGACGACGTAAGCGATGCCCCTGATAACATCAAGATAGGTACCCTTGCCTTCCTCATTCAAGGCTTTCACAACGACGAGATTTGCATCGGGTGCGATGCCATTATAACCCCCGGTTTTATGGCCATTTGAATTGCGACTCTCGCTGCTGTTAGCCATCACACTGGTAATGTGTGTTCCATGCCCGTGTTCGTCGCTGATTTCTCGCCAATCTTTCTTTCGCTTTCCCACATCCAGCAATTCATTTTCTATGGCATCGTAATATGAGATAAGCCTGACCTCGCCCCGGGTGTTTTTAACGAGATTCTGCTGTTTCCACATGCCGGAATCGATAACGGCGATACCGATACCTTTTCCAGTTACGCCACTCTGGTGGAGCAGATCAGCATCGATAAACGACGGGAATATACTGTCGAATGACTTCTTCTTTCTGCCACTTTTATCATTGCCATGAGCCAACGCCATTTTGACACGACCGTCCCTAAAGACCTGTCTGATTCCCGGGTCTGCCCGCAGTGATCTACCTTGTCGATCTGTCAATCTGGCTCCTGCTGCATTGATCAGACCGGGTTCATGAGTTACTTCAGCGTCGATTTTTGCAAGCGCGGTTTTGACACCACCGTCCTTAAAGATCTGTCTGATTCCCGGGTCTGCCTGCAGTGATCTAACTTGCTGATCTGTCAATCTGGCTCCTGCTGCATTGATCAGACCGAGTTCATGAGTGACTTCAGCGTCGATTTTTGCAAGCGCGGTTTTTACGACATCAATATTCGATCCGGTTACAACATACGAAACAGCCTCTGCTTCCGGTAGCTGATATTCATCCTCATCCCACAAAACCCTCGCCAGGTGCCTCGACTCAATGTCTCGCTCCTCTGCATCCCAAAGAACCCTGGTGTTTTTATGTTCATTTTCAGTCGCACCATCAGCGTCTTCACTTCCCTTAGGGAAAGAATGGATATCAATGCCTAGTCGTGACTCAATTGGCAGAGCATTGAATTTTGACGCCCGGTTGAAACCAGTTGCTTCCTCATCCCAGACAAAACCAGCCAATGTCAACGGACTGACACCTTCTCCCTCTTCATTATCCCAAAGGAATCGGGCAATTTGATATGAACCATCGTCCAGGTTGGGATCTTTCTGATCAAATTCGATCTGTTCATCCACCCGCCTGTATATATCTATACCGAGTTGATAGTCGTTGAATCTCGCAGGCAATCGATGTAGGGGAGTTTCCTCGTCCCAGAGGAAACCGGCGAGTTTCACCGTTGGTGCGCCACTGTCTTCGTTTTCATCCCATAAGAATCTTGCCAGTTGTTTCTGCTTGTCACTTTCCAGTGAACTTTCTTTATCCTCCTGAGGCTTGCCCGACTCCTGACGTGGTGGCTCAGTCCCTGCCGCTTCCTTCAATCCGGCACGTTCTGGACGCTCTACCTGAAAAGGTAACAGTGAATCCTCTCCCCAGAGAAAATGGGCCATCTGAAGCGGTGCATTGACGCTTTCTCTTTCATTCCCCCAATCAAACCGTGCTAGTTGCTGTTGCTCATCATTGTCAGGGCTTGCTTCCTGCTCTTCCCCCTCCAGCAGTTCGGGTTTCTCCAGATCTACATTCTCCTCTGCATTCAAAAAGCGTTCCGACGGCAGATCTTTGGTATAGCTGCCTGGCATCTCTTCATCCCAGAGAAACCTGGCGAGTTGACGATCTTGCGGGCTACCTTCAAGTGAGTTCTCGCGGATCGGATTCTTTTCGATCTGTTTATCCGGAATCTGACTCTTTTCCTCTGCTCGCAGAATCCGGTCACCCTCCTTTTCACGCTTATAACGCGCGGGCTGTTCCTCATCCCAGAGATAACCTGCAAATCGTAATGTCTGTTCTGGCTTCCATGCAGCACCACTTGCGTTTGAATCCTTCAAGCCAAAATGGCTGTAGAACGCTATCGCAGCAATGGCTAGACCGCTAAAAAGTCGCACCGGGCTAACTAGACGAGTTAATGTATTCATGATCTGGCTCCAATGGTCTTTGGTTCTCATATCTGGTTATTCTGCTTCTGTTTCTCACAATACCTCACACGACCATTCAGGCAGCGTGGGCTGTCAATCATCTCAAACTAGATATCACTTTTCATGCCATTCTGGATAACTATGCTAACCTGCTGTTTTTTAAGAGATATAATTATTGAAGACTTCAAAAGCGTAAATTATGGCGAATAACTTTGGCGAAAAGGGAATATATGCCGGAATATAATGGCGTTTATTCGCAATATATTTCACTCGCATTGTTAGAAATGAAAGGCTTTTTGGAAGTATTTATAAATCTTGATCAATCGATTGGTCAAAATATAGCAGGACACACTGCAACATAAGGCTGCCCCGAACCGGGCCTGAAACTCACAGCATGTTTCTTGTCGAACTACTCAACATGCGACGGTAGGTTGGCAGAGAGACGCCCAGAAGGCTTGACGCGTCTTTTCTGTTGAGTTTACGTCTCTCCAACTCACCAACCAGAGCATGGGAAGCAAAATCTAATACTGTTTGGTCCTGCTCACCTGCCTGCTTGATGAATTCTTCGAGAGAGGGAAATCTCAGATCTGCAGGGATATTGAGAACCGCCTCGTTTCCCGTGCTGCGGATACGCGCCACCTTTCGGCGCAAAGTTGATTCGGGCATGCCAAGATCCTTCGCCGCCCGGTTCAATATCCCCGAATTGACCGCGAGACATTTCTCTATCAAATTTTCTTCCAGCCATTTGCCCAGAGGTGGCAGATCCTGATTGTCCATCACGCAGATATCCACAAGATCTCTCAGCCAGGATTCAAGTGACGGCTGCAAATCCTTCAGGTCAGAGTCGTTCACCAAGGTCGGATCAGCAGGAAACAAACCAAGATGAATAGTGCTGAGCCTTGAATCCTTACTGAGGATAAGCCCTCTATTGATCACATTGATAAGTTCACGGATATTTCCAGGCCAGACATGCTCAAGCAGAGCCTGCTCAGCATCATCCGTAAATCCTATGATCTTCTTGTTGTATTTTTCTGCGTAGATTCGTAAATAGTGATTCGCCAGCAACAAGACATCTTCCTTTCGATCTCTCAATGGCGGTGCATCAATCGCGAATACATTCAATCGGTAGTAGAGATCCTCACGAAAATTCCCGTCGGCAACCAGCGCACTCAGGTCATGATTAGTTGCCGCGATTACCCGGGTATCGACTCGCTCATAGCTGGCACTTCCAACCGCCGCAATTTCTCGATCCTGCACGAAGCGCAGCAATTTGGCCTGCACATCGAGCGGCAGGTCACCAATTTCATCCAATAACACAGTGCCACCATGAGCCTCTCTTAGTCTTCCGGGAAATTTGCTGTCTGCACCGGTGAATGCACCTTTCTCGTGACCAAATAACTCACTCTCAATGAGGCTGCCAACGACAGCACCACAATCAACAACGACGAAAGGTTTATCCTTACGCGAGCTTTTTTCATGAATACGTCTGGCAATCAGTTCTTTTCCAGTGCCCGATTCCCCGACGACAAGTACGGTTGCATCGGTAGGGGCGACTAGCTGAATACTCTCATAAATACTGGCCATAATGGCAGACCGAAAGATCATCGTGCCCTCAACGACATGGTCTGCATCAGTCGAAGAAGGCAATTCGAATCTCGCCAGACCCGCTGCGAAATAGGAAACCAGTGTTTTCAGAAACTCAAATTCACCAGTTGTCAGAACTGAGCGAGTTTTGAGGTATAAAAGTCTTTCTGAGCCGAGATCATACAGATGGATAAGATCAATGCTGGAGTAACCCAATTCAGATGAAAGCGCTTCCCGGACCTTTCCAAATTGCTCTCCTGACAACGATAAATCAGCTATCCCCGAAAATTCTTTCGTACCACTAACTGCTCCTGAAAGCGCAACAATACCGTCGCCATGCTTCGACAGAACCGCAGCTTCCTCAAGATCAAATGAATGCAACAGATGGCTACATACTTTTTTACTTACCTCTACAAGATCAGCAGTCCTGGCAACGACATTGAGTACATTCCATAGCAGAACGAGATTGTGGTATTCACGCCGTTTTTCAGACTCACTGCCGATAATCGGACGATTTTCAAGCTCATCATTCCAGGTAATTACACGACTGCCTCCTGAATCCTGAGCGACTTTCAACGCCCAGCTCGCACGGCGAAACAACTCAAATGGCTGCTGATCGCCCGGCGAACTGAAGGACAAGCCAATGCTGAATCCCGGCTCAGAATGTTGATCATTGAGGACACTTAAAATCGAATCAGCGATCGATTCACCTTCGACAACCGATGTATAGGGCATGCTGACTGATAACTGGGAATTCGAATAAACACTAACAAGATCCGTTGAGCGCAGAAGTTGATTGAGCATCTTTGAGACGTCCTCAATCAGCTCAACGTCACCTTCGAGTTGGGGGGCGATGAGCAACTGACACATCGAAGATTCGCTGGGTGCCAATCTGTCTGATCCAATCCTGGACAACAGATCATCGGCCGAAGGCAGAACCTCAATGGAATCACTGATCTCCGTCAGTTCACGCAATATCAAAACGCCGCCCTTCTCCATTGGCCCCACAATGCCATCTACCAGCTTCTGATTCTGTACAGGGGAATCCGCGATGAATGGCGCTAACTTGGTGACCTCGTTACTCGATAACGCTGTGTCGATTCTGTTGTGAACAGACGAACCAGCCGCCAGCACATCACGCCAGGGACGCCCAACCGAGTCATCACGAGTAATGGATAAAATCGTTTCTGCATCCTCATTCAGATCACTGATACAACCAGACTCATCAACAAAGACGAGACCACTTCCGATACAGGTCAATGCAGTTTGCAGGAGTTGCTGAGTGTCTCGCAGTTCTTTCTCAATGCTGAACTTATACAATGCAATATCAATTGTAATTTGTAGCTCGCGGTTCTCTACCGGTTTTATGATATAGCCATAAGGCGTTGCTGCCTTCGCGCGCAACACTGTTTCTTCATCTGAATATGCAGTAAGAAATACGACCGGGACATCGCGTTCCTGTCGGATGACGTTTGCCATCTCTATCCCATCTTCACCATTTTTCAGGTGAATATCAGTCAGCAACAGGTCGGGTTGGGCTTCTCTCGCCAGACTAATACCATCACTCCGACCATAGGCAGTCCCTACGACATCGTAGCCCATCTGTGCCAGTCGGATTTTTAATTCTCGTGCAACTAACGCCTCATCTTCAACTATGAGTACGCTGTGCTGTTTCTTTTCGGACATAGTAGAATCTGAAGGTAAAGTAAGAATCGCTCTTTTATTAACCTAACAGAACACAGAAAGACATTACAAGTGAAGCTATGGATTTTCCACTACATGCCGTGAGTGTTCATAATATTCAGAACGCCTGTAGTACCCGCACTTAATTCAATTGGCTGAAGAGCTGTTTTGCTTCCCGCCGGCGGGCATGGAGTATCGGCTCAGTATATCCGTTGGGCTGATCACAACCCTGATACACCAGATCACAGGCAGCCTGGAATGCGACACTCTTGTCAAATTCCGGTGACATGTTTCGATACCCCTCATCACCTTCATTTTGCCTATCGACTACCGACGCCATACGTTTCAACGTCTCCATTACCTGTTTTTCAGTGCATATTCCGTGTCTAAGCCAGTTGGCAATATGTTGGCTTGAAATTCGTAAAGTTGCTCTGTCTTCCATTAAACCAACGTTGTTAATATCAGGCACCTTGGAACAGCCAACACCCTGATCAATCCAGCGCACCACGTAGCCAAGAATACTCTGAGCATTGTTATCAAGTTCCTTCTGAACATCATCAGATGACAGATTTGTTCCACCAAGAATCGGAAGCGTCAGCAACGCATCAAGACTCGCACGAGCTCGGCCGCTTAGTTCTTCCTGTCTGCTGGTAACGTTTACCTTGTGATAGTGCAGCGCGTGCAGAGTTGCTGCTGTGGGTGATGGAACCCAGGCCGTATTAGCGCCTGATTGCGGATGCGCAATTTTTTCATCCATCATCTGCGCCATCTCATCGGGCATCGCCCACATTCCTTTGCCAATCTGCGCCTTGCCTTTCAAACCGGTTTCGAGACCCACATCAACATTCCAGTTTTCGTAAGAGTTAATCCATGCTTCCTTTTTCATCAACGTCTTACGAACCATGGCACCTGCTTCCATGCTGGTATGAATTTCATCACCAGTTCGATCCAGAAAGCCAGTATTGATAAAGATGATTCGTTCCCGGGCAATGCGAATACACTCCTTGAGGTTAAGCGTCGTGCGACGTTCTTCATCCATGATACCGACCTTTAGGCAATTCCGCGGTAATCCCAGTGCTTCTTCAATCCTGGTGAACAGATCAACCGTAAACTGAACCTCCTCCGGACCATGCATTTTAGGCTTGACGATATAAATGCTGTTTTTTCTGGAATTCCGAATGGGCCCCTCGCTGTTTAGATCATGCATTGCACAAAAGCTTGTAATCACACCATCTAGTATCCCTTCAGGGATCTCCTGACCACTGATCAGCACCGCGTCGGTCGTCATCAGGTGACCAACATTCCTCACCAGCAAGAGGCTTCGACCATGGCGTACCAGCTCACTTCCTGAAACCGTCTTGTATATTCGATCATGATTCAGTTCACGCCGAACCATGGTCCCACCTTTCTCAAATTCTTCCACCAGGTCACCCTTCATCAGATGCAGCCAGTTGCTGTAGACAATACACTTGTCTTCTGCATCAACGGCAGTAACAGAATCTTCACAATCCTGTATGGTTGATACAGCTGCTTCCATCAGAATATCTTTGACACCAGCTTTATCATCTCTGCCAATTGCACTGTTCCGGTCTATCTGAATCTCAAGATGTAGTCCGTTATTAACCAGCAATATTCCGGTAGGTTCTGTCTCCTCCCCGAGATAGCCGACGAACTGATCTGGATCTTTTAGTTCCGTATTTGCACCATCATCAACTGTCATCTGCAACTTGCCATCGATAATGGTGTAATGAGTCACGGCCTGATAACGATTACCAGACAGGGGAATTTCTTTGTTCAGGAATTCGGCTGCGTATTCGATCACTTTTGCGCCACGCACCGGATTGTATCCGCCGGAATCCTCTGCTCCACCTGACTCGCTGATTACATCTGTACCGTACAGAGCATCATAGAGACTACCCCAGCGAGCATTAGCCGCGTTTAGTGCAAAGCGAGCATTCATGACAGGAACGACCAACTGGGGACCAGCCAGTAGGGCGATTTCTTCATCTACATTTTCAGTTTCGATTTCAAAACTGTCCCCTTCCTCCATGAGATATCCAATATCACGAAGAAATCTCTCGTACTCCCGGGAGTCGTGAGGTTTACCAGTTTGCTGTCTGTGCCAATCGTCAATCTGCAACTGCAATTGCTCTCTATTCTCAAGCAGTGCTGCATTAATAGGCATAAATTCCTTGAGGATATCTTCAACTGAATCCCAGAATGAATCGGCATCAATTCCTGTACCGGGTGCTATTTCATTGGCCACAAGATCATACAGAACCTTTTCAATTTGAAGATCCCCAATGGAGGTTCTCTCTGCCATTTTTAACTCTCTACATTAAACAGAATGGCAATGCTACGCGAAATCAGAGGCTTCTTCATGCATTTAATCCGGTTACTAAATCGAATTCTTCTAAGGCATTATTGAGCACATTATTGACCACTGATGCACCGGTTTATTTCCCAGGTGCTGCTTTCATGCTGGCGGGAGGATTAACCGCAATAGCCTTGATCCTATATATCAGATCGCCCATTGATTGTTAACAGCCTGGTTCTCTATTAAAGTTGATTGCCAATATCAGTGATTGCATTGGAGGAAGGTATGAAACTCGAGGATGTTAAACATGTTGGTGTCGTCGGCGGAGGTATTATGGGGGGAGGAATCGCCCATATTCTTGGTGCAGCAGGTTACCGGGTTACTATTCGTGATATATCCGATCAGATTATTGAAGACACGAAAGAATCAATTGTTGAAGGCAAATGGGGCGTCAAACGCGCAGTTGAGAGAGGCAAGATGGGATTTGATACAGCGAATCAGGTCATTGAACTGGTAGCCTACACAACCAGCATTCAAGATCTGGCTGGTTGTGATGTGATCATCGAAGCAGTTCCTGAAAAACTGGAACTCAAGCAGGAAGTTTTCAAGGAGTTAGATGAGACCGTCAAAGATGAAGCTATCTTTACCTCAAATACTTCCGGCCTGGTTATCCAGGAGATTGCGTCACCATTACCGAACGCACGCAAAGAAAAATTCCTCGGTATGCATTTTTCCAATCCGGTTCCAGTCATGAGCATGTGTGAAGTCATAACCACACCGGAATCCAGCCAGGAATCCGTGGACACCATTGTTGGTCTTGCAAAAGCTGGTAAACGCGCAGTCAGTCTTGTTAAGGACACACCGGGCACTTATGGATTTATCTTAAACCGCGTATTCGCAGCAGCAGCACGGGAGGCAAGAAAAATCGTGGAGGACGGAATCGCAACCCCGGAGGACGTCGACAAGGCTATGATCACGGGCCGAAACTGGCCAGCCGCATTCTTTGGCAACAGAGGTGGTATTGGGAAGGAATGGTAGTGTGAAGTTTATGGCATCACACTGCCGACTCAGCCATTCCAGCTACGTTATCCATCGGTAAGTATCCTTACGGTTAACGCCTTGTATTTACAGCATACGATTAAGCCATTGTTGAGGTCGAATCCATCAAGGATTCAATCAAACCAACTTCCCAGCGGCTTGCGGCAGATGTTTTAATGTAGCCCGTTACTCAAAATACTATTCAGCATGCCTCCTATCGTTCGCTTTTCAAGCTGTTTACTCTTTCTGACGATGTTCTATATGTCGCAAGCCAGAAGTTCGACTTGCGAATCTGAGTTTATTCCAGCCCAGGGGGGGCACGAATTTCTGGACGATACGCCCAAGCTGCCGAAAATCGACGCAGTCATAGGGAAGGTACATATTACCCGCCTGCCCATTTTCAATGAGACAGATCCAAAAGAGAATAACTGGCTGTTCCGGGCAGCGAATCGATTTCATGTTTTAACTAAAGAATCCAACATTACACAACAACTTCTTTTTAAGTCTGGGGAACATTTTCAACCCGGAACTGTTGAAGAATCTGCTCGGCTGCTGCGCGAACTTGATCATCTATATGACGCGGCTATTCGCGTGGTCAATCAATGTGATGACAAAGTTGACCTGGAAGTCATCACTCGTGACGTCTGGTCCCTAAACCTCGATCTTTCCCTCGATAGGTCTGGTGGTGAGAGCAGTCACCGACTCGGAATTTCCGAGGGCAATTTATTTGGCACCGGCAAGCAGATAGCCATTATCAATCGCAAAGACACAGACAGGGATTCTCTTGAAATCTTATACAAAGACAACAATATTCGGGGTAGTCGGATTCGTGGCAACATTAGTTATGCAAATAATGATGATGGATCAAATAAGCTCATCAAGGTCGGCCTGCCTTTTGTTGCCTTGAGTTCACGTCGAGCCTGGGGAGTCAGACTACAACGTGGCAATCAGACAGACACTCAGTATTTCCACGGCAATGACATTAGCGAGATTGGTCATGAATTCGAATCCCATTCAGTCCACTATGGAATCTCATCGGGTCTCCACAAGGGCGTGACCCGCCGCTGGTTGTTTGGATATCGCTACCGAAAAAGTATTTTTTCTCCCGGTACGGACCTGCCCCAACCTGCCGTGAATCCGTTGGAGAAGGAACTTTCTTACCCGTTTCTGCAATATGAGGCTGTGGAAGATAACTTTACGACGATATTCAATCACGATCAGATTCACCGCACAGAGGATCTGCAACTTGGCTATTTCATCAGAGCAAACCTTGGCTACGCTGCATCAGCATTCGGTTCGAACCTG
>Ga0208274_1000577_pt1 | contig 18877 bp, 19 predicted proteins | sample ETNtaG_22_FD_185755 | JGI IMG/M metagenome (GOLD analysis project Ga0208274, IMG submission 185755) | Marine microbial and viral communities from oxygen minimum zone, Eastern Pacific Ocean - ETNP201306SV43 (SPAdes) (version 2) | ecosystem: Environmental > Aquatic > Marine > Oceanic ... | reverse complement strand
TGGATTTAAAGGCGATTGGAGAAGAAAAATCTATCGATGATTTGGTTGAGGAAATTCGAAGACGAGACACATATGATTCGGAACGATCTCATTCGCCTTTAAAAAAAGCAGACGATGCAATCGAGGTGGACACATCACAATTATCCATTGAAGAACAGGTTGACTTTATGGTCAACAGAGTAAAGAATTATTAACAATAGGAAACAAAACTAACATGAGTGAAATAGAACAAAAACCTGTCGTTGAACAGACTGAAGATTCATTAGAATTATCAGTCAGCGCTGACGTAGTTGAAGAAGCGCCTACGACTTCTAATGGTGTAAACCCTGCAAATGCAGAAATGCCTGAAGCAGATTTATCTAGTGCGGATTCACCTCCAGAAGAATCTACCGAAGTCGACACACCGGCTGAAGAGGCAAAAGCAGAATTGAATTACTTGGGAGCCGATCTCTTTAATGACGTTCGGGAAGTATCAATGGAAGATCTTCTCAATTCAGAGATAACCGAAGATGTGCCCCAAGAAGAACAGGACAGATATTTATCAACTTTTTCTGAAATAAATGAACGTGAAATTGTTACTGGACGTGTGATTGGGATGAATGAAAAGGAAATCCTAATTGATATTGGATTTAAATCTGAAGGTGTCATCCACCGAGATGAATTCACAGAAGATAATCTTCCTGAAGTTGGTGAGAAACTGGATGTTTATCTTGAACGGATGGAAGATGAGAGTGGCAAAACGGTATTGTCGAAAGAAAAAGCAGATTTTCTTCGTCGCTGGACTGAATTGCGTAACCATCATGAAACGGGTGAAATCATCAGTGGACGGATTATTCGCCGTATCAAAGGTGGAATGATCGTTGATTTGAATGGTGTTCAGGCATTTTTACCTGGCTCTCAAATTGATGTACGACCCGTAAAAGATTTTGATAAATATATTAATTCAGATATTGATCTTCGAGTCGTTAAGTTTAATGAATTTCGTAAAAACGTAGTTGTATCCCACAAGGCAATCTTAGAAGAAAGCATGGCGGAACAACGAGATGAGTTATTTGATAAACTTGAAGTCGGTAGTGTGATGGAAGGTCGTGTTAAAAATATTACTGATTTCGGTGTATTTATCGATCTAGGCGGTATTGACGGATTACTTCATATTACAGACTTGAGTTGGGGTCGCGTTAGTCATCCATCTGAATTAATTGGAATGGATGATACACTTACAGTCAAAATCATTGATTTTGATCAGGAAAAAAAGCGTGTTTCACTTGGTTTAAAACAATTGACGCCTCATCCATGGGACAACGTAGACGAGCGATATCCAGAAGGAACTAATATTAACGGTAAAATTGTTAGTATGACTAACTATGGTGCATTCGTTGAAATTGAGCCAGGAATCGAAGGATTAGTTCATGTTTCAGAAATGTCCTGGACTCGCCACATAAAAAATCCATCTGAAATGTATTCACTCGGCGATGAAGTCAAAGCCGTTGTATTAGCCATTGATTCCGAAGATCGGAAGATAAGTTTGGGCGCCAAACAACTTCAAGATGATCCCTGGGATCAGATTGAAGAAAAATATATGGTTGGAACCATCGTTAAGGGAAAAGTGATCAACCTAACTCAGTTCGGTGCATTTGTTGAATTGGAAGAAGGGATTGATGGTTTAATACATGTATCGGATCTGTCTTGGACAAAGATTGTTCGCCATCCAAAAGAAATCATTGAAAAAGATCAAGAAGTAGAAGTGCGTGTTCTTGAAGTTTCCCGAGAAAGTAGGCGAATTGCTTTGGGGCTAAAACAAGTGAGTGATGACCCCTGGCCAGAATTGGTAAAACAATTTGAAACCGGTAAAGAAGTAGAAGGTGAAATAGTCCGTGTTTTAGATAAAGGTGTCATTTTGATTTTAGACAATGATGTGGAAGGAATTATTCCATTTGGACGTCAGCCTAAACGACAACGGAAAGCACTTTCTTCAAAATATAAAGCTGGTCAAAAAATGATCGGTGTTGTTATGGAAGTAAAACCAGATGACAAGAAAGTTGTTCTTTTCTCAGATGAACTAAGTGCTGACAAACCGGATAAAATAGATGATGTTGAGGAATATCTGAAAAGTCAGGAAGAAATAGTTGGAGAAACAATTGAAATTCCTTCTATTTCCACTGAAGAAACTGAAAGTGATTCTGAGCCAGAAGTAGAATAATCCTACGGCTCAGCTACCAAAATCATTATGGGGAAGGTGTCCAGTCCTAAAAAAATAAAGTCCTTCCTCCGTTTGCAACAGATAGGGATTCGGCTTGGAGCCATTGGGTTGGCCGTATTGCTATGGTTCTTCGTTGTGAGTGAAAATGAATATACAATGGTAGTAGACGTCCCTATTGAAGCTCGAAATTTACCCGCTGGTCATGCCCATAAAGAGGAGGTTCCATCTTCAGCAAAAGTGCGACTTCGCGGTCGAGGCCGATCTTTATTTAAGACTATTTTTCTTAAGAAATTCATACCGGATTTTAAGCTTGTTCTTGATTTAGAGCGCATTTCAGAAGAATACGATTTTATTCTGAATGATTATTTCGAACGGTATCCGCAAAAAGTGGTCATTCCTTCCAATTTCGAAGTGAATTATGTTGAGGTAATCTATCCCAGTTCTATTCATATCAGCCTTGATGAGTATATGGAGAAAGTGGTTCCTGTTCATCCAAATATATTAATCCAACCTGCTCCAGGGTATACAATTGTGGGTACTCCATTGATTTCACCAGATAAAGTAAAAATCGCTGGGTCGTGGAATCTGGTTGAAAATGTTACAAAGGTTTATTCCAAACCGGACACAGTTTTAGACGCAACCAATCGAATTTTCCTTACCCTAGCGTTAGAAGCAGGGCGAGGTCAATTGATTGAGTACACGCCCAAAGATGTTACTTTTCAACAAAGTATTCAATCAATCAGCGAGCGGATCATCAGTGAAATTCCCGTAAAGATTTTAAATGGGAGGGAAGATTTACAAGTATTCGTAAGCCCACAAACTGTATCTCTTACTGTAGTGGGTGGTATGAATTATATTGCGAATCTCAAACCGGATGATATTTCTATAACAATCGATTTCAATTTATGGAATGCACAGCAGCAATTTTATGATGTCAAAGTCCATACACCTGTTGATGTGATAGATTGGATGGATCTATCCCCACAAAGTATTGAGCTCGTAGTCACCAAGAGGGTTGGTTGATCGTTCTGGGGATTGAAACGTCCTGCGATGAGACTGCAACAGCGGTTTGTAGGAATGGTTCAATAATCTCATCCCATATTCGATCTCAAGCTATCCATGAAAAATATGGTGGCGTTATTCCTGAAATTGCCTCAAGAGAGCATGAAAGGTACCTAAATAACATGGTTTCAGATACCTTAAAGGATGCTGGAATTTCAAAAGAGGAGTTAGAAGGGATTGCAGTCACTCAGGGACCAGGCTTATCGGGTACGCTCATCACTGGTGTATGTTTTGCCAAGGGATTATCGTTGGGTATGGAATTACCAATTATTGGTGTCAACCACTTGGAAGCACATATTTTTGCGAACTTTCTGGCGGACCCTACGTTAGAATTTCCATTTGTCTGTCTTCTCGTTTCAGGAGGACATACACAATTATGGTATGTTAAAAATATTAATAATTATCAATTAATGGGTGAGAGTCGTGATGATGCTGCAGGGGAAGCATTTGATAAGGGAGCACGTATATTGGGGTTGGCATATCCAGGTGGACCTGAAATTGAAAAACTATCAAAAGGTGGCAATCCAAACGCTGTTAAATTCCCTCGCGCCATGATGAAAAAAAATAATTTAGAATTCAGTTTTAGTGGATTAAAAACCTCACTTTTATATTATATGGATGAGCAGAAAAACGCCAATTTAAAAGATGTGGCTGCTAGTTACCAACAAGCCATTATTGATGTATTAATCACAAAATTAAAATGGGCTTTAGCAGAAACTGATTGCCATTCTTGTGTTATTGCTGGTGGTGTAGCGGCGAATCAATCATTACGACAGGGAACAAAGAGGAGGCTATCTGGGAAAAAAGTCCTATACCCCGATTTGAGTCTCTGTACTGATAATGCTGCGATGATAGCCTATTTAGGTGAATTATATCTGGAAAAAGGAAAACAAAGTGAAATTGATTTTCCTATTCTTCCTAATATGAAACTGGCCTAAGCCATGCAATTTTCATTCCTGCATGAAGTTGATATAACTTTATGGGTGTTATTGGCCATCAGCACGGGATTGGTATTTTTTCTTCATAAAATTATTGCGGATGAAAAATGGTATCAAGTACTACTGATAATAAGATCGGTTGTATTATTAACGTTCATTATTTTATTATTAAATCCAATTGTAAATTTATCAGGCGAATCAGAAAAGAAATTAAATTGGGCCATATTTGTTGATAACTCAGCCAGTATAAAATATCATCAAACACCATCGATTCACGCCATTCAATCAGGTATACAAACATTTGTAAACCACCTTTCAGAAAAAAATATCTCTTATGATTTATATCAGTTTTCAGATACGATTCAAAAAGTTAAACATCCGAACATCGATGGTAATGGTGTCACAACAAACCTGGGTATGGTCTCAGAGAAAATAAAACAAATTGAAAGTGAGTTGGCAGGTGTTGTTATTTTTTCTGATGGCTTAATAACTGAAGGGAAGAATCCAATTAAAGATTTTCAACAATTAGATGTCCCAGTCAATACCGTTGGTATTGGCACAGGCATTGAATTGGTTGATGTTGCCATTCAGTCTGTTGATGTACCTACGGTGGTATTAAAAGGCGATGGCGTTAATGTGAATGTTACCGTTCAATCAATGGGAAAGGTCAGTGATCGATTAAGCGTTTCTTTATATACTAACCGGGATTTACTTGGTTCAAAACATATCCGATTATCAGGATTGGGTTCTAAAAAAGAAATAAATTTTAGATTTCGGCCAAAAGACATTGGTAAACAAAATTATGAAGTCCGAATTTCATCAGTTGAAGATGAGATTAATATTCAGAATAATCGACAACAATTTAATATCTTAGTATTAAAGGACCGATATAAAGTGGCCCTTTTAACGGGTAGTCCCAATAAAAATACCGCAGTTCTTAAGCGGGTGTTAAAACAAAATCCTCGAATCCAAATAGATCATTTTATACGAAAAAATGAAACACTATTTCGCCCCGCCATAAAAACGTTTTGGGAAACGCCTTATGAACTCATTATCTTTGATAATTATCCAATTAAGCCCTTATCATCAAATTTTGTGCGAATTTTAGGAAAAAAAGTTTTATCCAACCAAGCTGCCGTATTTTTAATTTCTGGGCCCAATCAATCAAATGCCTCATTAAAAGGTATTACATCTATTTTTGGTATAACTGTTCAGGATACTACCGTAGAAAAGAAGTCTGTATTTTGGGATTATTCAGGAGAAAAATTAGTTCATGAATCAGAATCTCCTCCATTAATTCATAACATATATATAAAAGGTCGCAGTAATTCATCCGATACTTTAGCGATTACAGAAGATGATTGGCCTTTGTGGCTCCGACACCAACAAAGAAATATTCGATCGATGGTCTGGACATCTCCCGGGTTAAATACCCTATATTATTATGAACAAAAATTATCTCAAGCGGGTGCATTTTCAACTATTTGGAAGACGTCTATATCATGGTTATTAAAAACAGGGGGTGAGCATGAGAACTATTTCAGGTTGAATAAAAATAGGTTTCAACAAGGAGAAATGGTTCATATAGCTGGTAATCAACCGTTCGAGAAACAAGTTAGTGAAAATAATAATGTCATTATTTCAGTTTACGATAATGATAATGAAATTTTAACGCGAGATATTTTATTTAATATTGAGGAGCAACGATGGATGGGAGGATTTCGTGCACCCAGTCCGGGTGAATATAACTATTCGATTCACTTTGATCCTAATTTAGACCCAATACAAACAGGAACATTTCAGGTTTTAGAAAGTCAGATTGAACTGAACCAAGTTTACCTAAATAAAAAGTTCCTTACGATGATCTCCAATGAATCAAAAGGCCAGTTTAACCACTGGGATGTGCGCGATAGTTTATTAGTCAACATGCATCCAAAAGTTCGACGAGAATTCAAGGCGAATATCATTAAATTAAACCAAAGTAAATTCCTAATATTTATTATGATTCTCTTGTTATGTATCGAATGGATCATTCGCCGTAGGAGAGGATTATACTAAAGTGAAAATGAAAAAAGATAGATAATGAAAAAAATTACATTTATTGGCACAGGGTATGTGGGTCTTGTTGGTGGCGCTGGCATTTCTGAATTTGGGCACCAAGTTACCTGTGTTGATATAGATCAAGAAAAAATTGAACGTCTAAACGCAGGTGAAATTCCAATCTATGAGCCAGGTCTTAAAACGCTTGTTAAGAAAAATGTAAATAAAGGGCGTCTTCATTTTTCGGCGAATATTTCAAAAACCATTCAGAAGTCCGATATTGTGTTTATTGCGGTTGGTACACCTCAAGGAAGCAATGGTGAGGCAAATTTGAGTGCTGTTGAAGCCGTGGCTAAAACGATTGGTGAGAATTTGAATGGATACAAGATTGTATGCACCAAAAGTACGGTACCCATTGGAACAGGAAAGCGAATTGAAGAAATTATTCGTTCGGTAAATCCTATGGGAGATTTTGATTATGTTTCCAATCCGGAATTTCTAAGAGAGGGTGCCGCTGTAAAAGACTTTCTACACCCAGATCGGGTAGTGATTGGAACCAGAACTCAAAAGGCTATTGATTTAATGGGGGAAGTATATCGACCATTGTATATCAATGAAACACCAATCCTTTCCACGTCGGTGGAAACGGCGGAAATGATTAAATATGCTGCCAACGCTTTTTTATCCTTAAAGATTAGTTATATAAATGAAATTGCGAATCTCTGCGAATTCGTAGGTGCCGATGTACATGATGTGACAAGAGCCATGGGTCTTGATGGAAGAATTAGTTCGAAATTTTTACATCCGGGTCCGGGATATGGTGGATCTTGTTTTCCAAAAGACACCCATGCCTTAGCGGCAACTGGACAGAAGTATGGAAGTCCATTGCGTACAATTGAAGCAGCGATTAAAACGAATGAATCTCAAAAAGTTAGAATGGTTGAAAAATTATCCCGCCTAATGGGTGACTCTTTTAATGGTAAAACCATAGCAGTTTTAGGATTGGCATTTAAACCCCAAACAGATGATGTGCGAGAAGCTGCTTCCAGAGTAATTGTATCTAGACTAGTTGAATTAGGTGCAAGTGTCCATGCCTATGATCCCATTGCAATGGACAATTTTAAAAACCATTTTCCAAATATTAAGTACTTTGACTCTTGGCAGGATGCTGTTAAAAGTGCAGATGGATGTATCATCCTCACCGAATGGAATGAATTCCGAGGGTTGGACTTAAATGAATTAAAAGATTTAATGCGTTTTCCAGTTATTCTGGATACAAAAAATATATTAAGCATTCAAGGATTGGAGTCTTGCGGATTCACCTTTGACAACGTTGGTCGGAAATTGCATCAATGAAAGTCATAAATACGTCAATCCCCGGTGTAATAAAAATTCAACCCAAAGTTCATTTAGATCAGCGAGGTTACTTTTTCGAATCCTTTAAAACAACTGATTTTCTATCTCACGGATTACCCACATCCTTTGTACAGGATAATCAAGCAAAATCAGCCAAAGGGGTGCTCCGCGGGTTACATTATCAGCTAAAATATCCTCAAGGTAAACTGGTTTGGGTAAGCAAAGGGAAAGTATTGGATGTTGCCGTAGATATTCGACAGAATTCCCCCACATTTGGCCAGTATGAATCAGCGGTTCTGGATGATGAAGATCATACACGTTTTTACATTCCTCCCGGATTTGCACATGGATATTTTGTAATATCTGATTCAGCTATTTTTCAATATAAATGTACTGAAATCTATCACCCGGAAGATGAATATGGTATTCATTGGAATGATACGGATATTGGAATAGCATGGGGAAACGGTGATAAGTTGGTATCGGAAAAAGATAAAATATTATCCAATTTAAAAGATATTAATTCAAAATTACTCCCTATGTGCAAAGAGGAAAATTAGATGTTACCCATTGAAATCATTCGCAATAACCCAAGTGCTGTTGAAAAACAATTGGCTTCGAAGGGTGAAACGGTTGATATGAGTGAAGTACTTAAAATTGATACCTTATATAGGAAACAATTGGGTGAAGCGAATGATTTGAGAGCCTTGCGAAATACGGTATCCGATGAAATTGCTCAAGCAAAACGAAAAGGAATTGATTCGAATGATGCCATTCAATCAATGCGAAAAGTTTCTCAGCAGATAAAAGAATTAGAAGAAAAAACACAAGCATCCAAACTTGAATTGGATCGCCATTTATTAAGTCTCCCTAATCTACCTCATGAATCAGTTCCTATAGGAACTAATGAAAAAGATAATCCTTTGGTTCGAGAATGGGGAGAAGAACGTCAAACCGATTTCAAACTAAAAAATCATTTAGAGTTGGGAGAGGCCCTTGGGCTTTTTGATTTTGAAAGGGGTGCGAAAATCTCAGGTTCCGGATTTCCACTGTACACTGGCAAAGGGGCAAAGCTGGAACGTGCCCTCATTAATTTCATGTTAGATATTCATACTGAACAGCATGGTTATACGGAAATATTCCCCCCCTTTGTTGTTCGACCAGAATCTGCCATAACCACGGGACAATTACCTAAATTTGCTGAGGATATGTATCCCTCAGAAAAAGATGATTTATGGTTGATTCCAACTGCAGAAGTTCCAGTGACAAACATCCACAGGGATGAAATTATGACGGCAGATCAATTGCCGATTAATTATACGGCATATTCGGCTTGTTTTCGCCGAGAAGCAGGATCATATGGGAAGGATACCCGTGGCTTTTTGCGGCTTCATCAATTCAATAAGGTTGAATTGGTGAAATTTGTGACACCGGAAAATTCATATTCAGAATTAGAAACATTGGTTACCCATGCTGAAACGGTTCTGCAATCTCTGGGGTTGAGATATCGCGTTATAGAATTATGTTCCGGCGATTTAAGTTTTTCTGCAGCTAAATGTTATGATATTGAATTATGGGCGCCGGGTGAACAGAAGTGGCTGGAGGTATCTTCCTGTAGTAATTTTGAAGATTTTCAAGCTCGTCGTGGCAATATTCGTTATAGAAAAACCTCGGATAAAAAAGTAGATTTTGTCCATACACTTAATGGCAGTGGCGTGGCGACCCCGCGCCTACTGGTTGCCTTATTGGAAACGTATCAAAACGAGGATGGATCTATTTCCATTCCCCAATCACTTCAATCATATATGAATGCACTGGCTCTTGATTAAGTTGCGTACGGTTTGGTTTGTTCTAAATGTCGTTATTTTGACAATTATTTTTGGTTGTATAGGGTTAATTGGATCAGTGTTCGAACGGAGAGGTAAAATGGTTAGTTGGGTTGCACAAACCTGGTCCAAGATTTTACTATTTATCGGAGGAATGCCCTATCGAACAATCGGCCTTGAAAAATTAGACCCAAATGGTCAGTACATTTTTGCAGCAAACCACGAATCAGCAATGGATATACCACTTGCGTTTGGTGCATTAAAATACCATTTAGTATCTATAGCCAAAATTGAATTAAAAAAGATACCCATATTTGGATGGGTGATGACCGCTGGCGGGCATATATTTGTCGATAGACGTAATCATTCGAAAGCTCTGGAATCTCTTGAAAACGCTAAAGCATCTATGACAAAAAACCCACGCTCAATTTTGATTTTCCCAGAAGGAACACGATCATTAAATGGAGATATTAAACCCTTTAAAAAAGGCGGACTGGTAATGGCAATTCAATTGGGTATGCCCGTGGTACCAATTGCTTTATGTGGCACACGAGATGTTCTTGGAAAAAACGGATTAATATTAAATCCCCAAGAGTTAGAATTAAGAATTGGTAAACCAATTAGGACTGAAAATATTCATTTTGAAGATCGTCATCAATTTGTGGCCGATGTACGACAAGAAGTGATAGCTTTGAAAAATCAGTGGAATAATGCAGAATAATATGCCTTATCTGGAACCCGTTCAAATACCATCGAAATCCATCTATATTTCGGATACAACCTTTTTTGAAAAAGAACTTATTCGTACATGGATTGATGTTAAACCTGGAACTATTTTCAAGGATATAAATGGAAAATCTATCATGGTTATTCAAACAGGGGTAGCCAATAAAAATGAAGGACCAGATATTCATAATGCCGTTTTATTTGCAAACGGTCAATTTATTTCAGGAGATATTGAATGCCACATTCGAACCCGTGATTGGTTTTATCATGGCCATGATATGGATATTAATTATGAAAATATTATCCTCCATATCACAGCGATTCCAGATAAAAGAGACTCAGAATGGGATGGGTTACTTTTACATTTAAAACCCAAAGAATTTAACGATGGTTGCAACCTGACTAAAGGTAATGTAAGCCAATCATTTCTAAATACACTTTTAGCATTGGGGTTAGATCGCCGGTCCCACCGAGTAAAGCGTTATCAATCTAATGATTGGAAAAAATATGTTTTACACGACATCTTCAAGTTGCTAGGAAAAGGAGGCAATGAAGAAAATTTTCTTCTATTACTTAAATATTTTCAAAATGGAATGGTTGAACAGAATTTAATCAACCAATCCATCAATTGGCGACATCGTGGTATTCGACCTAATGGTTGGCCTGAAAAACGATTGTTGATTGCCAGCCAGTTATATAGAGTAATCCAACAATATAGGGAGCGTCCGAATCAAATTCCAACGATACTTAAAACTATAATACCCAAAAATTTATATATAGAAATAATAGGAAATGTACTGAATCCACTAATAGCTGCTACTTGTATTATTCAACGCAATAATGAAATGTTTCAATCATTGAGCCGAGACTGGCTCCGGTTAAAATTGGGATATTCATATGGAAAAATGGAGAATAAATACGCTCATATTTTTCCCTCAAGTCAGTTGAAAACTTTTTCTATTCTACAGGGTTTATTCGAATTGGAAAAAGATTTCTGTAATAAGAATCATTGTATCGTATGCCCACTCAAAAGGAAACACCGAAATGATACACCAAGTTAGAGGGAAAGGAGCGACAGGATTTTGTTTGTTGTTATTTGAGGCTCCAATTTTGAATAATAACATAAGATTGATGGGAAAAGGCTTGACTGAGGCGGATCTCGTCGACTAATTTCGCCAGCAAAATTAGCCCTAAATATTCATGAAACAGACATTTACAAGAATCATCATTTTATTATCGGTCAGCTTGACACTTGGGTTTTCTCAGGAAAATCAATCTATCAGGTCGGCGAGTGAATCTTTCGAAAACGGAAATGGTATTGAAACGAATCAAAACCGTTTACCTCAACTTTTACGGGATGTGAAAGTATTATTATCTGATGCACTTATCGCAGATGTGATGGCCGACTCTCTGGAGGTGGTTTATAACTTAAATAGCATTTTTGATTTATTGACTGAAGCGGATCAATATGGGGATATGAATGACGAAGACCGAGAGGAATTTGATCGGTTTGAAGATGGCTTAATCAATCTATATACACATAGTTTTACCACATTGGATAAAATAGATGGTGTTATAACGGCTGAGCATCTTCGGATGGATATAACATCTATCACTGAACCACTAGAAGTGGAAATGGGTGCCACAAAATTTACCGTCGTGGATGATCGAGATGGCCACATTCCCCTGGTTCGAAATAAAAAAGTAGATCAAGTTATTAAATATTTCCAAACGAAGGGTAGACGACAATTTGAAATTTGGTTGGATCGTTTGGATATTTATGGCCCCATGATAAATCAAATAATCAGTGAATGCAATTTACCGCCTGAGTTGGTCTATCTTGCCATGATTGAATCAGGATTAAATCCCAAAGCATATTCCAAAGCTGCCGCAAACGGTATGTGGCAATTTATTTATTCTACTGGAAAGCTATATGGGCTCGAAAGAAATTGGTATATAGATGAAAGACGGGATCCGGAAAAAGCTACCCGTGCTGCGTGTGCATATTTAACCGATTTATATGATGAATTTGATAATTGGTATTTAGCGTTATCAGCCTATAATGCTGGAGAAGGTAGAGTGAGACGGGCCACGCGAATTCACCAAACATCTGATTTTTGGCAGCTTCATTCACTCCCAAGAGAAACTCGAAACTATGTACCCTATTTTTTAGCAGCGACTATTATTGCTGAAAATCGGGAAAAATATGGATTCTATAATAAAGAAAAGAAAAATCCTTCATATGACTATGATATAGTTTCGATTGAAAAAAGTGCCGATTTAACTGTGTTGGCTCGTTCTGCAGAAACTACGTATAAAAATTTACGGAATTTAAATTCCGAACTGAGGCAATCGGCTACACCAACTAAAGGATACGCCTTAAAAATCCCCAAGGGAAAAAAATATATATTTTTGGCAAATTATAATGCGCTACCTGAGAATGAAAGATTCGCCCCTCAATTTGTAACGCATAAAGTTCGAAATGGGGAAAGTCTGTGGACCATTGCTAAAAAATATAGAATTTCTGTTCATGATTTGGCTGCAGTGAATAAAGTACGAAATCGAAGTATGATTCGAATTGGTCAAAAATTGACCATTCCAATTCCCGGTGTAAACATGGCCTCAATTCCTATTTCGAAAATGCCCGGATTTAACAAGGTTACATACAAGGTGAGAAAAGGGGATACATTGGGCCATATCGCTGAAGATTATGGTACACGCGCATCTAAAATTAGAAAATGGAATGGCATTAAATATGGACAACATATTTTCCCAGGACAAAAGTTGACATTATGGATCAAGCAGGGATAAAAAGACCTATATCAAACCAGAGGTGGCTTTGGTGGGGGTTGGGTAGTTTTTTTACTTTGGTCATCGCATTTAAGATGGGTGCCTCATCCGTCGGGTTTTCTAAGGAAGGATCCGGGAAAAAAGTAGGTATTGTGTATATTACCGGTCCGATTATTTCTGCTGAAGCCATTGTAAAACAATTGGAGAAGTATAGGAAAAGAACTGATGTTTCGGCCATTGTTGTTCGAATTGACTCCCCCGGCGGGTTGGTAGCTCCGACCCAGGAGATTTACGAAAAAGTCAAACGGGTTCGAGAAGATAAACCAGTAGTTTCTAGCATGGGAACCGTTGCCGCATCCGGCGGCTATTATATCGCAGTTGCGGGAGATACAATTATGGCCAATAAAGGCACAATTGTAGGCAGTATTGGCGTCATCATGAACTACCCGGTTATGACCGAATTATTGGACAAAGTTGGCATTGAATTTGAAACAGTAAAAAGTGGGAAATTAAAAGATGTGGGGTCTTATTCAAGGGAGGTTACTCCTGCAGATCGAACGCATTTAAATGATATGGTGATGGATATGTATGACCAATTTGTGGCTGCGGTATCCGACGGTAGATCCATGCAAAAAGATGATATTATTCCTCTGGCAGACGGCCGAGTTTATACAGGGTTACAATCAAAAACTTTAGGCCTTATAGATCTAATCGGTACATTTGATGATGCCATCGATATCGCTGGAGTAATGGGCCATATTTCAGGAAAACCAAAAACAATTCATCCACAGAAGAAACGCCCCTCACTGCTGGATTGGTTATCTGGGAATTTGGGGCAAACGGTCAGCAGCTGGTTTGATGAATTACCAGCATATCGCTGGCGAATGGAGTAATTATAATGACCAAACAAGATATTGTTGATATTGTTTCCAATGCCACAGGACTGACTAAAGTGGAAACTGAAGCCGTGATGAATGGTGTCATGGCTACAATCATTGATTCCCTGGGAAAAAACGATCGTGTAGAATTAAGAGGATTTGGTACTTTTGGCGTAAAACATCGCATGCCAAAAAAAGCGAGAAATCCTGGAACGGGTGAAACTATTTTTCTTCCGGAACGCCATGTGCCGACTTTTAAACCGGCAAAATATATGCGTTCACATGTAAATGAAAATCTGACAAAATAAAGAGGTAATATGCCCTGCGGTAAAAAACGTAAACGGCGCAAAATGAATACTCACAAGCGGAAAAAACGCTTGCGCGCTAATCGTCATAAAAAGAAAAAAGTATAAGACTCGTTTAAAATGAAACGGGCCGATTTTAAATGGCTTTTAATTATACCCCTTGTCCTGACAAGTTTTGTCGGGGCATGGGGATATGATGGACATCGTCGCATAAATTATAGCGCTTCCCGCCAGCTGAGCGGTCCTTTTGGTCAATTCCTTAAGCGTAATTCTGAACCACTCAAATGGTATGCGGCAGCCCCAGATTATAACAAGGCTATTGATAAAGAAGAATTTCATCGTCATTTTATTGATGCAGATTATTATGATGATTTTCCATTCACTAAAATTCCCAAAGACTATGAAAAACTTTTATCCAAATATGGAAAGGATAAAATAAAAAAATATGGGATTGCACCTTGGGCCATTCAGGAAACATGCGATCGCATTATCGAATTAATGAAAAATAACCGATTTGAAGATGCGGTTTATAATATGGGTGTTTTGGGTCACTATATATCCGACCTTCATATGCCACTTCATACAGCCATCAATTATAATGGCCAATTCACCGGGAATGATGGTATCCATTTTCGATGGGAAGAACGCTTGGTCAATGAATATATTCAAAGAATTAAACCGATAGGAAAGATAGAAAAAGTAGAGGATCCTTGGACTTATGCAATGAAAATTGTAAAAGAATCTTTTAAAGTGCATCACCAACTATTGGATGCAGATACCAAGGCCAGAAGCTTGTTGACAAAAGAGCAGGCAAAAGAACTCAACACATATAAAATTCTCAGTTTCGAAAAGCCATATTTGAATGTCCTATACAGTGAAACAGAAGATTTATTAAAAGATCGTTTAGGTAGGGCCGTTATCCGTCTGGCATCCTTATGGCAGTATTGCTGGGAACAGGCCGGATCGCCTGATCTACCATGAGTGGTAATCGTACCACTCTCACAGTATCTGAAATAACAGCCCAAATAAAAGGGCAGATCGAATCTCAATTCTCCCGGGTTTGGGTACGGGGAGAAATCTCCAACTTTAAACACCATTCTTCTGGTCATATGTATTTTACGGTAAAAGATGCAGGTGCTGAACTACGGTGTGTCATGTTCCGTGGGTTTAATCAGTCCATCCATTTTAAACCCGAGGATGGTATGGAAATAATGATTCAAGGCAAAATAACAGTCTATGAACCGCGCGGACAGTATCAACTCATGGTTCAATTGATGGAGCCTGCCGGGATTGGCACACTTTATCTGGCCTTTGAAGCATTAAAAAAACAATTAATGGCAGAAGGACTCTTTGATAAAGGAAAGAAACTCCCTATACCCACATACCCACAAAAAATTGGAATTGTTACTTCGCCAACAGGTGCTGCACTTAGGGATATACATAATATTTTAAAACGAAGAGCACCTCAAGTAGAGATTGTTCTTCGTCCGGCATTGGTCCAAGGCGATGGGGCGGCGAGTGATGTTATCGCCGGAATCCTTGACTTAGAATCAATGGGAAACATTGATTTAATTATTATCGGGAGAGGTGGCGGTTCATTAGAAGATTTATGGGCGTTTAATGAAGAAGCTTTGGTTCGAGCAATTGGGGATTGTTCCATTCCGATTATGTCTGCTGTGGGTCATGAAACGGACGTAACCATCAGTGATTTGGTAGCAGATCTAAGAGCACCTACACCATCTGCAGCTGCGGAATTAGCATCAATCAGTATTTCAGAACTTGCCCAAATGATCCAAAATCAAAAAAACAAACTGCACCTTATAATTGAAAACCAATTGAACCAATTATGGCAAAAATTGGATCATTTAATTGACCGCCAATCTTTGCAGCATCCACGAACACTGATTATGCGGAACCGTGAGCGATTGGATATTATCATGCATCAATTAGATTATTCTATGCACCAATTTCTGTCTATGAAACTGACAAAGCTTAAAGGATTCGAAAAAGAGTTAACGGTCCTAAATCCTTTGGACATTCTCCATCGGGGATACAGTATTGCTTTCTCGGAGGATGGGTCCATCGTCCGTCAGGCAGATGATTTGAATGTCGGTGCTCCATTTGTATTGAAGACAGGGTCCGGGAGCATCGCAGCTGAAAAAAAGAAAACGCTTCCAAATAGTGAATGAGTAAATTGTATGATGACTAAACAGAAAAATTTAGATTTTGAGGCCGCATTAAAGCGATTGGAAGAAATAGTTGGGTATCTGGAGAATGAAAATGAGTCATTAGAGAAAAGTCTATCCTTATTTGAAGAAGGGGTTAAACTAACAGAAACATTACGAAGCCACCTTGATTCAGCCGAACAGCGTATACAAGTATTGATGAAAGATACAGAAGGCAACATATCGACGAAGGATTTTGAAAGCTAATGTCTAACAAAGTACGAAAACCTAAATCGTTTGGTATATGGGGGAATACAGATAAACCTCGATTTTGGGAACTACTGGACCCCATTATGATCTGGGCTGCCGATAATAACTTGAAACCGTTTTTAACGACCCGAATCCTAAACCAATTACCAGATGGGTTTGATTATGAGTATCAAACCATTGATTCAGCTGAAGATTTTTACCAAACTGATTTTTTACTCACCTTGGGCGGGGATGGCACCATGCTATCCGCAGCTCGAGCCGTTGCACATCGGAAAACACCGATTTTGGGCATACATTTAGGTCAGCTGGGTTTTATGGCAGAAGTGACTGTGGACGAAATGTTTGACAGACTAAAAATGGTCGTTTCTGGCCAGTATAGTCTTCAACGTCGTATGGTGTTGAAAGCTGAAATTATTAATGGAAATGGACCAACCGTGTTTTATGCACTTAATGATTTTGTAATTGACCGTGGCCGCTCTCAGCGAATTATAACCATGCGTTTATTATCCAACGATCATTTTGTATCTGATTATAAAGCAGATGGACTTATCATTGCTACTCCCACGGGATCTACTGCTTATTCATTGTCAGTTGGCGGTCCTATTGTTATGCCAAAGTTAAAAGCAATCGTCGTTTCACCCATTAGTCCACATACATTGTCTTTACGGCCAATCGTATTGCCCGATGACCGTAGTTTAGAGCTGAGTTTCCCGGATGAGGAAGTTGAAAAAATAGCATTTGCTGTGGATGGCCAGGTGAGTGAATATCTTAAACCCAAAGATAAAATATATATTCAAAGAGCTCCATTTGAAATTCGAATGATTGATTTTGAAGATTCGAATTACTTCCAAACGCTCAGAAGAAAAATGGGCTGGGGAAAAAGAGGGGAGTAATTAAAATTTTTATCTGCCCATCATCCTAAAACTAAAAAGCCACCCATCGGGTTATGAGACTAACGCACTCTCTTTTATTTTAATTTTGCTGAAAGACGAATAGGCGTCAATTTAATCTATAAAAGAAAAGCTCCACGAATGTGGGGCTTGATAACATCAAACAAGATATGAGTCTAACTTATATCTTTGTGATTAGCAGGATTTACGTTTACTTAATAATAATGAAAAAGCTACACCTAATGAAACACCAGACCCTAAACCAATAGAAATTCCAATAGCTATATTATCAAGAGCAATACCTAAAGTTATAGCGAGTCCAACTCCTATGGTTAAACCATAAGTCAAACCATACATTATACTTCTTTTAGTCATACCCAAATCTACCCATCATCCCATAAACAAAAAACCACCCATCGGGTTATGAGACCGACGATGTTGTAACAATATGTGGACCTACAGAATAACGTAGCAAACCAATCATAACCAAATGACATTAAAGGACGCTACAGGTCATTAATGGCGGATGGATTCGATGCCCTTAGTAATTCGAGGAATTCAGATTTGCCGATCCCCCCTACTCGCCATTGCAAAGCATTCCCTTTTGAATCCGTGATGATGGTAGTTGGCGTGGGACCAACACCGTAACGACTCAATGTTGCGGCCGCGCTAGGGTTATCCACGTCAATCGTCACTGGGATGAACGCTGCATTGACAGTGTTCATCACTTGATCATCCGCCCATACCTGGCGCTTCATAATCTTACATGGAACGCACCACTTGCCGGCGAAGAAGAGGATGATGGGCTTGCCGGATTGGGCAGCTTGGTGTTGAGCCGAAGTGTAGTTGTCAGCCCAAACGATGCTGTTGGAGGGGACGTAGAAACAATACCAAGCGTAGGAGAGAGAGACAACCAGAGTTACACGCCAGAACCATATCCACAACCAGTGTGTTTTTAATAAATTTAGTAATTCCGATTTTTTTCTATTCATTTTATTATTCATATTCCTTGAAAAATAATTTGGTTGATTCGTGCAAAGTGAAAATGCTGATTTCTATTTTAAAATAGCCGGCGAAGTTATTACGAATATCATTAATTAATAAAAAATTATTTTGTAAGAATCTGTAAATAATTCATTCATTTGAGCTAGAGGTATTTCATACAGAAAAATACAAATAATTGCCCACCAATGTGTGTGCCGCCAGTCCTAAATGTCTATAAACAAAAAACCCGCCAATTAAGACGGGTTTATTTTAGTAGCGGGGGTAGGATTCGAACCAGCGACCTCCGGGTTTTGAGACTGACCTAAGTCCACAAACAAAAAACCTCGCTACTGGGCGGGGGTTAAAGACGACTATTTGCATCCACCTACATTTTTTCCGCATAAACCATTCGCTCAATTGTCATAAAGGGTAGCTCGCGTCCAGTTG
>Ga0208274_1000576_pt1 | contig 18896 bp, 20 predicted proteins | sample ETNtaG_22_FD_185755 | JGI IMG/M metagenome (GOLD analysis project Ga0208274, IMG submission 185755) | Marine microbial and viral communities from oxygen minimum zone, Eastern Pacific Ocean - ETNP201306SV43 (SPAdes) (version 2) | ecosystem: Environmental > Aquatic > Marine > Oceanic ... | reverse complement strand
ATAGCGTATTTTCCTGCCATTGCCTTTTTGAACATCTCTCTGGTGTTCTCAAGACCTAATTCTTTGTAGTGTACTGACATTGTATTCTCTCTTAATTAAATTAATTACTAGGTTTTTCTGGTTGTTGAGCCTGTTAAATCTGGTTTTCAATTTCCGTTAATAATTGTTGATACCACTCCTTGCTTGTATCAAACGGTTTACCACCTTTTATGCGACTAAATTCTATAAGACTCATTTCATTGTTTTTATCTTCGTCCAACCCGGCGACACCGCTTGCTCCTGCTAAAGCTTGTTCCGCCGCCAAAGCCGCTGATCGTGTGATCAGTTCAACATCATATTTGTTCGGCGCAGCTGAACGGGCAAAATATCCACTTTTTTGGACAAGGACTTTTTCTGCGTTTAATTTTTTCTTGAATTGCTGGGCGAACCATTGGCCGGGGTTGACCTCATCCAGTCTTACGTGCCCGAAGGCATCCCTGGGGACTTCTTCACCTTTGGCTTCCATTTCCTTAATAATAGCGTTCACCCCGGCGCCTTCACTCAAGAAAATATTCACACCGTCTTTTTCAGCCATACGTTTATTCAAGCGTACACATTCACTTTCAAAATCCAATTCTTCTTCCGGGATATAAATAGCATCAACATCCCAGCGGTCTTTCGTTATCAGCATGCTATCAATAAACAATTTATTACTTAATCGTTCACGATATTTTTTGGCAGTTGCTGCCGTGAGCCAGCCACAATGGCGGCCCATGACTTCATGGATCAACAGTTGACGGGTGCTGGTTGTATTTTCGTTGGCGATATTTTCAAAAAAGAGTGCACTCTGTTCCGCGGCTGTATCCGCACCCAGTGAACGGGCAATGGGATAAACATCATTATCTACTGTTTTAGGTAATCCCACCACAGTCAAATTATGGCCGCTATTCTCGAGATAATTTGCCAATTCTGCCGCCATGGTATTCGTATCATCCCCACCAATTGTGTGGATGATATCCACACCATCTTTTTTGAGCTGATCAGCGGCAACTGCAATGGGATTTTCGCCTTCATTTATATAACCATTATTTACACAATTTTCTGCATTGGTGAGTTTAACCCTGCTGTTGCCAATAGGACTCCCACCGTATTCCAGGAGCGTATCCGCGTGTTCAAAAGCATTTTCAGGGAATATAATCGAATGCCCCAGCAGCAGTCCGCGGTAACCGTTTAAATAGCCAATAAGATCGGCGTCCGGTTCCTTGGCATGGTATTCCTTTATCAATGCGCCAATGGACGCCGCAAGGCAGGGCGCGAGTCCGCCGGCAGTTAGGAAGGCAATTTTCATTTAAACAATCGTATGCTGTTTATGTGCTTGAAGTCTGTTATTTTTCGCTGTTAATTAAACTGATTACAGATGAAAAAAATCATGTGGCAACCGTCTGTGGAGCAAATTCAGCGTTCACAGATGTTCAAATTTAAAGAATACATCAACACTAATCATGGGCTAAATCTTGATTCTTACCAGGATTTACATGAATGGTCCGTAAACCAGATCCCCACATTCTGGGAAGAAGCCTGGAACTATTTCGATATTATCCATGGAGAACCTTATACGCAGGTTGTAGATGATGTTTCCAAAATGCCTGGAGCGAAATGGTTTGCCGGTTCACGTCTGAACTTTACAGAGAACCTCTTGCGTCGCAGGGATGAAAAATCAGCCATTTTGTTCAAAGGGGAAGGCCAGCCTGTACGTAAAATAACCTATGCAGAACTATATCGATCTGTCGCCCAAACGGCCCAGGCGTTAAAAGATGCCGGTGTGGAGAAAGGCGATCGTGTGGCTGGCTTTGTTCCCAATATGCCGGAAAGCATTATTGCCATGCTGGCGGCCACATCCATTGGTGCCATCTGGTCTTCCTCTTCCCCGGATTTTGGGATCAAGGGTGTCTTAGACCGCTTTACGCAAATCGAGCCAAAAGTCCTATTTGCCGCAAATGGCTATTTTTATAATGGCAAGGCCCATGATTCCCTGAAAAAATTGGAGGGAATTCTAAATGATCTCTCCAGTGTACAAAAGGTCGTGGTGATTCCATATACCGAAGATGAACCAGATATCAGTACTGTGAAGAACAGTATTTTATTCTACAACTTTATGGATAATGATGTAACATCAATCGACTTTGCACAACTTCCCTTTGACCACCCGTTATATATCATGTATTCATCGGGAACGACAGGCTTACCTAAATCCATCGTTCATGGAGCCGGTGGAACATTACTACAGCATTTGAAAGAATTGTGCCTCCATTGCGATATTACTGAAAATGATACCGTTTTTTATTTTACAACTTGCGGGTGGATGATGTGGAATTGGCTGGTGAGCAACCTGGCCATTGGCGCTACACTGGCGCTGTATGATGGTGCTCCATTTTACCCGGATTCTAACGCCATGTGGGCCATGGCCGAAGAACTGGGCATTACTGTTTTTGGGACCAGCGCCAAATTCATTGCCGCCAGTGAGGATGCGGGAAATAACCCAAGAAAAACGACTGATCTTTCATCTGTACGGATCATTCTCTCTACTGGCTCTCCACTTATGGAAGAAAATTTTGATTATATTTATAAAGATGTCAAAGAAGATGTTCAACTGTCATCCATTTCTGGGGGAACAGACATTATCTCCTGTTTTGCCGGTGGCAGTCCCATGCTGCCAGTGTACCGGGGCGAGTTGCAATGCAGTGGCCTGGCCATGGATGTAGATGCCTTTGACCTTAATGGCAATTCCATCCGTAATGAAAAAGGTGAACTGGTCTGCAAGCAGGCTTTTCCTTCTATGCCCGTTTATTTCTGGAATGATACTGACGGCAGTAAATACCATCATGCATACTTTGACAAATTTGAAAACATCTGGTACCACGGGGATTATATAGAGATCAGTGACTACGGCGGGGTGAAGATCTATGGCAGAAGTGATGCGACACTGAACCCCCAAGGTGTTCGGATCGGAACAGCCGAGATCTATCGAGTGGTTGAAAAGATGAAAGAGTTCAATGACAGTTTGGTCGTGGGTGTTCAGAAAGAAGGAGATGAACAGGTGGCCCTATTTTTGAAAATGAATGATGGTTGTGAGCTTACTGAAGAATTGATCAAAGCTATCAGGTTATCCATTCGACAAAATTGTTCTCCACGACATGTTCCAGCGATCATACGACCTGTAGATGACATTCCCTATACTATCAACGGTAAAAAAGTGGAACTTGCTGTGAAAAAAGTAATTCATGGCGAAGAGGTCACCAACAAGGATGCCCTGGCCAACCCGGAAGCACTCGAGTGCTTTAAGGATATACTCTGATCATTCCAATACTCACATTTCTGGTCTCCCTCGCTTTATTTTGGGGAGCCGCTAAAAAAGAAAAACAGGTCATCTATTCCATCCAGGCTGCAATTATCTATGCATTTCTGACCACCGGCTGGTATAATATTGAACATAACCCCCATTTGTTTTTGTGGTTATGCAACATTACAGCTGTGATTGGACTTTTTCTTTCGTTTAGATATAATCAAAAACTGTTTGAAATCTTTTTTTACTTTACCTGGACGGGGGATTTGCTGACGCTGTTGATCTGGCCCAACCCTGTCAGCCCGCCATTGGCAACTTATCCCTTATCATGGGCTGGATTCGTTCTAAAACATTCAGCGCCCCTTGCATTAACGATTTTATTCATAAAACAGGGACGATTACTCAATAGGGATGCTGCCTGGTCTGCTTTAAAAGCCATGTTGGTATATGCTGGTTTTATTGCAGTTTATGATTTTGGATTAGGTCAAAATATTCTTGATTTCTGCTATCCATCGATTGAAATCATGAAGCTATTCGGCCCGTGGCCATATTATATAATCGTTAATATATCATTAGCGCTGCTTTGGTATTATATAATTCACATGATTACAATACGCATCAAGATCGTTAAGATTTCGTAAATTACAACACCATGGCGGCTGCCTTATCCCTTTCTTTGGGAGCTTGCGATCAAAGCGTAGCCGCCTTTTTTATTTTACTCTCCCCTGCCCCTCTCTTTAGAAGAGAGTGGTCTAATGGTGAGTTGCAATGGAACCCAATTTAATTCCATGGCGTACAAGCCCAAGATCGCAAGCGTAAACTCAAAGAAAGGAGCACGCCATGAAAAAAAACGATAACAGTTCAACGGGAGCGTTTATAATCTCCCTGACCTTCGCTGTGGTAGTTTTCACAGCACTTTACATCCAGCATAAACCAACCGTTCAATCCGAATTGGCAGAAGCATCACCATTTGAAGAAGAAGTGGTTGTTGAAAAGTCGAATGCTATTGAATGGGTGGAAGAAGAGGTTATCACTCCGGAACTACCAAAGGTGATATCCTTTGCACAGGCCTATGCCATTGCCCGAGAAGCATTGGGCCCCGGCCAGGTCTTTACCTGGAACGGGAACCAGTATTCAACCAACACTGCAGAAGAAAATGTGCAGAATGTTGAAGAACCGGAACGAACACAGGATCTGGCAGACGGACAGGATTCATTGACCCTATCCCATGCTCTCACTCCGTAACTGCAACAAAAAGCCCCCTGGAAACAGGGGGCTTTTATTTTTTTATGATCTTCCGGATCTGTGTTCTGTGCAAGTATTGATGCCCTGCCGCAAGGCAAAGCCATTGAAATGAATTCAGCGGCCCCAGCCAGGGATGGTCGAATTTCATGGCTGAACTGCGGTGGTAGCGCTCATCGCTCATGACCGTGATAAATTCATCCTGGAAACCGTTGAAACGGCCGATAATCTCTGTCCCTGTTTTTTCCGACGGTTTTACATCGGCAATATCGAGGTCCTTATTGGGTACTTTTTCTTCATTCAGACTGATAATGATTTCTTTTAACTCCCGGCCCACTATGACCAGATGCTCCAAGACCATCACCGGGGACCAAAACCGTGAACTATCTTCCAATCCACGCAGCCTGTCGATCAACACCTGGGTTAGTAATTGATCGTTATTCAAAGGTTCGATCAGTGCTTTGATATTCTGGCCTTCTTCGTGAAACAGTTCCACACCGGAATGCCAGGTCATGGTGCGGACATAATTGGGAAAGGTTACATAGCGCAGGTAAAGTGTTTCATACCAAGGCAGGCCTGCACCGGGTTCATCAAGGGTTGGCGATACCGGCATTAAATTTTATTCAACGCCTGTTCCAAGTCAGCAATCAAATCATCCCCTGCTTCGATACCGATGGACAAGCGAATGAGCTTATCCTTGATTCCAGCGCAGGATCGCTCCTTAACTGACATGCCGGAATGGGACGTCTGCACAGGACGAGTTACCAGTGATTCCACTCCGCCCAAGCTGGGTGTATTAATGAATAATGTTAAATGGGCTATGAACCTGTCTGCATCATTCACATTGCCGTCAATTTCGAAACTGACCATGCCGCCGAATCCTTCAAGAAGTTCCCGGGCACGTGCATGACTGGCACTGCTTTTAAGACCGGGATGATTAACTTTGCTCACTTTTTCATGATTTTCCAAGAAGCCGGCGATATCCAGTGAATTACTATTCTGGCGAGCCATGCGAATTCCCAGCGTTTTCATCCCGCGGTGCATGAGGAAGCAGGCGTTGGGATCCAGCGAACCACCAAGGTGATTCAATTTATGGCGAACCCTCGTGATCAATTCCGTTGAACCGATAGCCGCACCGGCAACAATATCTGTATGGCCGTTCAAATATTTAGTGGCGCTGTGGAGAGATAAGTCAAAACCATGCTCCAGGGGACGGTAATTTACAGGCGACGCAAATGTATTATCAATCAGGGAGAGGAGATTATGTTCTTTGGCAAATTGCACAACAGCATTGAGGTCCAACACATCTAATAGCGGGTTGGTGATTGTTTCCACATAGATCAGTTTTGTTTCAGGGCGCAGTTTATCTTTCCAGTTGCCGGGATCACAACCATCGATAAAATCACATTCTATCTCAAGATCCGGAAAATCCTTATTAATAAGATCATGTGTACCGCCATACAGTGATTCATGGGCCAGGAAATGATCACCGGATTTAAGAAAGGCCAAGAGTGCCGCTGAAATGGCGGCCATCCCGCTGGAGGTGACCAGTGCATCTTCGCCATTTTCCAGGGCGGCCAGTTTCTCATGGAGGACTTTATGGTTGGGGGTATTGTTCAGGCGAATGTATCTTAAATCATGGTAATCTGTTTCACCTTCGAATTCAAAGGTAGAAGATTGAAAAATGGGCATACTCACTGCACCGCCATAGCGCTGTTCGGGCTCGCCCGCATGAATGAGTTTTGTATCTATTTTATGATTTTTGGACATGAAATATTTCGGATCGTGAATGAGAATGTAGCCCTAAATTAAAAAAAGGGCAATGGAGTCAATTGTGTGTTTGAGTTTATTATTTTCCTTATTAGTATTTTTATGAATATATTGTTGTATGAATTGAAAATTAAATGATGGCAAAAGATAAACAATATAAAGGCAGTCAAGCAAAAGTTGATGCATTGGTCAAAAAATTGATCAAGGACAATATGTATGACCCTAACGATGAGGAACACTGGCTTATCGATGAATATGATAGATTTAATCACCATGCAAAGGAATCATTAAATGTATTTGAAAAATATTATGGTGCGGTCTGGGATGATTTAAAAAAAATGCGGCGTATGAATATAGAAATTTTTTCAGAACATTTGGAAAATCCGAATTACTATCTTATGGATTTACTTGTTTCCGATTTCATTAAGAAAACAGTTAAACGAAAAGATCTGAAATCACCCCTAATGCTGCAAAAATTGCAAATTGTTTATATTAATGACAGGATAATTTTAAACTAATATTTATACTCTTAAAGTATTCCTTGCAGAAAAAATCTATTCCACGGAATGATTAGAAGTTGTAAGTCATTTTAACGCCAGCATAATTATTTCGCAAATTCATTTCAGGAGCGTAACTCAAATTCAATTGTTTACCATATTTATAGCGCACGGCATCTCGTTTTTCTTCAATGATCTTGGCGCCATGATACACATCATAGATCACATCTGTTATCAATAGACCGACGCCCAACAAGACCAACCATCCGCCTCCACCGCCTTCATATTCTTTTTCCATGGGTTTTAGATCATAGGTCACATCGCTGCCCACCATGCCTGTGGGGATCATTTCATAGCGCATTTCGCTGTCGTCTTCACCTTCTATGTACACTGTATATTGTGATTCCGGCCATTCGCCTTCGTCATCACCACGCATGGCGGCTCCGGCAATGATCAGACCGATGCTCCCCAATGCTACTCGACGGATCCGTTTGGCTGTTTTTTTATCACCGGCATAATCATGGATCAATCCCGGTATGGGTATTGATGACAGCGCTATGCCGATAGTCAAACGGCGGTTCATATCACGGTATTCTTCGAAGGTCATTCCTTCCGGTATGGGCGTTAAGGGAGATTCATTCAGTATGTCACCGCCCAATGATTGGGAGTTGACTGCACTTGAAAGAATAAACAATACGATTAAGATTTTCATAACTTACTCTTTGGTTTCAATTTCCAGTCCTGTAGTTGAAAATATACATTGAATATAATTTAATCATGAATCATTCTTTCAATAACATTACCCACAGCTTTTTTATTAGTATATTCTACACCAAGCAGTGTACTGATGGTTTTTGCTATTTGTGAACTGTATAGAGTTTCCATATTTTTTGTTTCACCCAACGGGGGTGTATCCGGCCCCAGCACCGCGAGCCACACTTTTTCAGCCCCTTGCACGTCACTGCCGTGGTGGCGCCAGTAATCAATTGGATCATCACCCCGCCCGTGATCAGTGGTAACGATCAACGTTGTTTTATTTTTATAGCGGTAGTCGCTCTGGACCCATTCCCATATATTTTGAATAAATCCATCGAGAGCATTTGCCGCATTTAAATATTGACCATATTTTCCCTCGTGGGCGTATTCATCTGTTTCATCAAATGCTATATACAGGAACCGGGGTTTATGCCGCTGCAGGAAATCAAACGCATATTGATAAGTAAAGGCATCATAGCGAACTGAACTCCAGGGCACGGGCACCTGGAACAAAAGTTCATTGAGCAGTTTAGCCTTTTGGCTGACATAGGCTTCCTCAAACTTTTCCATCCCGGAATTAACTGTGAATCCGGCCCGCTGCTCATTGATAATATAATCAAACACATCCCAGGAGCAGAAAGCCGCCACTTGCCCTTTAAAGCCCGGCTGGTTATGGATGTACTCCAGCACGGTGATGTTGGGATTATTTTCCCTGGCATTGCTGTTGCGGGTTGAATCCACATAACCTACGAGTATTTCACTATACCCGGGATAGGAAAACCAATGAGGATTTTTCAACTCCACCGCACTTCCCTTTTGCACGTTGCCAACCAGCTGGCCATGATCTGCAATTGTGCTCCAGAAAAATGGCATCAATTTTTGTCGGCGCTGGTTTTCATCATCATCCCAAAATCGGTTTACAATCCTGGCGCTGTCTTTGGTAAATGTTTTATTAAAAATCAGCGAGCTGTCAGCACCCGCAAATACTTCCTGCCAGCGGATACCATCCAAGGTGATCAGTATAACATTTTTGGTATTGAGCTTCGCCTCAACCGTCACAGGCATTAATAAAAATGCGAACAGGGTTATGAAAAATGATCGCTGCAATCCGAAATTCATTATTATTTTTCCTTTAACAGTTTTTTATTTCCTGTAGCCAGACCTGGACGTTTTTCATGATCAGTGTAAGTATCAGGGCAATGAGATTAAACGTCAGAACTATACATATAATGCTGAAGCGAATCAGCATGCCAGCCATCATTAATCGATAACTTTATATACCTTGTCAGTCTTGCGCACTTTTTCGCTTACTTTAATACCTAAACTGTCATTTTTCTTCACTTTCTCAACCTGTTCATGTTCAATCTGCATCGATTTAACTGTTGTGGTAAAATCCGTGGTGTGACCTTTGAAATGAACTGTATCACCTGTTTCTAGGGACCCTTTTGTCATTTCAATGATAGCAACGTTTATATTTTTAAAATAATTGGATATATAACCGATTTCCTGTTCTTTCATTTTATTGATTCCTTTTAACGTTTTACATTAATCAATTACTAAGTCCGCGATCAGCAAACCATCTGCATATGTGCCTTGGAGTACAATGGTATTGTTGTCTACTAAATAAGAATCGATGATATTCTGGAATTGTAAAAAGGAAATGACAAGCAAATTGATAAAAATTATTGCGGAAAAATTGGTTTTATTTATTCCTGGTTTTTTCATTTTCATCACTCGTAAAGTTTAAAATAGTAAGGGGAATATAGACACTAGATCCTTTATATCAAATTGACTGTTATCTTCTTCTTTCATGAAATAAAAAAGCCCTATCCTCCAACAGGCGGATAGGGCTTTGGTCTAAAACTTTAAGATGGGTAATAGACTAATCTATAATCTCAACCTTTTCAGCTTTAGATCCTCTTTCACCATCTACAATTTCAAATGAAACTTTGTCACCATCCTTGAGGTAAATCCCTTCAGATATACCGCTGGAGTGTACAAAATAATCATTGCCGTCATCACCAGTAATGAACCCATAATTCTTTTTTTGATTAAAGAATTTTACTTTTCCTTCTTGCATATTTTCCTCTTGTTATTTGAACTATAATGCAGCTGTTAGCCTACATACCATTAACACAATTTAAATATTAATTGTTATTATTAAGAATTTAATTTTGCCGACGGTCTTCACCATGGCGGCGTTCAGAGTCGCTGCGCCGCTCTTCGCCCTTCCTTTTTTCCTCATTCACAGGCATTTTATCCTGGCGGCGTTCATCATGTCTGCGGTCTTTTCCTCTGTTTGGCATTTTGTACTCCTGAAATGAATGTAGCTCTACATTGAATATACTTAAACTAAATTATATTTTTACTAAACGAAACTAATAATTCTCATAATCTTTATGATTTGAGCCCGAGGCGTTTCATACTGAAAATTACATGAATATTTTAAAAAGTACTCCGACTCTTCTTGGTGTGCCACCCCCGTGAGGAAATTAATTCGGTCTTGTCTTCAATGACCAGGGAGGGAAAAAGGTATTTTATTAATACTAATGTGGAGATTATTTACTAAAAACAGATTTTATATTTTCATCTACGCTATCCCGGGTGAGAAAAATATACATTTCTTCAAGTTGATTTATATATCCAATTGCACATAAAAGAGGGAATAATCTTTTTGCAATATCCGGATATAACATTGCGGTAATCATGAAAAAGAATAAAGATGCAGCAAATGTTTTTCCGCCAATAGTATGAAAGGTTGGTATTTTACCAAATTTCATCTTACCCAATATCATTTTCAGAAAAAATAGCCCAAGCAAGATATAAACCAGGCTCCACCATTCTCCCACCACGGCACTTTCGAAGCGATAAAGCCAAAGGGCTATGAACGGATAAAAAACTGTATCAGCCAAGGTATCAAGTTCGGCGCCGAGTTTCGATGTCTGGTTTAAGTACCGGGCTAATGTCCCATCCAGTTTATCCGTGACACCTATCAGGATGAACATGATGAGAAATACTTTCCGCGCCAACATATCATCTCCGATTAAAAAACAAGGAATCAACATAGCTGGAATTAACACCAGCCGACTGACACTTAAAATATTGGGGATTGTTTTTAAATCATTAAAATCAAATTTAACCTTATTTCCCATATTATAAAGATACGCTGAAGATTGATGAATAATGATACATTTATGGCAGGGAGTATAAAAGCCGTGCTTGTGATTCAAATCGTTGCATCATTTCAGCAATCTGTTTTTCATCATCAATAAAAATGCCGATAAAACTTTTATGGTCTTCCGCGTATTCTCCCATAAAATTCCAGATACCTTTTTCGATTGGTTCTGTGGGTAAAAAGGTTTTGAGCGGTTCAGGGCCATTTTTCCCGGTAAAAGGGCGCAACATTGAAATGGTATTTACTGTTCCGTCATTTTTAAACCAACTTTCGTCAGTCTTTTTCCCATTACCCATGTCAACTTTGGTTCTACCGATTATCCAACCCAGTGGATAATTTGACATATTCACATGATCTGCAGGTTTATGATATCCTGTAGCTGTATCCAGAACACTAGCGGCAGTGCTATAAGAAAAATAATAGACATTTGGATTAATTGTTAGATTGTCGTTTAACGCCATTGCCCCTTGGATGCTCGAATCCCATGCGACGCTGTTTTTAGTATTCCATGCGGGATGATTTTTGAATCTTGACATATACTCACTTATTGATTCGTTTTCCTTTTTTGTAATATTCCATTGTTTCAGATTAAAATCATAATATTTAGAACTAATCAAATCAGCTAGAGGCAGGAGATTATCTGTAAACGGGACCAAATTAACAACAATATTGGAGAGTGTAGCCCCATTGTGGGGCGAGGACATTGTAGTGATGGATGAAACCCATCCGGAAAGTTCTTCACTGAGCAGCAGACTTTCCTCGGGTAATCCGGTTGAATCTTTTGCTACGGTATTAGTTAGCAAATGCAGAAGCATTCGACTGGTCATTCCGCCAAAACTATAGCCTAGTAAATGAACCGGATGATTTTCATCCCACTCGGGATATAATCCTGGATAAATAATTCCTTCCGGTTTTTGAACAATACTATATTTTTCTGCATGGGCTTGACCATAATCCAATTGTCCCCCCTTCACTTGGTAGAAAGTCTCGACAGCACAATCATAACTTGATGAAATGGGGCCTAATGAAACGGAATATACTTCATAGCCTTTATCTCGGAGGTATTGTTCAATATTATTTTGACCGCCCCAATAATTGTATTCTCCTAATTCTTCTTTTCCCCACCCCAGAAATCCATGGATCAAAATGATGGGGTATTTATTTGCGCCATATAGTGTAGAAAAATAAAGGAGGCAAAGAAAAGTGATTTTCTTATGTATTGTCATGATTCACATTCCAAATAAATTGTTAGTTCAGGATTACTTTTTTTCATTCCAATAGCTGTAAATATAGGGATAGTATGCCTTCTCATCCGCCTTTGATCTACAACCTCTTTCAGCGCACTTAATTAGGATAGCTTATAGGGTGCATCTGCTTTATTTAGGCACTTAAACTTACCCCTTCAACTCCTCTTTCTGTATAAATGATCCAACGCTCATTCTTATTTATAAAAATTTTTATTACATGGGGCGGGCGTGTTATATTGTAATATCAACGATATGAAATTTCTGAAAATTATTTTACTATTCATATCTTTTTTAGGAGCCCAGCATGTTGCCTGCTCAGATGGCGGCTAATTTGTGCATATTCACGTATGTCTGATTTAACCCGTCGGGAATTTCTCCGCCAAAGTATGTTGCTGGCTGCAGGCATGGCCTTGGTATCTTGCGAAGATGATGATCAAGATGTAGAAACGGAATATGATTCACCAGGCATGTTGTTGGGAGATCAACCCGCCAAGCAGGTAGTTATTGTTGGCGCGGGAATGGCTGGTTTGGTCGCCGGGTACGAGCTGACTCGAGCCGGTCATGACGTGACAATTCTGGAAGCTAGAAACCGCGTGGGCGGGCGGGTCTTTACTCTGCGCACACCGTTCTCCGATGGACATTATGCCGATGCCGGGGCGGCCCGAATTCCTCCAGACCACGATATGACACTTGGCTATGCAGATCATTTCGGGTTAACGCTTGATCCCTTTTATCCCGAATCAAGTTATTATGTTAACTTGTCAGGTGATGAGCGAACTCTGATTTCCGCAAGTGATTATCTCAATGATCCACCCTGGGAAGGATACTACGTAAACCGTCAGGAATTTGTAAAAATTCAGGGTGGTACTGACATATTACCTCATGCTTTCTCCGATTACCTTGCCGAACATATTCATCTCGGGGCACCCGTTGAATCTATTGAGCAAAATTCCACTGGAGTCGTTGTGCGTGTTTCCGCTGGGACCGAGTTTAGCGCAGACAGAGTGCTCTGCACTGTTCCATTGCCAGTATTAAATAGAATTCAATTCAGTCCGCAGCTTTCTGATGAAAAACTAGATGCCAGCAGCGGAGAGTATAATTATTTCAACATCACAAGAGTTTTTATGCAGTTTGCAAACCGCTTCTGGGAGAGTGAAGGACTAAACGGCTGGGGCAATACTGACTGGCCAGAGGAAATATGGCAGCCAACTTGGGACCGGCAGGGACCCAGAGGTGTGCTTTTGTCATATTTAAATTTTAATCGTGCAGACGAAATAGACCAACTCAGCGAGGCCGCCCGTATTGAGCATGTGCTCAATCGCTGGGAAACTGTTTTTCCAGGTGTGCAGGATCATGTAGAGGATGGCACTTCACATTCGTGGGCTCTAGAGGAGTGGTCAGGCGGTGCAGTTGCTTGGCCAACAGCTGAACAGGAGACAGCGCTAGGTGCACACATTGGTGCGGCAGAAGGTCGAATTCACTTTGCTGGCGAACACGCCTCAGATTATCATGGCTGGATGCAGGGCGCACTTGTTTCGGGCCTGCGGGCGGCCACAGAAATCCACGAAGGAAATTAATTTTTCTTTTTCCATGTAATTTCTATAAATAAAATCTCGCGCAGATTAAGCTCAATAAAGCTCCGTTCAGGTTATGAGACTGACCTAATTCCACAAATACAAACCCCGATTAAACTCAATAACTCTCCGATTAGGTTATGAGACCAACCTAAGTCCACAAACAAAAAACCTCGCTACTGGGCGGGGGTTAAAGACGACTATTTGCATCCACCTACATTTTTTCCGCATAAACCATTCGCTCAATTGTCATAAAGGGTAGCTCGCGTCCAGTTGGTTTCATGTATTGTTCTGCAAGTTCATCATAACCAAGATGCTCCACCATGCGCCAGCCATACTCACTTAAGAAACTATCCAGCTCATTTGGCTCAAACCCAAAGTGCCACACATTGTCTTTCACGATTATCTTGTCATAAAACTTTTCCAACCCATATAATTTCTTGCCTTCGATAAAATCCTTGCGTACATATGTAAACGCCAGCCGACTTCCGGCTGATACTTGTGACAAGAAATTGAATGTCTGACGAACAGATGTCTCTGTTAAATATTGACTGACAGCTTCCCAGATGAAAAAGGTTTTCGTATTACTGAAATAGCTATACTCCTTCAGAACAGCACCTAATTCTTGCTCAATAAAGTTGATTGGAACGAGTGTAATATTCTTGGGTATACTACCTAATATTTTTTGCAGATTTGCTTGCTTTGACTCAATATTTTTAGGCTGGTCCACTTCCCAAGCGGACACATTTTCCAAAGCGGGTAGTCGATACAGACGAGTATCATATCCCGCTCCTAAATTCACTACTGCATCAACTGAATAATCATCAGTAACAGCCAAAACCACCTTATCATCTATGTAGCGTTTGCGACACATGAAACCGCTCCAAATCCCGGGTACTTGCTTCTCTGATGCTTTGATTATCCAGTCCCTCAGCGCAGAGAACCGCATTAGCTTGATAAATAATTGAGACGCAACAGGTAACATTTTCAAAGCGAAATTATCGTGTATAATGCGTTCATCCCTCTGGAAATATTGTTCAATAGCAACCAAAAATGTTGGGACGACCCCTGTTTTTGCAGCACCTTTCGTGTCTATGTTTTCTTTTGACTGATTCATTATCCGAATCTACCCATCATCCCACAAACAAAAAAACCCCGCTTAGAATCAATAAAGCTACAATCAGGTTATGAGCCTCACGCAGCTTCTTCTATTTTAAATTGGCTGGAAGGGGAATGAGCACCGATTTAATCCACATGCCAATACTACTGGAAATCCCTTGGAAAGATTTCATTCCACTGCTTCTCATGCAGCGTTTCGCCATCCACCTTGAACCGGCGTATAAAATTCATGTGGAAATTTTTCAAATCACTCTTAAACACAACATTCTGTTCCATACGTATTGTCCGGTCTTTGAGATCGATGTTCACAGCATAAATGCCGATCACGGAAGTTTCCGCCGGATTAAGGTCCGAGGTATGGTGCTCGAGCCGTTCTTCAAAATGTTCCAGACCCCACGGATAGCGGAAACTGGTCGCGTTGGTGGCAATGCCAAAGGCAGCACCGCTCTGTTCATCACGTTGGATGCTCTTGATTTCGGCATAGCCGGAAACATTGCCGTAATCAACGCTGGCATAGTCCGGTAGCGAAGGACCCTCCTCAGGTAACTTGAATTTCGGCACGGGCCGATTGGCTGGCGGCACCACTGGCAGCTCAACACGCGCACCTTCCACCCCGCCAATCGCCAGCGTCGTGGTCATTTGGTATGGTGTTGGCCACAGCATCGGCCATTGTGCATTATTAATGGCAAAACGAATGCGGTGCCCTTTGGGAAACACCCAGGAAGTAAAATGCATTTCTATTTCAAGTGGGAAAACTTTTCCGGGAATCAAGTCTTCAGGCTCACGCGCTGATTTACGGTGTGTACCGTTGAAGGCCGCACCGCCGACTTGCGTCACGCTGCCATCCGGGGCAACATCGCAAATCCGTACAACCCAGTTGGCTCGACTTACATCTGCTGATACTTTCAGTATGGCTCGGGGCATACCCAGTATTTCCAACGGTGAATCCAAGGGCTGACTGTCATAAATCAGAGAGTAATCATCCATGCTTTGTTGATCTGGAGGAATGTTACCCCACCACATCACCGGGCCGCCACCAGCTAAACCGACCGAGGGCTTGTATTTCAGACTATGTGTTACCTGTGCCGAGGGACTCGAGGATAATCCATGATCCTGCCCGGCATAAAACGTTTTCGTTACAGAACGTTCAATCGGCCAACCTTCTTCCCAGCGCCAATGCCCCGGAATTTCATCAACCCCAGGTCCGGGCGGGTGCCAGTCGCGCACATACACCGCAAAACGCGGCTCATCCAAAATGCCGGTATCGATGCCCTTCAACCATTGGTCGAACCAGCGCACAGCCTCGTGCCGCCATTCCACCTGCGGTACCGGCCAGGCATTGTGTGGGTAATAGTGATCCCAAGGCCCAATCATCGCTTTGACTGGAGCTTTGACATGTTCGAGCATCCTCGGCGGTGAATCACGATAACCGTCATACCATCCACCGATATAATAACCCGGTATTTGAATCTGCTCGTATTTATCACGTGCAGATGCACGATCCCAAAATGGACCATCGCGCTGCTCCCGCATGTAAGTGAATACGCTGGGCTCTACTTCAAAACGATTACGCAGCCAATCTTCGTCCAAGCGAAATTCAGGTGCTCCAGGCATGGCATTACTCAAATCATTACTCATCATCCAAGAATCGATATGAATAATGCCATCCATGTAATGCACGTCTTCCTGATACAGATCTTCAGTGGCCATTAAAGCCACGAAGGCTTTTAACGCTGGCGGTTTACGCACCGCCATCTGAATGGAATTGAACCCACCCCATGAAATACCAAACATACCGACATTACCATTCGACCAATCCTGTTTGGCCAACCAGGCAATGACCGCATCCCCATCACTCAATTCAATTTCCGAATACTCATAAGGGATCGTGCGACCTTGGCTATTACCGGTACCCCGGATATCAACCCGTGCAACCACATAGCCTCGCTTCACGAAGTAGGTATACATCCTGTATTTTGAGCCACGGGAATCATTTTTTCGATAAGGAGTATATTCAAGCAGCACTGGTAAATGCTCACCCGCTGGTATATCAGCCGGCATATAGAGGTCAGCGGCGAGCTGGATGCCATCAGGCATCGGTATCATCACTTCACGGATGGTTAAAACTGATATCTCTTCTACTTCTATTGCATATACAATAGCACCAATGCTTAAAATTATTAATATAATTAACCCTATTAGTTTATCTTTCATGTTCTACATCATATATTTAACCAAATCTTCTCATACCACAAACAAAAAACCCCACGAATGTGGGGTTTTTATGTATATAGAAGTTCATTCCTGACCAGTTTGTCTCGTACCATATCCCCCTTTTACAGTAGACCAATGAGATGTGCGGGTCTTCCATTTTCCACCTTCTTTGACAAATGTCTGGCTCACCCGTGTTAAATAATGATCCACTGCCGCAGAACCCTTGAGTTTCATGTACCCTTCCGAGTAATACATGGCAGTGGCAGCTTTCCCAGGAGCCAATACTACAACTTCAATGTGTTTGGGGGTGATATTAATTTCGTCATATGTCTCCGGTCTGCCTGATGGATCTATGGTCTGAAGTAAACCACCGCTGGACCAGAATTCAAGAGCTCCATCTTTTGAATAATCATTGAGCGTTTTTTTCATCTTATTTAAATATGCAAAACTATTTTCAATGCTCTGTTTAACATCTTCAGCATCCCCGGCAAAAATCAAAGAACAGAAAATGACTGCTATGCCGATGAGTTGAATTAACTTTTTCATAATATCTCCTTAGTGATTTATTAGTGTAAATCTACCCATCATCCCACAAACAAAAAACCCCACAAATGTGGGGCTTGATGTTGTGATTATCTAATGATTTTTTACTATCTTAGAGGATCAATAAATTATTTTTTATAAGGTTCTGGCGAATTAGCCGTATTATAAATGGCCCATTCCCATGCCAATTTATCACCATCAAATCCCCACCCTACAAAGACAGTATTAACAAATTTTTCACCAGTTTTATTTTCTGATGAAAATTCAAACCAGCCATGCCCAAATTTTGAACCATTGGGCACCGTGACCACCTCATAAAGTTGATTTAATATTTCAATGTCACCTTTTCTCTGGTCTTTGGCCGCCTGATGTATTTTAACCAATTCATCAATAGGTTGTGAATTATCCCAACCCCATTGGTTATGTATAAAAGTTGCATTGTCCGAAAAACAAGACCTATAAGCATCCAGCTCACCTTTGACAAAGTGCTGAACAGTCTTTTTTATTAAATCGATTTCAGGTCCTTCAAATGTAAAACCAGAAACATCTTTATTGTCAATTTCCGGGTCTGAAAGCTCGCCTCCGTTGTATACCTTTGGAAGTCCTAAATAGGCACCAACACCGGTAAGAGTGACAGTGCCAGCACCCTCATCATACTCCCAGGTTGCTGGATTAGATCCATCATGTGGTGCGACAGGTGCATCGCAGTGACTATCCTGCCAGTCTAAGGTACCATCACCGTTATAATCACCTCCTTGCCAGTATTCTATCCATGTCTGCTCACCAAGAACATTTTGAAATGAACCATCAGCGTTAAAAACATATTCATTATCAAAATAGCACGCTCTTGTTACAACATCATCGGCAGAGTTTGACCACCAGGTCCCAACATTAGGGGCTGGTCCTACCATCAAAGCACCTGCTTCAGGAGCCATTTTCCATGTCCCCGATAGAAATGGTGCTTCCTCATCCTCATCAGCTACAAGTTTAAAGGTCCAGAACGCACCTGTCCAAGTTTCAATGACCAGGGTCATTGTAGTGTTATTATCTGAAAGAGTTGCACTATAGATAATAGATCCTGGAGCATCTGCATGATTTTGAGCATAACCGACGAATAGTAAAACTATAAAACTGATTATTATATTCTTTTTCATATTTCCCTCTTTTAATGAATTGATTGAATTTTAATCTATTAACAAAATTCATATAGCACAATCAAAAACCCCGCTACTGCGGGGCTCTTGTTTAAATCCTTTGAATGGTGGTTAACCAGAGGCGTTTCATTTTACTTTTCCTCTATTACATATATGGCTATCGCTTTTCCAAATTTTTCGGTGTACGATGACGAACTGACACTACCCTCTTTATCTACACTAAATGACTGATGGATTTTGTTATCTGTGCCTACCATCACAACACCATTAGCACCCAATTGTG